>ERZ795049.4230-NODE-4230-length-14408-cov-8.429248_pt1 | contig 14408 bp, 13 predicted proteins | sample MGYA00375133_ERZ795049 | MGnify/ENA primary metagenome ERZ795049 (study PRJEB30178, sample SAMN05720147) | activated sludge metagenome | isolation source: anaerobic digester from wastewater treatment plant | place: Japan | collected 2015-04-20 ...
GCAAAGCCCCGTTATTAAATATCTGAAAATATAGAATATAAATGTTTCTACAATTTTTTTGTCATGTACTAAGCCTTTTTTTATAGAGTTTATACTTATCAACATTCAGCCCCGAAAAGCTGTTGAAAACTATTTTATAATCATTTATTTCTTTTTATCGACAGACCAAAAACAATTTTCCATATCATTTGTTTTGGATTTTGAAAATTTAAACTGAAATACTTTTGCGTATTTTTTCAACCAAATTCATGATATTTATTCACCTGAAAAAATAAAAACTTACTAACTTTGCACTTATAAACAACTTGTTGATAATATTTGTAAAATTCTATTTTTCAAATACTTTTATTATTTCATTTGGTTCACAAATATACTATAAAATTTAATAATTAATTAAACAAGTCTTTATTCAATAAATTATCAACCAAATTAACACCCTATCATTATTATCATATAATTTATTTAAATCTATAAAATATTAATATGATATACATTTGATAACAACAAAGCTATGGAAAAAAAAGAGCTTTCAGAAGAAATAAACAGACTAAGAAAAGAAAAAAATGCTGTGATTCTGGCACATTTTTATCAGGAACCAGATATTCAGGATATTGCCGACCATGTTGGCGACAGTTTGGCTTTGGCTCAATGGGCTGCTCAAACGGATGCCGATATAATTGTTCTTTGTGGTGTGCATTTTATGGGAGAAACAGCAAAAATACTTAATCCGCAAAAAAAAGTGCTGATACCCGATATGAATGCCGGTTGTTCACTTGCTGACAGTTGTCCGGCAGACGCCTTTGAAGAATTTGTAAAAAATCATCCCGATTATACGGTTATTTCTTATGTCAATACTTCTGCAGCAGTAAAAGCTCTAACTGATGTGGTAGTAACTTCAACCAACGCCAGGAAGATAGTGGAATCTTTTCCTGAAAATGAGAAAATTATTTTTGCTCCCGACAGAAATTTGGGAAATTATATCAACAGCGTAACCGGCCGACAAATGCTTTTGTGGAATGGAGCTTGCCATGTACACGAACAATTTTCAGTAGAAAAACTCGTGGAATTAAAAAAGGAACATCCCGAAGCATTGGTTTTGGCTCATCCTGAATGTACAAAACCACTTTTAATGATGGCCGATTATATTGGCAGTACGCAGGCTTTATTGAATTTTGCTACCGCTTCGGATAAAAATGAGTTTTTGGTGGCTACAGAATCGGGTATTTTACACGAAATGCAAAAGAAAAATCCCAATAAACATTTTATTCCTGTTCCTCCCAACGATAGCACCTGTGCATGCAACGAATGTAATTTTATGCGTTTAAATACCCTTGAAAAAGTATATCAATGTCTTTTAAATGAAAGTCCTGAGATTTTGGTAGAGGAGAAAATCAGGCAAAAAGCCGTGAAACCTATTTTGCGAATGTTGGAATTAAGTTGAATAAAAAATTGTATAATTTTTAATGATTATCCGTAAAGCAACCTATTGTTATAAATTATCGGATTGAAATACTGAATTTAGAGACGTAGCATGCTACGTCTCTACCCGGATAAATATCAATTCGATGGAAAAATTACCCAACATTTTATTAAAAAACAAGTTCGTTTTCTGAATATAAAGACCTTATTTGACCCAACCAGCTTTAGTAACATGTGAATACTTCCTTTTCATCAACCTTATTAGCTTATTTATAATTGATTATATAAATATTCTTATATCGAGCTCACGTTAATTTAAATAATTTCTAATCTCTAATGAATATTTTTGTTCAATAACCAATAAAAATGAGGCTGTCATATTTTTTGGACAGCCCCATACAACTAACTTGAGTTAGTATAGAGATTGTATAAAAACGGGAGTAGTTAAGAAGAAGTTATAAATTTGAACGAATCAACAAATTTTTTCCCTCTAAAGTTGAATATAGCTTTTATTTATATTAATTTCAGTAAATTGTTTCAGAATATTCGCTTTGTGACAAAATCTGAGGTTGATAAACCACATTTCTGGATGAAAGATTTTTTACAAAAGCTCTCAGATGGTTTTTTGAACCATTCAATAAATTGGTGTAAACCCTAACGATGTAAATATTGTCTGTTTCAGAAATCAATTTTTCCAAATCGGCAATATCATATTCTTCGATAAAAGCACCAATTTTTAATGCTTCCACTTCATTCACACCCTCCGCCATGAACTGATTATAAAGATTTTGAATGTCGGCATTTTCAAAAACTCCCAATTCATTTGATGCAGGGTCGGTTAACTGGTAAGAGTTTATCAACCAAAGGACTGCTTCCATGTGTTTTGATTCGCTCATCGCAATATTTGCAAAAACGCGTAATCCAAATTTATCGTAGAAAGAAGAATACACATCATGTGCCATTTTTTCTTCTTCCCGCATTAACATTAAGCCCTCTACTTCCTCAGGAAGAAGAGTAGCCGTATCGGATAAAATTTGAGCTTTCAGTGTTTCGGATAAAACCGCTGATTCTACTCCGACATTTGGTTCAAATTGTTCGGTGCTGTTGTCGCAGGCAACCAGCAGACACGATGTTGCTAAAATAAACGATACCAAGATTGTTGTCTTCATAATTTTGATGATGTTATTTGATTGTTATTTGATGACTGATGAAAATTCTCCGTTTTTTTCTCGCAGTAGGGAATTAAAAAATATTCCCCACCTGCGAGGCAAAATCGATTATCGATTGGTCCTTTGGGCATTGTTTCGCTGAAATCCTTGTCCGTTTTTTTGTCCGGTAGCGTTTCCATTTTTTCTGCCCGAACCATCGAGAAGTCGTTGGGTGCCGTTTGCTGCAGGATTGCGTGGCGTTCCGTTTTCAAAGTTATCGCAAGTCCCATTGTTGTTATTATCCACAAAAGCCTTGCCTCGTTGGGTGTTTGTGGCAGTTTCCTTATTCGTTTGCTTTTGGGTTTTGTTTTGGTTTTGAGCATCGGCTACGCCGATAAATGCGACCAAAGCCAGTGTTAATAAAAATCCTTTTGTTTTCATTGTTTTTAATTTTAATTGGAGTTGTTATTATTAATTTGATTATTTCCACGTCCAAATCCTTGTCCGTGTCGGTAACCGCTTCCGTTTCCGTTCCGCATTAAATTGTTGGCGCCATCCTCATAAAATAGCGGTTCGAAAGCGTTTTGTAGTTTTATGGCTTGTTCTTCATTGCAAATATTCTTCAATCCCAGATAAAAGGCATTGATCTGTTGTTTCAATTCGGCGTGATGTTCGCCGATTTTTATTGCCAGATCATTCACCTTCAGTGAATCGACATTCGATTTATTCAATTCGATAAACATTTCGCGTTTCATAGAGTCGATATCGAAAATCAGCATCCTTGCAGCTTCCTGAAAAGGGTGGTTCAATGCACGGAATTTATCCATCTGCATATCATCGAAACCCAATTCTTTACGGAAAAATCGCCCATTAATGGGTGTAGTGTCAGTTGATGGAACTATAATATCTTCACTTTCAGCTTTTTTCTGATAATTTTGATAAAGTATTGTTCCGACTGTCGTCAGATTGAGCAAAGTCAAAAGAATAATCACCCATATCAATATTTTAGTAGTTTTACTCATAAGCCATATCAATATAATATATTAGATTTTCTATCTGAGAGTCATTGATATTCAAAGCCATATATTCACTTTTATTTTCATCGTAAATTTTTCCGATCGAAATACCAATTATTATCACAAGTGCGAAACTTGCTGCTACCACCAGCGATCTGAAAAAGTAAATTCTTTTGTTTAACGGGGCATTTTCTATCGCTATTTTCGACATAATCCTCGTTGACAGAAAAGGGTTCGATTCCACTTGCTTTTCTTTTTCGATTACTTCGTGTATGACATCTTCTGTTTTCATTTTTAATATAATTGTATTTGTTAGACAATTCAATCTTAATTTTCCTACTGCAGACGGGATAATTTTTTTTGAAGATTTGCTTTCGCTCGCTGCAAGAGCTGTTCTACAGCGCCTTCACTTATTTTCATAATATTTGCAATTTCCCGTTGCGATAAATCGTCATACTTACTCAGGACGAATGCCGTACGTTGTTTTTCCGGCAAGTTGTCGATCGCATTTCGAACCATTAAATCTCTTTCGTTGCTTTCCAATCGTTGATGAGCATTTTTTTCATCCGAAGAAATATTCAACAATGCTTTTAAGTTTTCGCCCGTATCTATCAACAATCGGCGTAATTTATTTCTGTTGACAAAATTGATAGACGTATTCACCGTAATTCGATAAAGCCATGTTGAAAATTCCGATTTTTCCTGAAAAGCCGACAAGGAACGAAAAGCCTGAATAAACACTTCCTGAGTAATATCTTCGGCATCCTCTTTCGAATGAACAAATCCCATAGCCGTGCGAAATACCCTTCCTTGATGCCTGTCAACAAGGATTTTAAATGCGTTAGTATTTCCGGACAATATTTCTTTGATGAGCTGTTGTTCAGACATTCGAAATTGTAATTTTATTTGTTAGACAAAGGAAATAAATTTTTCCTACGGTATTGTCATCAATTAATTGATTTCAACGATATAATTGTAATATAAACTATTTATTTTCAAATATTTATTAAATTTATTTCTATCAAATCAATAGGTGTATTTTTTAAAACTTCTATTTGTAAGCTAAATGATGTTGTGGTCTTTGCAACTTTCAAAAGAACCTTTTTTAAATCTGTTTATAAGTTCAGCTATCAGAAAAAAATCTTTTTATTTTGGCTTATATTTTCCCCGTCGTACTGGATGTGTCTTAATTAGATGAACAAAAAGTTGCGCACGTTGCTGGGATTTGTAATCCCAGCTTCTTGTATTATAAGGATTTATAATCCGCTAAGTTAAATACTTAGATTAAAAAGTTATCTTTACTCAATAAATATATTTTGCTGTGGTAAGTGTTTCGGATTACAATTACTCCCGATGGTCGTGACCGCTGGTTCCTTATAATACATTACGTGGTGATTGCAAATTACCTCAGACGCCCGCAAAGCTTTGTATATTGAATGGAGGATATCCGGTAGGACGGGGAGACATGGCGGAGTGAGAAAAGAACTGGGCGTAAAAACCCTTTTCCGGCTGTAGAAAAACCTGTGGTGAGCAAAGCCGAACCATGGTTTATGTTAAAACCTAAAATTTTTAAGCAAAATCCTTGCATATTTAAAAACAAAATTTTATGTTTGCTATCGAATAAAAGTCCAAGTTTTCATCAACAACCTTGTGAAACTTGACACTTATGCTTTCATTTTCTCAAGAATTGAAAATGAACGAAGAAACAGGTAGATATGAACATAAAGATTATGTCGATAAAATAAAATTATGGATATATGACAAGTAAATATAAAAATATTGATAATGGAAAGTTACAATCATTATAAACTTAAAATTATATAGAAAATGAAAAAGATTATCTTATTAAGCCTTATGGCTTTGTTTCTGATGGGAGGGTGTTCAAAAGAAGACGAACCGACATTTAATTATGATTTGGATGTTTTAATCGGGACATGGCGAGTTACACATGTTATGCAGAACAATGGGACCTATCTTGATGTTAGCACTCCAATTGCAGAAATGGTATTTGAACCTACATACGCAACATTTAATTCAGATGGCACATATTATGGTTCTGGTGAATTCGGTACTGGTTCTGGAACTTACAAAGCGGTAGGGAACACAATCATAACTTATGTAGGAGGAAAGGAATATTTAAAATATGATGTTCTTTCTTTAAATGTCGATGAATGTGAATTAAAAATGTATCAAACCGGTGAAGAATCTTCAATTAAAATAAAGTGCAAAAAACAATAAATCTAAGAATTTATCAGAAGATAATCCTCTCATTACTTTTATAACCTCAAAAAAAGTAAGAAAGGATGATGTTGTTATATTTTGGATTTACCCATCAGCACACTATCAGAATTGCTAAATGAGGAATATTTCGAAGTCTCATATACAAAATACAGAAAACTATTTATTCCAGATAAAAATATTGGATATAAATGAATGATCGTTTAAATGAAATCATCAAATATAAAACCGGCGGGGAAAAAATACAGTTTGCAAAAATAGTAGCTTGGACGCCACAATACTAACCCGTCGTACTGGATGTGTCTTAATTAGATGAGCAAAAAGTTGCACACGTTGCTGGGATTACAAATCCCAGCTTCTTGTATTATAAGGTGATTACAATTATTCCCTTCGGTCATGAGCGTCTATCCATCCAAATATGGAAATAAGGCGCTATGAAGTAGCATATATAAACGAGTTATATGAAATATGCTTTTCTTTTTACGGCTAACGCCTAACGCCTAACACTTTTCTATAATGAACAAATTTTATTTTTATTTATTTTAAGAAGGGGATATATGGTGTTTTCTTCCGCTCCGCTCCAGAAAACGATTTATTTTAAAAACTATTCACTGTATTATTTAAATAAACTTACTAAACATAAAACACAATGAGTAATTATGAAGATTTTAAAAACCGATTCAAATTACTGGCAAGTAAAAATCATCATTTGGTAGTGAATACTCTGTCAAATATTTTTACAATGAGATTGATTGGAAATAAAACTCATGGAGATTTAGCTGAAATTGGAATGGTTGAGTTTATCAATCAATTTATGTACGACTTTAAAAGTATTCATGTTGGCAAAGATCGTTTTCGTGCAAAAGAACATGAAGAAGACATATTGATAATAAACGAAATTAACAAAGCAGAGTTCCCAGTTAGCTTAAAGGCGTATGGAGATGGACCACTACAACTTTCTACCGATAGTAGACAAAAAATGTTTCCGTTTTTAGAAAAGCACGGATTGGAAATTCAAGGAAATGAGCAAATAGCAAACATTTTTAATGCACCTGAATTTTCAGAATTTGGAGCGATAAATATTATGCCGTTAATCTATGACGAAAAAAATCAGCGATGCAATATAATGATATTTGATCATGAAAAAGCGAAACAAAACACAAAAAGAATTGTGTTTGTAGGAAAAGGACAAAAGTTTGATTTTGAAACTGGCAAAGTTGTAGACGGAAAAGGCCGTTCACACCCAATTTATATGTTCGTTGATTCAAAAAATTATTACATATGCGAAGTCCGATATGGTGGAGCATCTGCAAATGCACTACAACGCGGTCTTTGGACACACACTAAAAATGCCATAGATTATTTTGATTCATTAACAAACGGCTGGATAGATTATTCACATAATCATACGCTTGTTAAATTATTTAGTCTTGCGTTAAATAGTTCAGAAGAAGGACATAAAACCGTAAATGAGATTTTACAAAAAGATATTAATAGACTTAAAAAATTATGAATGATCACCAAGTAGATATTTTCGGTAATAAAAATTTTACTGTACCTATCACACAGGGTATTAAATATGTGGGATCAAAATTAAAAATTCTCCCATATATTGTTCAACTTTTGGGAGAACTTGACGGAGTAAAAAATGTGCTTGATGGATTTAGCGGAACAACAAGAGTTTCACAAGCACTTGCCCAGTTAGGATACAAAATAACAGCCAGCGATATTTCAGCTTGGTCTGAAGTTTTTGGTACTTGTTATCTGAAATCAAAAAAAGAAAATAAATTTTATCAAGATATTTTAGATCATTTGAATAAACTAGAAGGATATGACGGTTGGTATACGAAACATTATGGGGCAGAAATAGACGAGGGCAAAAAACCATTTCAAGCAAAAAACACAAGGAAACTAGACGCAATAAGAGATGAGATTGAAAAACTAGACTTGTGCTGGGAAGACAAGTGCGTAATTTTAACAAGCCTTATCTATGCTCTTGATTCTGTTGATAGTACATTAGGACATTATGTTTCGTATCTAGCCAAGTGGTCGCCAAGATCATATAACGATTTATTTCTAAAATTGCCAAAAAGATTTAAAAATACTCAACAACATGAAGTAATTCGAGGCGACATTTTTGATACAATAAATAGCAAAAAATTTGATTTAGCTTATTTTGATCCACCTTATGGATCTAACAACGAAAAAATGCCCCCAAGTCGTGTTAGATATGCCTCGTACTATCATATTTGGACAACAATAATCAACCACGACAAACCAGAGCTATTTGGGAAAGTTAATCGCAGAGTAGATACAAGAGATTTAGTTGCAGGATCAGTATTTGAAGAATTTAGAAAAAATGAAAACGGAAATTTTCTTGCAATGGAAGCCTTAAGAAAACTAATACAACAAACTCAAGCAGGGTATATTTTACTCTCATACAGTTCTGGAGGAAGAGCAACAAAACAACAGCTAAATGACATAATCAACGAATCTGGTAAATTATTAAAAGTGGTCGAAATAAACTATAAAGTGAATGTTATGAGTGGTATGCGTTGGACAAATGAATGGGTAAAAAACGATAGCGACCAACACCACGAATATCTTTTTTTAATGGAAAAAAATAAATAGTGTCAGACCGAAAACCCCAATTTTCCTGAAATTGGCAATTTGGGGTACCAAATTTTTATTATAAAAGAGCAAGGAATTTTGCTTGTTTTTGAAAAAGTCAAAAACTTTAAACATGTATTTACATAATTAAACATTTATATGCAAAATATTTATTAACAGGACGGAATCCTCCCATTGAAGTTTTTTTAATACTTGACAAACAATTAGTCAGGCTGATTTTTGTAGCACATTTTCCACTTGTCGGTCTCTTGCCAACAGGTATTCACCTATTCGCTTGAGGTTGTATGCTATCACACCCCCCGTCGTACTGGATGTGTCTTAATTAGATGAACAAAAAGTTGCGCACGTTGCTGGGATTTGTAATCTCAGCTTCTTGTATTATAAGGATTTATAATCCGCTAAGTTAAATATTTAGATTAAAAAACACTTCTGAACGATTAAAAATCACTATAATAAATAATTTAAAATGATTATCCGTAAAGCAACCTATTGTTAGAAATTATCGGATTGAAATACTGAATTTAGTGACGTAGTCCTGTTCTTTTCATGGTAGAATAATAATACTGAATGATAAGCCGCTTTAGCGGTGATTCATTGCCTCCAATTTGGCCGGATAAATTTCAATTCGATGGAAAAATTACCCAACATTTTTATTTTTTGTTTTGAATCCAATTCATTACCTCCAATTTTGGTATTTGCATGAGACGCTCTTATTATAGAATTTTTGGAGATAGGATATTATGCGGATAATCTTAAAAATTAATTTTGTAAAAACCTGACTTTCAAGTTGATTTTTTGCTCATTTTCGATATATAAGACTTATTCAAGTAGACTCTTATATTACAACTTCACATTTATCATTTTATTTATGATTTTTTCTATCCAAAATTTTACGTTTCTCCAATGAACGAAAAAAGTGTAACTTTGCAAGCGAAATTTTTAAAAATTTATTTATGATTCAAGTTACTGACGAAATGAAAACTGCCGGTTCGAAAAATACTCGATCAAATATTATTGTTGACTGGTTTATCAGATTAATAAAGGGAATTATTGTGGGGATTGGTTTTATTTTACCCGGTTTGTCGGGCGGAGTGCTTGCCGTTATTTTGGGAATTTATGACAGAATTATCAAATTTCTGTCCGATTTGCGAAAGGATTTCATTCAGAATGTTATTTATTTTGTTCCGGTAGTAATCGGTGGTGCAATTGGAATTGTTCTTTTTTCTATTTTGGTAGAAAAAGCTTTTGGTAATTATGCCGCTCAATTTATTTGCCTTTTTGTAGGATTTGTAGGCGGAACTTTTCCTTCACTTTATAAAACCGCCGGAAAGCAGGGGAGAAGACCAAAGGATATTGTAATTTTTATACTTTCAACTATTTTTATTTTTGTTTTAATGCTGATTGGAGGTCAACAGTTGACTGAAGTTCCGCCGAGTGTCCCTGTTTGGTTGGGTTCCGGGGCGCTGATTGGATTGGGAGTGATTGTTCCCGGCATGAGTCCTTCCAATTTTTTGATTTATTTCGGTTTGTACGATAAAATGGCAACAGGTATAAAAGATTTTGATTTTGCCGTGATTATTCCTCTTCTTATTGGTTTTGCTGTTTGTGTTTTACTTTTTGCCAAGCTGGCAGCTTATTTATTCCGAAAATACTATCCAGAAATGTATCATTTTATTTTGGGAATGGTAGTAGGGTCATCATTGGCAATATTTCCGACGGTTGTTTTTCCCGCTTTTCGGTCGGAACAATTGTCGGTAGCAGGACTAAGTTTTGCGGGTGCTTTTCTTTTGTGTATTGCTTTTCTTGTTGTTGGTGTGGTTATTTCCTTCCTTTTTAGCAAGTTGGAAGATAAATTTCCACGAGAGGAAATTTTCTGAAAAAGTTTGTTTTTATTTACCAAAAAATTTTTATTTTCCTTCTTCTTTACCGTGTTCGGTAGGCACAATTTTGAAAAGTTTATCGTTCCGCCGAACCAATTCATTGGTTTTCATGGAGAAGTAGGTTCCTTTTTCCACTTTCTCAACGGGTTGCAAATCTACTCTTATTTCGTTGACAATGTCTTCGTATGCACCCGTTGTTTCGCCAGTAATCAATATTTCGTCGCCTACCGATAAACTTTGAGCTTCCAACAGAAATTCTGCTACGCCAATTTTATTGAAATAATTGGTAACTTTTCCGATGTAAATTTTTTTGTGGGTTGCTGCAGAACCATAGTTTTTACTCCATTCGCCAAGTCTTTGTCCTAAATAATATCCATTCCAGAATCCTCTGTTAAAAACTTTACTTAATCTGCGGTTCCAGTCGTTTATCTTTTCTTTGCTGAATGTTCCTTCATAGCAGGCATTGATTGCTTCTTTATAACATGAAACGACTGTTTTCACATATTCGGCTCCGCGAGCACGTCCTTCTATTTTAAATACACTGACTCCGGCTTTCAGCATTTCGTCAACAAATTCTATTGTTTTCAAATCTTTTGGCGACATGATGTATTCATTGTCGATTTCTAGCTCTATTTCCGAATCTTTGTCTTTTACCAGATAGCCTCTTCGACAAATCTGATTGCATTCGCCGCGATTAGCAGATAGATTTTTTTCGTGAAGGCTGAGATAGCATTTTCCTGATACGGCCATGCAAAGCGCTCCATGACAAAACATTTCGATACGAACCGGTTTTCTGTTTCGCCCACAAATATTTTCCTCTCGAATGGAGCGAAAAATTTCTGAAACCTGTGTCAAGTTTAATTCTCTGGCCAACACCACAACATCAGCAAATTGTGCATAAAATTTCAATGCTTCAATGTTGGAAATATTTAGCTGAGTCGACAAATGTACTTCAACATTCAGGCTGTTGGCATAAGTCAGTGCTGCCACATCCGAAGCAATTATGGCAGAGATGCCGGCTTCTTTTGCAGTTTCGATTATTTGGCGCATCAAAGTCAAATCGTTGTCGTATAAAATTGTATTAATGGTCAAATAACTTTTTACTTTGTTTTCGGAGCATATTTCCACAATTTTTTTTAGATCGTCAGTTGTAAAATTACTGCTCGATTTACTGCGCATATTTAATTTTCCCATACCGAAATATACAGAGTCGGCTCCGGCTTTTATGGCTGCTGCCAAGCTTTCCCACGAGCCTGCAGGAGCCATAATTTCTATTTCGTTCCGTTCGATAGGATAGGTATTGGTTTTGTTTATAGTTCTTTCCATTATTCGATTTTCTGAGCAATTTTATTTTGCAAAATTAACCCTTTTATTTTTATTTATTTTATTCAATCAAATCCTACTTTTTTTTTCATCTTGTTTTATTTTGAACAAATGATTCGAGTTTTTGTTTTTCCCGAAGTATAACGTATAAATTTTCATTGAAATTGCCATTAAAAATTTTTTTCTAAATTTGTACTCTTTTTTGCATAAAAATGAAAATTTCAAATATTGAATTTCCATCCCGACCTTTGTTTTTAGCACCGATGGAAGATGTTACCGATGCCGATTTTCGTGTGTTGTGTCGTCATTTCGGTGCAGACATGGTTTATTCCGAATTTGTCTCTTCGGATGCATTGAATCGTAATATTCCGCGTACTTTGCAAAAAATAAAAGTGTTGGAAGAAGAAAGGCCTGTAGCCATTCAGATTTATGGAACTGATCCGGAAGTTATGGCTGAATCGGCTCGAAAAGTTGAAATAATTCATCCCGATATCATCGACATAAATTTTGGTTGTCCGGTGAAGAAAGTTGCAGGAAAAGGAGCAGGAGCGGGGATGTTGAAAGATATTCCAAAAATGTTGAAAATTACTGAAGCTGTTGTCAAAGCCGTGCATCTTCCTGTTACCGTTAAAACGCGTTTGGGCTGGGACGATAGCAGTAAAATAATTGTTGAGTTGGCAGAAATGTTGCAGGATTGTGGTATTCAGGCTCTAACAATTCATGGAAGGACTCGTCAACAAATGTACAAAGGAGATGCTGACTGGACTTTGATTGGCGAAGTTAAAAACAATCCAAGAATTAAAATTCCGGTGATTGGCAATGGAGATATTACTACGCCGGAGCAAGCAAAAGAATATTTTAATCGGTATGGTGTGGATGCCATTATGATTGGCAGAGCTGCCATTGGTCAACCGTGGATTTTCTCCGAAATGAAAAAAGTTCTCGATGATACTTTTGAATATTCTCCATTTTCTTTTGAAGATAAGAAGGCTATTTTAAAAAACTATATTTTATCTGCCGTTCGTAGATTGGATCTTGATGAAAAATCTTCCATAGAAAATATGTATGACATGCATTTGAAAGGGATTGTTCATTCCCGTCGACATTTGGCAGCTACTCCTATTTTTAAAAATATTCCCAATTTTAAAAACACACGCATTGCTATGCTACGTGCCGATACTTTAAATGAACTTTTTGAAATTATTGATTCAGTGAGTGAACCCTCTGGCTATTAGTTTTTCATATATTTTAATTTTCTAAAATTCTATAGTTTATGAATTTCAATTTTAAATCACGTTTTTTTGGTTTTCTCTTGCTGGGAATTCCATTTTTAATTTTAATGATGCTTATGATGAATGGATGTAATTCTTCAAAAAAAACTTCAGGTATCGACCTGACCAATTTGGACACTACAGCTCGGCCCGGTGATGATTTTTATCAATATGCCTGTGGCGGCTGGATGAAAAAAAACCCTTTAAAAGGTGAATATGCACGTTATGGAACCTTCGACAAGTTAGCCGAAGAAAATACGGAACAACTTCGGCAATTGATTGAAGAAATTGCTTCACAATCGCATGCTGACGGTACGGTAGAGCAAAAAATCGGTGATTTGTACCAATTGGCTATGGATAGCGACCGATTAAATCGTGACGGTTATCTGCCTGTGCTTGGTGAATTGAAAAAGTTGTCGGAATTAAAAACTACAAACTCACTGATTCAAATTCTCCCGGAACTTATGTTGTCTGGTACTGATGTTTATTTTTCGGTTTACGTTGATGCCGATCCGATGAACAGTTCAGTGTATCTAACGCAAACCTATCAAAGTGGTATCAGTTTAGGAGAAAGAGAATATTACCTTGATCAGGACGCTCATTCTAAAGAAATTCTCGAAAAATACAAGCAGCATGTAGCCAAAATGTTTGAATTGTTTGGTTTTAATTCTGCTGAGGCACAAAAGAATCGCGATGCTGTTTTGAGTATTGAAACTCGATTGGCCAAAGCTTCCTATGATCGGGTTAAACTTCGTGATCCTTATGCTAATTATCATAAAATGTCTCTTCAGGATTTAGGTAAAGAATATTCTGCCATCTCTTGGAAAGAATTTCTAACAGCTTTAGGAATTCCTGCTGTCGATTCTGTTAATGTTTCTCAAAAAGAATTTTTGTCAGAAGTAGCCAATATCCTTACTTCAGTTCCTTTGAATCAGCAGATTGCATATCTTCAATGGAAAGTAATTGATAATGCAGCTACTTATTTAAGCGACGATATTTATAATCAGAATTTCGAATTTTACGGAAAAACTTTATCCGGGAAAAAGGAACCTTCCCCACGTTGGAAGCGTTCGGTGCGTAGTATTGACAACTTTTTGGGTGAAGCCGTTGGTCAAATGTACGTAAAGAAGTATTTTCCTCCCGAAGCAAAAGAAAGTATGCTGAAACTTGTTCATAATCTTCAGGAGTCTTTGGGGCAACGTATTCAAAATTTGACTTGGATGGGCGATTCAACCAAAGCTAAGGCATTGGAAAAACTGGGAACTTTTTATGTAAAAATCGGTTATCCAGATAAATGGAGAAGTTATGATGCATTACAAATTTCAAAAAATTTTTCCTATTATGACAATGTAAAGCGTGCTCATCAATTTGAATATGCCTATAAATTTGCAAGAGCAGGTAAACCTGTGGATAAGGCAGAATGGCTTATGACTCCTCAAACTGTTAATGCTTATTACAACCCTTCTACAAACGAAATTTGTT
>ERZ795049.4236-NODE-4236-length-14383-cov-5.105318_pt1 | contig 14383 bp, 10 predicted proteins | sample MGYA00375133_ERZ795049 | MGnify/ENA primary metagenome ERZ795049 (study PRJEB30178, sample SAMN05720147) | activated sludge metagenome | isolation source: anaerobic digester from wastewater treatment plant | place: Japan | collected 2015-04-20 ...
GATCACTTCGACATTGTTGATCGTGTCGCGGATGCCGCCTTCCACGGAGACGCCGCCCTCGAAGACGTTGCCCAGGAAGCTGCGGTTGAGCGGGTCCACCACGCGCAGATCGAGGTCGTTGACCAGCTTGCTGCCCTGGCCCAGCAGCGAAGCGGGAGGATCGGTCCAGGCCAGCACGATCCGCAGCGGCTGGTTCCCGTCGGTCACCTGAATGATGGTGTCGTAGCCCTGGCCGGGCGAGGTCAGAATCGTCTGCTGATCATAGGCGAACTGCATCGTGCTCGGGTGGACCAGGCGGTCGATATTGAGCCGGCCCCAGCCCGCGTCGGGGTTGGGCGACGGTCCGACCGGCAGGCCGCTGCCGTCGTTGAGTCCGCCGGCGCTCATATCGCTCGCCGTCGCGATCAGCGCCGCCTTCACCATGGCGGGGCTCGGTTCAATGCCGAACGTCCGCAGGAAGTATTCGTAGAGGAGAACGGCGGCGCCGGCCGCCAGTGGCGTCGAGTGGCTCGTCCCACTGCTCCAGGTGTAATCGGTCTGGAAGGCCGGATAGTATTTGACGTTTTCGGGCGGCTCGCCGAATTCGACCTGGAGCCGGCCGCTGACGCCATGGCCGTCGAAGTTCGGGTCATCGGAGGCCGCGCCGGTGATGTGGGTGCCGGGCGCGACGATCGTCGGCGCGATCCGGTCGTCGGCCGTCGGACCGCGCGAGGAGAACACGGCAATGTCCTGGAGATTGTCGGAGAGCGACGGGCCGATCCCCGACCGGTCGAACTCCCCTTGATCGCAGTTTTCCGAGGCGCCGACGCTGATGATGTTCTTGCCGGCGGCGGGCGAGGCGATCGAGCGGGCGAGCGGGCCGAAATTGCCCGCCGCAAAGAAAAAGATCATCGGCTGCTGGCCGCTCGCCAGCGCGTTGCAGTCGCGCGTCAGCCGATCGTAAATCTGGGTGATCTGGTCATACTGGCCCCCAAACAGCGGCATGCTGATGCCCCAACTGTTGCTCGAAATGCGCGCGCCGTTGTCGTAGGCCACCTTCGTCAGGCTATCGGGCGACCGCGCCGGCAGACCGTTGATCAACTCGTCGAGGATCGAGCCGCCGTGGTTGTTGAAAATCTTGGTGGCGAACACCTGGGCCCCGGGCACGACCCCCTGACCCAGCAGAAACCCGTCCTTGTCGACCCGGCCGCCGCCGGCGAGCGGCTGGCCCATGATGATCGAGGCGTTGATGTGGCCATGCCCCCCCGTGCTGTTGCCCAGCGGATCGGCCGTCGGGTTGTCGATCCCCGCAATCCGGCCCAGGAGGTCGGGATGCGCCGTGCCGGGCAGATTGGAGAAATCCCCTTGCGAGAGGCCATCATCGGTCACCTGCACGATGTAGCCGTCGCCGGCGAAGCCCAGCTCGTCAAGCCACTCCTGATAGCCGCCGCCGGCGCCGACGACGCACGTCCCCGCGGCGTTGAGCCGGTTGGCCCCCACCAGTGCCCCCCGCTCGCCGCTCGTCGTGATCGGATTGACCGGCTCGATCCAGAGGACGCTGTTGAGTTGGGTCAGCGCGGCGGCTTCCTCGGCCGAGGCGCCGACCAGCCAGGTCTCGTAATACGGAAACCGCGCGAACGGGCTGGCGCTCCGGCTGCGCTGCTTGATCTGCTCCACGGTGGCCTTCAGGTTGCCGACGTCGGCCACCTGCACATACCAGCCGCGGCGGCGGGTCGCCGCCGACTTTTCCGATTCGGTTGAGGGGCTGCTCGGGCCGTCGAACGTACCGGGGCGGGCTTTCCACTCCGCCAGCAGCGGCGCGCTCCAGCGCGGCTGCGTCCGGTCGCCCGCCTGTTTGCGGACGAGACCGTTCAGATCGACTCCCTGCGGCACAGCCACCAGATAGGCATTTTCCGGAATATATTCGATCGCCACGACGCCGCGGTCGGCCAGGACGGCCAGTTTGTCGGGCGTGATCGGCGAATCCCACTGGACCAGCGCCAGGCGGCTTTCGCCGGGCGCCAGCGGCGTCGCGACGGCCTTGGCGATTTCACTCTGCAACCGGGGTTCGGGTCGATCCGGATCGATGGCGCCGGCCGCCAGCTCGACGCGTTGCGCCGGCGCCAGCGCGCTCAGCGACAGCAGCAGCGCCGCCAGCAGCAGGCGCGCCCGCGGCGCGGCCCAGCCGGCCATGGACCGGCGCGCGCCTCGCGTCGCCTTCGCCCGTTCGGCCTGCCCCCCCCCATGCCGGCGATTTCGCTTCAACCCCGTACGTCCCTGTAACACCATTGCGTCGTCTGTCCTTTCCCGCTGGCCGCAAGAAAATCCCGGTCCCAATCCGTCAAGAGGGTCCTGGCGAGCCTCTGGGGGCCCTTCCCGCGGTCGAGTTGGCTCGCTGAACCAGAAAGGGGCCGGGCGACACCGACCCTTCCCCCCCACCCATGATTTGTTCAGGTGGTTGAGTCCAATGAGCTTGCCGCCCTGGCGCCTCGGCGGCGCGCGGCGGTCCATTCGGCGATTGCGGATTACGGGCCGCCCGCGGTCGAAAGGACCTCGCAATCCGGTATCAGAGTAAAGAGTATAGGACATTCCCGTCAATCGGAATGCAAGTTTTGGGCGTGGGGCCGCGGGGCAGGGGGTGGCCGCGGGCATCACTCCCGTGCCGGGGCGAATAGGGGCGCGAGCCGCCACGGCCCGGGCAGCCAGCGGCGCAGCAGAGCGGTGGAGAGGGACGGGCGGGCGTCATGGCAAGACACTCCCGGTCAGCCCTTTGGACTCGGTATAGAAATTTGAGCTCACAGTCCGGCGTGATCGAAAACGCCACCGGGACGGAAGAGCCGAATTTTGGGTAAGCCGTTGGGGGCAAGGCCACTCAGGAGAGTGGCGCTTCCAGGTTTCAGCCGGTCTTCGAGAGCCGAGGACGAGGGACGATGTTGAGGGGAACGAGGGGGGCGCGGTGTGCGCCAACCGAATTGACTCTCCGCCCCGTATTCACGAACATGGGACGCAGGGGATTCGGGGCAATCTGTCCATCTTGCCCATTGAGGATGACCCGGGATGATCGCGGCACTCTTCGTCGCCAGTTGCATCGTGTTGGCGCTGGCCTTTCGTTATTACGGGGCGTTTCTGAACCGCCAGTTTCAGATCGACGACTCACGCCCTACGCCGTCGACGACGATGACCGACGGGGTCGATTACGTTCCGGCGTCGCGGCCGGTGCTGTTCGGCCACCATTTCAGTTCGATCGCCGGGGCGGGGCCGGTCGTCGGGCCGATCATCGCCGCCACCTGGTTTGGCTGGGGGCCGGTGATGGCGTGGATTCTGGTCGGCTCGATCCTGATCGGCGGCGTCCACGATTTCGGCTCGCTGGTGATGAGCATCCGCCACCGCGCCCGGTCGATCGCCGAGATCTGCCGGCTCTACCTCAGCCCGCTCACTTACCGGTTCTTTCTGATGTTCATCTGGCTGGCACTGGTTTACGTGCTCGTCGTGTTCATCGACTTGACCGCGGCCAGCTACATGGCCGCGCCGGCGTCGGACCCCGACCAGGGGGGAACCGTCGCGACCGCATCGATGCTCTATATCGTGCTGGCAATCGTGTTCGGCTTGCTGACGCGGCGCGGGCTGAAGATCGGCCTCGGTTCGCTGATCTTCGTTCCACTCGTCTTCGCGGCGCTGCTGGTCGCGCACTGGCTGCCGACCGATCCGCAGCACATCCGGCTGCTGGCGCCCGCCGGCTCGTATTTTTACGAACACCCGAAGTACATCTGGTCGGCGATCCTGCTGGCGTATTGCTTCATCGCGTCGGTCACGCCGGTGTGGCTGCTGCTGCAGCCGCGCGACTACCTGAGCTCCTATCTGCTGTTTGCCTGCCTGGGCCTGGGCGGGTTGGGGTTGCTGATCAGCGGCGCGCTGGGGCGCGTGCCGATTCAGTATGAGTTTTTCGCCGGCTTGCAGAACGCCGAGCTGGGCTTCATCTTCCCGGCCCTGTTCATCACGGTGGCGTGCGGCGCCGTCAGCGGGTTCCATTCGATCGTCGCCTCGGGCACGACCGCCAAGCAGCTTCCCCAGGAGTCGGCCGTTCGCCCGATCGCCTACGGCACGATGCTGACCGAAGGGGCGCTGGCGCTGGTCGCGCTGGCGACGGTGATGGTGCTCGCCGACCGGCCGGCGGGCAATCCGATGCTGACGTTCGCCGACGGCATCGGCCAGTTCCTGTCGGTGTTGGGCCTGCCGGCCGATCTGGGCACCGTGTTCGGGCTGCTGGCCGTGTCGACGTTTCTGCTGACGACGCTGGATACCTGCACGCGCCTGGCGCGGTATGTCGTCGAGGAGTTTTTCGGCATCGGCAATCCCCGCTGGCGCTACGCCACGACGCTGGCCAGCGTGCTGCCGCTGGTGTACTTCGCGTTCAAGGAATACCCGAACCCGGCCAGTCCGGGCGCGATGATCCCCGCCTGGCGCGTGATCTGGCCGGCGTTCGGCACAACCAACCAGTTGCTGGCGGCACTGGCACTGCTGGTGGTGCTCGTCTGGCGGCGGGCGCAGGGACGCTCCTACTGGTTCATTCTCTGGCCGATGCTGTTCATGCTGGCCAGCACGGGGGCGAGCATGGTGCTGATGATCGTGGAGAACCTGAGCCCCGGCGCCGAGGGGGCGGTGCCGGTCATCGGCTGGATCAACCTGCTGATGCTGCTGATGACGTTGTGGCTGGTGGGCGACACGGTGCTGAACTGGGGCCGGCTGGGGCGCGTCGCGGCCGCGGAGAGCGAAGGCCTGACCGCGTCGGCGACGGCGGGATGAACCCCGGGCCGCCGCCGTTGCGCGTGCTGGTCGTCACGAACATGTATCCCACGCCGGCGGCGCCGTATTACGGCGTGTTTGTGAAGGAGCAGGTCGACGCGCTGCGCGAGCTGGGGGTCGAGGTCGGCCTGGAAATCCATCTCGGCCGCGAATCGAAATGGAATTATGCACGCGGGCTGGCGTCGCTGACGCGCCGGCTGCGCCGCGAGCGGTGGGACCTGATCCACAGCCATCACACCTTTACGACGCTGACGGCGCTGGCGGCGCGGCGGCTGGCCGGGCGCGGCCGGGGTCCGCGGCGGATCCCGATCATCGAGAGCTTTCATGAGGGGGAGGTTTTCGATCCGCGCGGCCGCTGGCGCGGCCATCTGCGCCATTCGGCGTGGCTGAAGGCCCTGGCGCTGCGCCGGGCGGATTTCGTGCTGCCGGTCGAGAAGAACATGATCCGCGCCGCGCTGGCGGCGGCCGGCGCCGCCGACGCCGAGGTCGAAGCCGAACGGATCCCCCACCAGGTTCTGCCGGCGGGGATCGATCTGGAGCGCTTCGGGCCCGGCGACGCGCAAGGCGCCCGCCGCCGCCTGGGCTGGGACGGCGAGGGGCCGTTGCTTTTTTTTCCCTACGCGCCGGGCAAGCCGGCCAAGCGCGACGATCTGGCCCGCGCCGCCTTCGCGATCGTGCGGCGGACGCATCCCGGCGCGCAACTGGTTGTCGGCGGCGCGATCCCTTACGCGGCGATGCCCGACGCGATCCGGGCCAGCGATGTGCTGCTGATCCTGACCGATTACGAGGCGTCGCCGACGATCGTCAAGGAAGCACTGGCCTGCGAACGCCCGGTGGTCGCCACCGACGTGGGCGACATTCGGGCGTGCTACGGCGATCTGCCGGGGGTGGTCGTGACCCCCGCCGAGCCGGAGGCCATTGCGTCGGGGATCGATCGGGCGCTGGCCCTGCCGGCCGGTTCCGCGTGCGGCGGGCGTGAACGGCTGATCGCCCGGGGCCTGACGCTGCCGGCCACCGCCCGGCGGCTGGTCGAGGTGTATCGCGAGCTCATTTAGTCGCGATTCTGCCGCGCGCCCCCGCAGAGACCGGCTCAGTCGTTCTGATTCAGCGAGAAATAGAAGTTGTTTGGCTCCTGCTCATATGCTCCCGGCGCGAGCAGGCCGAAGAACGGCAGCAGGAAGATGCAACCGCCGATGATATCGAGGATGCCGAGCGTGCTCAGGCTGGTCGAGGTCACGCCGGTGGCGCTGTCGTAACCCTCCTTGCTCACGGTGATCATCGCCTCTTCGTTCTTCCGGATCTGGTACTGCAACGGCGTGTTGCCGACCGGCATGCCGGCGATGACGACTTTGGCGCCGGCCGGATCGGAATTGACCGAAATGTTCTGACGCGACCCGGCGAAGAGCGAACAGGCGGTGCCATACAGCAGCAGCAGCGGGCAGAGCGCCAGGACCACAACGGCGCGCGCGAGCCGGGAGCGCGCCCCCGCTTGATGGTTCATCAGCCCGTAATGACAACAGGACAGTTTCATATCATCCCCTCCAACGGCACATGCCCCGGGAGAACCTGATGCGGGTTTCGCGGGAAGTCCATGACGGTATCGGACAGCCGGACGAAGCGCAGTCTAGACGGGTCGCGCGGCGATATCAAGCGCCGCGCCGGGCGGGCCGACGGATCGCGGGTCACGCCGTGATTCCGGCCTGGCGTTCGCGCCGGCGCAGCTCGCGCAGCACGCGTTCCGGTTCGCGCGCCTGGCAGACCGCCGCGATCAGCGCATAGGATCGAAAGCCCGCCGCCAGCACATCGGCCAGATTCGCGGCGGTGATGCCGCCGATGGCCACGGCCGGCACGCCGGCGCCGCGCAACAGCCGCGCCGCGCCGTCGATACCCAGCGTCGGATCGGGCTGTTCCTTCGATTGCGTGGTGAACAGCGGCCCGATCCCCACATAATCGGGAGCTTCCCTGAGCGCCGCCGTCAATTCGCGCCGATTGTGCGTTGACTTGCCTACGAGCATCCGATCGCCGACGATCCGCCGCGCGTCGGCCACCGACAGGTCGCGCTGACCCAGGTGAAGCCCGTCGGCCTCGCTCAGCCGCGCGATGTCGGCCCGGTCGTTCACGAAGAACAGCGTCGAGCTGCCGCTCGTGATCGCTCGCAGCCGGCGCGCCAGCGCGAGCAACTCGGCGCTCTCCAGTTCCTTCGCCCGGAGCTGGATCGCGCCGACTTTGCGCCGCACCGCCAGTTCCGTCAGTTTTTCGTAACCCGCCACCGGCCGGCTGAGGATCAAGTAGAGCCCGCGCAGCCGCGCCGCCGCGGCGTGCCGGGCCAGGCGCGGCATGAGCTGCTTTTCCAGGTCGTAGGCCGCGTAGCGCATCGCCTTGGCGCGCCGAGCCGCGGCCGCGTCCTCGAGTTTCGCCAGTTCCTCGATCACCCGCAGCGACTGCTGCACCCGGCCAAACGAAGCGCCCACGACCGATGCGAACGTCGGCCGCCGCGCCGGCTCGGCAATCCGGCGGCGGCCGGGGTCGCCCAGGCTGTCGCGCGCGGCGGTCAGACCGCCGAACCGCTGCCGCAAATCGCCGGCGTCATGGCGCAGTCGCTTGAGTCGCGCCGCCGCCGCCGCATCGCCCAACTCGAACCGTGCCGCGTCCTCCACCACGCGCAGCCCTTCCTCCAGGCGGTTCAGATTGGCGTCGAGCATGCGGCGGTGCGCGGCCATGGCGGCGGGACAACCCCCTTCGCGGAGATCGTCCGATTATGCCGGGCCTGAACCGGAGAGACCAGCGATTACGCGATGCGGGCGAGGCGGGGAGAGGGGGAATGGGAAGGCTGGTTTTCGAGAGCCGAGGACGAGGACGAGAGCCGAGAGCCGAATCTTGGAGAGGTCCTTTGAGGGCGATCACGAGGACGAGGGACGAGAGACGAGACGAGAGACGAGGGACGATTCTAAAGTGAGGGGCGGGGAGATTGACGGCCCGGCTCGCGGGAGCGTAACATGGGACGGCATGGGGTGCTCCGCTCAAGGGGCTGAGACAGCGGTAGTCCGCGAACCCGATGAACCTGATCCGGGTAATGCCGGCGTAGGGAACCCGCAACGTGAAACCGCCCGTTCAATTTCCCCTGGAGATCGGCACGGAGGGGCCGCGCGCCGACGCGGAAGGGCTGCCGCTGCGCGTCAATGAGCGTCCGCACCGCGTCGCGCCCGGCGTCACGCTGTTTCAACTGCGCGACCGGCTCAAGCCCGACGCCGACGTCGTGATTCTCAACGGGTTCCCGCTGGCCGAGGACCGCCCCTTGGCCGCTGGCGACGAGGTGGTTCTGATCCGGCGCGGCGAAGTCCCTTCGCCCGAGGAATTGGAAAGCCTGATGGTCGCGCGCCACGGCCCCGGCGTGCATGCGCGCGTCAAGGCGGCGCGCGTTGGGATCGCCGGCTGCGGCGGCCTGGGCAGCGCCGTCGCCATCGCGCTGGCCCGGACCGGCGTCGGCCACCTGCTGCTGGTCGATTTCGACGTCGTCGAACCGAGCAATCTGAATCGCCAGCAGTTTTTCATCGATCAGATCGGCCTGCCCAAGGTGGACGCCCTGCGCGACAACCTGCTGCGGATGAATCCGTATGTGCGGACCGAAACGCGCAATCTGCGGCTGACCGCGCGCAACATCCCCGAGACCTTCGCCGGATGCCATGTCATCGCCGAATGTTTCGACGACCCGACGATGAAGCGCGATCTGACGGTCGCCGTGCGCCGCGGCCTGCCGACGATCCCGCTCGTCACCGTATCGGGCATCGCGGGCTACGGCCCAGCCGATTCGATCCGGGTACGGCGCATCTTCCGCAACGTCTGGCTGGTGGGCGATACGGAGACGGCCGCGGCGCCGGGCCGCGGCCTGCTGGCGCCGCGTGTGGCGGTCGCCGCCGGTCAGCAGGCCAACGTGGTGTTGCGCCTGCTGCTCGGCGAGGAAGGCGAGGGGAGCGGGCGGCGGGAATCCGACCCGGTGGAGGAAGGATGATGCGGATTCGAGTCAACGGCGAATCGCGCGAGGTTGACCAGGCTTCTTCCCTGCTGGATCTGCTGCGGCAGATCGGCCTGGAGGCGCGCAATCTCGCCATCGAACACAACGGCGAGTTCGTCGAGGATGACCGGCTCGGCGAGGTGACGCTGAACGAGGGCGATACGCTCGAGATCGTCCGGTTCGTCGGCGGCGGGTGATGCCGATGGAGATGCGCTCGCCCACGCTCCAGGCCCATTTCCGGCTGATTCAGTCGCAACGCACCGCGATTTATGAGCGACTCGCCGGTTGTTCGCGCGAGGAACTGTGGGCGCCGCTTGCCCCCGGCAAGTGGTCCCGGGGCGAACACCTGGTGCATCTGGCCCGGACCCTCGAGCTGATCCGCAAGATCGCGCGCATTGCGATCCCGCTGCTGACGCCGTTTGCCTGGCTCTTCCGCAATCGCCCGTTCGAACGCCATTCGCCCGATGTCTATGCCGAGTATGAACAGAAGCATGGCCGGCCGATGAAGGCGCCCAGCCTGATCGTGCCCGCGCGGCGCCCCGAAATGGACCTCGACCCGTTGCGCGCCGAACTGCAGCGGCAAACTGTGAAGCTGGAGGCTCTGCTGGTCCGCGTGCCGGAGGAGATCGCCGGGCACATCCGCTTCCTCGATCCGCCGGGCCACAATCCGAACCTGATCCAGGCCGTGCACATCCTGGCGATTCACGAAGCCCACCATTTCAAGGCGATGTTTCCATGACCACCGACGGCACGAACAGTCCAATGAAGCCCCTGACGATCAACGGCGTTGCGCTGCGCTCGCGCCTGCTGGTCGGCACCGGCAAATTCAGTTCGCCCCAGGCGATGGCGGCCGCCGTGGAAGCTTCGGGAACCGAACTGGTGACCGTGGCGTTGCGCCGCGTCGATCTGAACAACCCGCACGACGCCACGCTGGAGGCGCTCGACTTCAGCAAATACCGCCTGCTGCCCAACACCTCGGGCGCGCGCACCGCCGAGGAAGCCGTCCGCCTGGCCAAAATGGCCCGTGCCGCCACCCGTACCAACTGGGTCAAGCTGGAGGTCACCCCCGACCCCAACTATCTGCTGCCCGATCCAGTGGAAACGCTCAAGGCGGCCGAGGTGCTGGTGGCCGGGGGGTTCGTCGTGCTGCCCTACATCAACGCCGATCCGATTCTGGCCAGGCGGCTGGAGGACGTCGGCTGCGCCACGGTGATGCCGCTGGGTTCGCCCATCGGCAGCAATCGCGGGCTGCGGACGCGCGACCAGCTCGGCATCATCATTGAGCAGGCGACCGTGCCGGTCGTGGTGGACGCCGGCCTGGGCATGCCGAGCCACGCCGCCGAGGCGATTGAGATGGGCGCCGATGCGGTCCTGATCAACACGGCGATCGCCGTCGCGGCCGATCCGGTTCGGATGGCGCGCGCGTTCAAAGCGGCCGTGGAGGCCGCCGAACTGGCCCGCGAGGCCGGCCCCGGCGGCGAAAGCCGGTTGGCCCGCGCCAGCAGCCCGCTGACCGGGTTTCTGTGGGAGCAGGGGAGTGCTTGATGGCTTCGCTACAACCTTTATGTCCCTTATGTCCTTGAGGTCCGACGGCGAGCGCGAGGACGAGAATCGAGAGGCGAATTCCTGGACGTGACGGCATGAGCACCTTCCTTGACATCATCGATCGCACATCGTGGCCCGCGCTGGGTTCGGCGATCGACGCGGCGACGCCCGCCGACGTCGAACGCGCGCTCGCCGCCGAACGGCCCTCCGACGACGACCTGATTGCCCTCTTTTCGCCGGCCGTCGCGCGGTATCTGGAGCCGCTGGCGCAGCGCGCCGCCGCCCTTACCGAGCGGCGCTTCGGCAAGGTCATCCAGCTCTACGCGCCGGTGTACCTGACCAATGAGTGTGTGAACAAGTGCGCTTACTGCGGCTTTTCGCATGAGCTGGAGATCCCGCGCGTCACGCTGACGCCGGCGCGCGTCCTGGCCGAGGCCGAGATTCTCCATGCCCAGGGCTTCCGTCACATCCTGCTCGTGGCGGGCGAGGATCGCCGCGCCGTCAACCTGCCGTATTTGAAGGAAGTCGTGGCGGCGCTCAATGACCGTTTCGAGGCGATCTCAATCGAAATCCAGCCGCTCGAAAGGGAGGAATACCGCGAACTGGTCGACGCCGGCGTGGACGGCCTCGTGATCTATCAGGAAGTCTACGATCCCCGGCTTTACGTGAAGTACCACCTGGCAGGCCCTAAACGGAATTACCGCAAGCGCCTGCGGGCGATCGAGGCGGGCGGGGAAGCCGGCATGCGGACGCTCGGCGTCGGCGCCCTGCTGGGCCTCGCCCCCTGGCGTCCCGAAGCCGTCATGGTGGCTCGCCATGCCCGCTGGTTGATGCGCCGGTTCTGGCGCGCCCGCATCGCCGTCAGCTTCCCCCGCATCCGCGCCCAGGCGCACGAGTATCAGCCGGACTACCCGGTGAGCGATGCCGATCTGGTCCAGATGATCTGCGCGATGCGGATCGCGCTGCCCGATGCCGAACTCGTCCTTTCGACGCGCGAACCGGCCCGCCTGCGCGATCGCCTGCTGGGCCTCGGCATCACCCGCACCAGCGCCGGCAGCAGCACCGTCCCGGGCGGCTACACCTCGCACGACCACGCCGGCGAGCAATTCGAAATCGAGGACAGCCGTTCCCCCGCCGAGGTGGCGTCGGTCATTGCCGACCTGGGTTTCGAGCCCGTCTGGAAGGACTTTGACCGGATGTTCGTTCTGGCGCGTTGACCGCCCGGCCGCGGTCGCGCGCCGGTATGGGTTGATCCGTGTTCCGCCGGCTGGGATGATGTCCGCGTCAATCCCCGGCGGGAGAATCCGCGTGCCGCTCGAACTGGCTTACATCGTCGCCCCCGTCATCCTGATCTGCATCGTCCTGGTGGCGTCGCTGCTTGATCGCTGGAGCGTGCCGGTCATCCTGATCGCGCTCGGCGCGGGGATTCTGTTCGGCAGCGACGTCCTTGGGCTGTGGGTCTTTTCCGATTTCCTCCAGGCCAACCAGATCGCCAACTTCGCCCTGATGTTCATCCTGTTTTATGGTGGGTTCAGCACGCAGCGCGAACACTTCCGCCAGGTGGCGCTGCCGGCCATCAGTCTGGCGACGATCGGCGTCGTCCTGACCGCGCTGGCGACGTTCCTGGTCTTGTGGCTCCTGGCCGGCTGGCGCTTCGAGGTCGCCCTGCTCGTCGCGGTCATCGTTTCATCCACGGATGCCGCGGCCACATTTTCGATCCTGCGGCGCCATTCGCTGCCGCCAAATCTCTCCTCGACGATCGAGATCGAAAGCGCCGCCAATGACCCGATGGCGATCCTGCTGACCCTCGGCGCGATCGAAGCGGTGTCGCATGGGCAGTTCAGCACCCTGGCGCTGGTCGGTGAGTTCGCCTGGAAATTCTTCGGCGGGATCGGCTTCGGCATCGCGCTGGGACACGGCGCTGTCTGGCTGTTCAACCGGCTCGGCCCCGAGGACCGCGGTCACTACTACGTGCTCTCGCTCAGCGTCGTGCCGCTGATCTTTGGGCTGACGAATCTGGCCGAGGCCAGCGGCATGCTGGCGGCGTTCATCGCCGGTTATGTCATGGGGAATCGCCCGTTCGTCCACCGCCAGGGCGTCGCCAATTTCTTCAGCGCGATGGCGACGATTTGTGACATGTCGATGTTCGTTCTGCTCGGGCTGCTGGTCTCGCCCAGCCAGTGGTCCGGCTCATGGCTCCAGGGGGTCGTGCTGTTCGCCGTCCTCGCGTTCATTGCCCGGCCCTTCGCCGTCTGGATCGGTACGCTGGGGATGCGACTGGGGCGCAGGGCGCGGCTGATGATCGCGTGGGCCGGCCTGCGCGGTTCGGTGCCGATCGTCCTGTCGACTTACCCGATGGCCGCCGGCCTGGAGTTCGGCAACGAAATCTTCAACATCGTCTTCTTCGCCGTGATCCTGTCGGTCCTGATCCAGGGCTCAACACTGGGCAACTTCTCGAGCTGGCTCGGCCTGACCACGCCGGGCCGGCCCAAACCGCTCTATAATCTCGAACTGATGACGATGTCGCGCAGCGATATGGATCTGGTCGTCGTCGATCTGCCCGGCCCCCAGGGAGTGCAGGGCCCGCGCATCCAGAATCTGAATCTTCCCCCCGGCTCGGTCATCACGCTGATCAGCCGCGGACGCGAGGTCGTCGCCCCGCGCGGCGACACCCATCTGGAAGGCTGGGATCAGGTCACGGTGCTGGCGCATGTGGCCGATCACGAGCAGGTGCGTCAGGCGCTCGTGCAGCCGTTCGAGTTGGCGATGCGCCCCCCAGCCGATGGGGAGGATCGCGACGGTTCGCCGCCCCCCGCCGCCGAGGCGTAGCCGGCTGGCATCGCCCATGGAGTCGGTATCGGTATCGGGATCGCCCTCGCGATCGAGCCGCCCCCGCCGCCCATCGGGCGCTCCGTCACAATCGCCGGTCCAGATTGCGGTAGTGAATGGCCTCACTGACGGCTTCGCTGTCAATCTCGTCCTTGCCCGCCATGTCGGCGATCGTCCGCGCCACGCGCAGGATGCGGTCGTAAGCGCGCGCCGACAGCCCCATCGAGCCCATCGCGCGCTCCAGCATTGCCAGCGTGGCGTCGTCGAGCCGGCACCAGCGGCGCAGGTCGCGTCCGCTGATCTGCGCGTTGGCGTAGAGGCCCGGGCGCCCGCGAAACCGATCCAGTTGCCGCTGCCGCGCCGCCTGGACGCGCTCGCGGACGACGGCCGTCGGCTCGCCCGGTTCGCCGCGGGTCAGTTCCTGGTATTTGACCGCCGGCACCTCGATGTGAATGTCGATGCGGTCGAGCAGCGGCCCCGACAGCCGCGCGTGATAGCGCTGGACGTCGGGGGGCGTGCAGCGGCACTCGCGCGCCGGGTCGGTGCGGTAGCCGCAGGGGCACGGGTTCATCGAGGCGCAGAGCATGAACCGCGCGGGGAACTCGCAGGTCATCGCCGCGCGCGCCACCGTCACCGCGCCGTCCTCCAGCGGCTGGCGCAGCGTCTCCAGCGCCTGGCGCGGGAATTCGGGGAACTCGTCCAGGAACAGCACGCCGTGATGCGCCAGCGAGGCTTCCCCCGGCCGCGGCAGGGTGCCCCCGCCGATCATCGCCACGTGGCTGACGGTATGATGCGGCGAGCGGAACGGCCGGTTGGTGATGAGCCCGCCGCGGCCGGTCAGTCCGGCGATCGAATGGATCTTGGTCACGTCGAGCGCTTCCTCGAACGTCATCGGCGGCAGGATGCCCGGCAGCCGGCGCGCCAGCATCGTCTTGCCCGAGCCCGGCGGGCCGATCATCAGGATGTTGTGCGCACCGGCGGCCGCGATCTCCAGCGCGCGGCGCGCTCCCGCCTGGCCGCGCACGTCGGCCAGGTCCGGGATGTGTTGCCCGTTTTCCGTGACGAACGGCGGCGGGTGATGGGGCAGGATCGGCCGCGTCCCGGCGAGGAACTCGACCGCCTCGGCCAGCGTCGCCACCGGGATTACCTGGACCCGTTCGACCACGGCGGCCTCCGGGGCATTGTCGGTGGGGACCAGGATGCCGGACACGCCGG
>ERZ795049.4240-NODE-4240-length-14376-cov-4.934222_pt1 | contig 14376 bp, 16 predicted proteins | sample MGYA00375133_ERZ795049 | MGnify/ENA primary metagenome ERZ795049 (study PRJEB30178, sample SAMN05720147) | activated sludge metagenome | isolation source: anaerobic digester from wastewater treatment plant | place: Japan | collected 2015-04-20 ...
GTTTTAACGCCATTTCGGTGCGCAATCCACCATATTCTATGTTTTTATTTGTTTTTGGAACGAATAATTTTTCTATAACCTTATTAGTAGCCGTAGCACATAAAGAAGATGTATGTTTTATTTCAGCAATACAAATAAAATCAGATTCGGGCATCCAATAAGAAGAAATAAAAACCGGTTCTTTTTGGTTTAATGCCCATGTGTAAAACTCATCGTGATTAAATTCAGTTTTGTATTTATCCGTGTTAATATATGGTATATCACAATAAATTACAGAGTTTTCTTTTATTTTAATTTCTCTGTAGTCTTTAGAATACCTTTCAAGCCTTTCAAGACTTTGAAGCCTTTGCAGCTCGCTTCTTGTTTTTAATGCTTTTCTTATAATGCTTTTTGCAATTACATATTTTTCTTTTCTATTTCCAAGTCGTTCTATACACTTTAAATCAACTCCGTATTTTTTCATTGGTTCAAAATCATTAAAAAATATAGCATAATGAAACGCTTTTTTTATTTTTTCATTCTCCGTAGAATACATATAATTCTTACCTCTGTTTCCAAAACTCCAACAGACTTTTATATAAGGATCAACGTCTTTCAGTTTATAAAAATCCTCTCGGGATATCCATCTGCTTTCATTTTTATATTTACCAGAATATGCACTATAAAATAAACAAGTCACGTCGCTGTCAATGTCATTCATGATTATGTTTTTATATTTTTTTGTTACTAACGCCCTGTGTGTAATTGCACCGCCTCCACAAAATAAATCATATAGATTATTGGCCTTAGGAAGCATATCAACAATTTCTACCGCAATTTTATTTTTACTGCCTTTATATGGTAGTCCGTAATTCATTTTTTTTATAACTCCTTTTTTCTAAAAATCGTCTTAATTATATTTATTTTGCAAATTCTAGTTGCCTTTGTTTTCTCACTTCTCTAATATCTTCTAAATCTTGTTTTACAAAAATATCAGGTTGATAACACGGTAAAATCTTTTCGTAAAAGTCTTTTACATACTGCCGTTTTAACTCGAAGCCGAACGCCTGCCGTTCAAGGTTCTTCGCTGCCAATAATGTCGTTCCTGAACCTGCGCAACAATCTATTACAACGTCGTCAACGTCCGTAAAAATTCGGATTAAGTTTTCTAATACCGGTACCGGTTTTTGTGTTTCGTGTACTTTCGGCGTTTTGTTGTCTCTCTCCCAATCCATGCAGTTGAAAATCATTTTTCCGTTATTGTTAAACTTTGGCAATTTATCTCGATAAAATAAAAGCCCATACTCGCAATTTCCTACAATCCGCATATTTGCCTTTAACACCTGTGCAGAAAAGTTTTTTCTAAAAATTATGTTTATGTAATGATTAAATCCTACTTTTTTCGCCTCTTCTATAAGCTCAAACTGCTGTTCAAACGCACAGAATAAAAACATACATGGAGCTTTTCCTGTTTCCTTTGGTTCTTTAATTAACAGATTACTGCAAAAATGAAAGAATTCAGGAATCCTAAATCCAGCTTTTGAATCTGTATCAAAAAAAGTCTTTCCGGCATATTCACTCTCACCGTTTGCATTGTCTCCGTCTTTATACCACATCGGATTACTACCATATGCTTTTTTCCCTAGCTGATAAGGTATATCAGTTAAAATTAACTGAGCCTTTTTTATATCGTGAGTTTTCCAGTTTTGAAAACTATCATTATACAGCGCAATTCTTTCCATTTTTTATTTCTCCTTTTTTTCTAAAAATCGTCGTCGTCGTCATCTTCCAAGCATTTCGGGAAAACACTTTCCCAGTCGTCATCATAAAACTCTTCAACCTTTTTTTTCTTGACACTTTTTACCGTCGGGTCGGTATATTTCATTTTATGACTTTCTGTTCCATACACATACATCATAGCTTTTTCATCGTCGCTATCGATTTCGAGCGTTTGCCCGTATTTTCTTTTACGCGACGGAAAACATTTTCTGAACAGTTTAAAAGCCTTATCGACGCTGACAGTATGTTTTTTTGCAAATTCTTCAATCGTCATTTTATCACAAAATAATTCAGGCTGTCCTTTCATACCTTACCCCTTTTTCTGTAGCTCTTTTTTTGCAAAATATACCCAACTTGATTTATATCCGAAACTTTTCTGTATTCTGTATAAAAGCGGTATATCAAGCACTTTTGTTTTTTGGTTCATTTTGTGGTACACGAAAAACGGTACATTTTTTCTATTTTGGCAGACGCTATTCCCGATTTCGCGCAAGCGGTCTATGTCTCCGTCGCGGATTGCGGCAGCAATTGCCTCCTCGGTCTGTCGTCTTTCTTCCAGCGGGCGGTCTTTAAGCGGTACAAACTCGAGCTTAACAAGATCACCGTCAAGAACTTTATCCTCTTTTTCTTTCCGTTTTTCCGCTGGTCGTTCAGCACCACAATACGGACAGACGTTACCCGGAGGCGGAATATAGGCGTAACAAATAGGGCAGAATCGTTCCGTCGCTTCAAGTGATTTCGTCCTCTTGTTAAATGTGGAACCGTCAAAATTCCAATCAATATCCTCATATACCCAGCCCGACTTTGTTGCCCGCTGAATATTTCCAACCATATCAAGGTAAATACCATCTTTTTTCCCGGGGAATGGTCGCACAAGTCGGCCGACTTTCTGCCTCCAAATCATGCGTGATAACGTCGGGGCAACGTCAACAGCCATCAATAGCGCGGGAAGGTCTACTCCTTGCAGTACCATTTTGCACGTAATAAGGACTTGTATTTCACCGGACTCAAAATTGTTCATTATTTTTTTACGGGTATTTTTTGTTAAACTTCCCTCGAGAACCTCGGCGCGGTAACGATTAGCGTAAAATACTTCTTGTAAGTTGTAGCACGCTTTTACTGATTTACAAAAAATTAAAATATGATCCGTAACCTGCGGGAAACGCGCTATTTGCTTTATTATGTCTCCGAACACGCCTTTTTCTGCAATGAGCTTGTCAATTTCACCGGTTTTATAGTCACCCTGAGAAATACCAGCGTTATCATAATCGCTTGTCGGGACAGCCCAATAAGATACTGGACAGAGGTATTCCATTTCGGTTAAATCTTTCATGCTTACGGGGCTTTTTATTAAATGTTCATAAATCCCGCATCCTGATTTTACAGATAAGCCTTTACCGCCCGGACCCTCGGGGCTTGCGGTAATTCCGATGATTTTTGCTTTTTCGTTTTCCGCGAATAAATCCATATAGCTGTCTGATGTTGACCATTGCGCTTCATCGACGATAAACAAGTCAATTTCAAACGGCAGCGGGTGCGTTCGTAGCGTTTGCACTGTTGCGACATGGACATTTACCGGACGCCCTGCGTATTTTCCTCCACCGATTACATCGTGAGAAATACCCCATTTTTCAAGGTGTCCAGAAAACTGATCGAGTAAAAATATTTCATTTACTAAAAAAACAATATGCCTTTCTTTTTTCCACAGCGCAGATTTTTCTAAAAAAGAATAAACAATCATTGCAGCAAGAACAGATTTTCCCGAACCAGTCGCAGCTTCAACGCACAAAGCGCGGTATTCCCTCAATCCTTCACGGATTAGAAGAAATAAATCTTTTTGGTACGGTCGCGGTTGAATATGTGCTGGTAGGTTCATTTTTGCGCGTCCTCTATATATCCGCGTCCCTCGCAGGTATCGCACTTCCCGATAAACCATGATGTAATTTTATCGCTAACATATACCGGCGTCCACTTGTTCCAGCACGTGGGGCATTCGCGGAAAACAAAATAAATACCGCCTGCGCTTTTTACCCAATCGCGGAATCGTTTCTGGTTCGGTCGTAGTTTTGACTTACCAGTTTTTATTTCAATAGCGGTAAATATTGCAAACTTTTCATCACATTCGCCGTAACTTACCGTACAGCCTATTAAATCAGCACCGCCTGAGCCGTCGCCTGTTCCGCCTTTATCCGGTTCAGGAATGCCAAAATAAATCGGATGAGGGTTTAATAACTCAACTTTTCCAGCTCCGCTTACTGCGCTTCCTTGCCATGCGACGCCTGACGTATTTTTAAAAAGACGGGAGCCGGCAACATCCTGCCATGCGTGTTTAACTATTTTAACAAGTCGCTCGTGCCGTTGCGACGCGGTTAGTTTTTTCGGGTCAAAATTATTCATATTTTCCTTCTTTTTAGAAAAAATTGCAGGGGCTTTCACCCTGCGCGCGTTTTAGAAAATGTCTAATTCAGCCGGAGCCGGTTTTTCTTCCTGTTTAACCGGTTCTTTTTCTACCGTCTTGGCTTTTAGTTCCTCGGCTTTTTCTTTTGCGTTTTCAATCGGTGTTTTCACCGGCTCACCGATTACAACCTTTTCAGCCTGTTCGTTTTTTGCGCTCACAAGATCTGCAAGTTTTGCACCGCTCACGCCTTTTTCTTCCGGTTCGGTTTCCACTTCGTAGAATTCTGCCTGTACCTCTTCCGGGTCATCCGTATCCTCAAAAAATCCTGATGCTTCCGCTTGCGCTTCGATTTTTTTCATGTCGAAGTTCAATAGTTTTCTATTTTGGTTTTCCTCTATTGCGCATTTTCTAAGCCCAGCCATTTCGATAGTATCAAGAACAACCGTGCAATAAACAATCGTTCCGTGTTCTTCGGTTGTTTTTTTAAGGATTAAAAGTTTCAGCGGAATCCCGAAAAGTATACCGCCGGTATTATTTGAGAAGAATTCAAGAGAGCCGAGTATTGATGAAATAGAATTCCATGAATGTGTTCTAAACTTAAATACGCCTCCAAGGTCTCCTGATTCAGGAATAAACGCGGATAGTATTCCTGACGGTTTACATTTTCCAGCCTGAGCAATCGGGCATGTCTCAAAATCACAAGTAACTTCGTTTTTTTCGTCGCCTGTAATAGTTAGTTTACCTGTTTTATCGACGGAAACATTTCCGCGTCGTAACGCTTTTTCACCGTCGCCGTAGCAGATTTTTTTATTGCCCGAATACGCCATATAGGAAGTATAAAAATTGCGGTCAACGGTGTCGAATGGCAGGCGGATTTTAATTTCCGTTAATTTTCCTTCGGGGTTTTTTGCCATTTTATTCATAAGCTCTTCATTTATGATAAAATTACCCGTGTCCCTGTTTCGTTCGGTTGTAGTGATGATAAAATAATCGGTTTTTTTTGGCGGTTGAAAATCGTTTCCTTTTGCAGATTTAATCATCGCACCTTTCATTCCGATTTTTATTTTTCCAATTTCCGCAAGCTGCGGAATAATGCCTCGTTTAATTGCCATGCTATTTTCCTTCCTTTTTTAGTTGTTTAATCGCGGTTTTTTTCAAAACGCATTTTTGGCGTTTTCTGTCTTTCTTGCTCATGCGAACCCGTGAGCAAGGCGGATTGTTTATGCCTATCAAGTTTATACCGCATAAAATACATTTTGCGGTTTTTCCAGGATACCACGGTTTACCGTCGTTTTCCGGCACGTGCTGGCATGTTGTTTGTGCCTGTAGTTTTCGCGACATAATCATTTACTCCCGTGGTTTACTTATTGTTAATCGTGCGACAGGTTCAGTTTCTTCAACCAGCGCGCATTCCATCATAGCATTAAAAAGTTCAGGCTCATTTTTTTGTATCGCGTGAATTATGGAATCCTTCGATAAAATAGATGTGAGCTTTTTCTTCCCGAGCAATTTCGACAATTCATCGACGGCTTTTTTTTGATCATCCGTAAACTCGATGTCTCCGAGAACATCCGCAAAGTTTTTCTTTTTCATAATCTCGTACAAGGCAGGATAATCATCTTTAATCCGGTCAACCGAAGAGCGGGAAACTTTTAGTCCCGGCTCTGGTTTTGAAACGGTGCAGAGTTTTCTCGCGCCTGCCATGACGTTTAATTTACGTGGCTCGTTCGCAGCTTTTACTTTGTCGCGGTTTTTTATAACCCACTCGGAAAAAATGTCTTTTATCTGTTTCTGCCTGTCTTGCATATCGCCGATTTCATTATCGATGTCGATATATTCAGACCACAGCTCTTTTATTTCCTCGCTTGCCTCAAGCTCACCTTCGGGCAGGTTAAAGTACCATTTAATATCGTCATAGCCCTGTGCAGGCGGTGGCGTTTCACCGAGAATATTGACGTTCCAGATTTTTAGGTATAATTCTAATATCTGTTTCTGTGCTTCAATATTTTGTGTAATGGTAAATTGCTTGAAATATCCGAGGTCATAAAGGCATTTTGCGAAATGTTTTGTACTGACTTTATTTAAGCAAAACCCTTCTTTTTCAAACTGTGCGGGAGATTTTGGAAAAATCAGCGCGTTTAATTGCGCTATCTTGTCACCAGTGCACATCATCTGGTGTTGAATTTGCACTTGATATTCAGCCGGTATTAAATCCGTGCCTTCGTCTCCCCATCCTGCTTCAAACGCCATGGCGAACACGGTTTTGTTTTCGCACAATAAACCGTTTCCTTTTCGTCCGTCAATATGGCAGGTTATAAACGGATGCTCGGGAATAATGTATTCCTTTTCACGGTCTTTATTTACGCCTGCTATTTCGCATATTGAATCCTCAAAAGCCAAGCCCCATCGGAGAGAAGCAAGTTTTGGATCCAAAGGCTCTTTCCATGGGTCAACACGCTCAGGCGTTTTGTAGCCGTTTTTTTCACACCAACCCGGATTTTTTTCTTCCATAATTTCAAGCCATGCCTCAGTTGCGGTCTTATACTTTGACAATCCCATTAAGGCAGCCCCTCGCGACGCGCTTATGCCATGCGGTACACTTCCCATGTTTAACTCCTTATTCCGCTAACTTTTGGCGCAAGGTCTTTTCCTTTTGAATTTCTGCGCACACCATACGGATACGATACCGATTTACTTCTTCCGTTCATTACTTCCTTTCCTTTTTTTCTGTTATTTTTTCCATATATTCCGTGGCAATTTTCCCTACGAAATACCCAGCCGATAGCCCGTGTTTTTCACGCGCTAGTTTTTTTAATTCTTTCCAGACTGATTTTTCAATCTGGAAGTTTCGCATAATTATTTCAGGCATTTTTCCTCCTTGTTACATATTTTTCATATTTCTGGCGAGTTGTTTATTAAACTCCTCCTCATATATTTTATCAATATCATTTTGCGTTATTGTGTTTCCTGATGTTTCCATCCAGTGACGCGCTCGTCTTTTTTTTGTTCGGCTTTTACCTTCGGGGTTATAATACAACCGGCGTACATTCGGATAATGTAAATCATCTCGAGGCGGTTCGTTTCCTGAAAACTGGAATAGTCCCCCTTCCCAGCCTGGATTATACTCATTATCATCGAACGAAAATAATTCATTACTGCCGGGCTTTCCGTAACCTGCTTTATAGGCTGCGCGCATTCTAATTATTCGCGCTTTTTTGTCGTTTCCGGAAACGCCTGCAAAATCTGACATTTTACGAATCTGTGCTTTTTTGAGGTAAAAATCTGTTTTTACTTTTTCTTTTTCGCTCCCGCCTTTTCTGACCTGTGAAGCATTCGGAACGGGTTTATTTTCGTTTTCAAAACCGCTTTCTTGTTTTTCCATAAAGGAATAATCGCGGGAACCTACCTTGTCAACAGATCCCCAACGTGCAGCAATATTTTTTATATCGTGACTCGGGATTGCTTTTTCGTATTTTATCGCGCCTTTTCCGGGCGTTTTGCCGATAACGTAGGAACCGCGCAGAAAAAAATCATCACGGACCTGTTGCTCGCTTGCTTCCATGCCTTTATACACGGCACGGGTTAAAGTGTTTGCAATTGTGTATCGAACAGAATCGGGCAAAACTTTTCCGAAAAACTGACGCGTTTCTTTTTCGTTAATTATTCGGGCTTGCATTTTCAGTCTCCTTTTTGGTAATTGTACCGGAAAAAACCTTTTTTATATTGTGTAAAATGTCGATTGTTTCACATCCTGAGTCTTTTATGAGCTGGATTTCTTCCAGTGTGTATGTCATGAGCTTACCCTGTGAATTGCGTTCGTTCACTGTGACGAGCCCGTTTTCGGGGCTGTATTTGAGTTTGTTTTGTAATGGTTCAGAAAATATATAAATATCTGTCATATAAGTATAATAAACCCTATTTATTATAAAGTCAATACTATTTTTATATAATTATTATATTATTCTGTTTTTTTTATGGATTATTTTTCTTGACAGGCAGGCTTTATCGTGGTACTATTACTTAACAGCTAGGATATCTTTTTCATGTAACTCTCCAACTTAACCCGGTAATTGCAACTTACCGGGTTATTTTTTTATTCTGCGCCAGGTGGCGTATAATACCTTCCTGAAATCACATATCGGTCGGAGCCTGTAGCAATACAGTCCATTTCCCATTTACAGGCGAATATTAAAAATATCGCTGTAATTAAAAAAAATGTTAAAAACTTTTTAATACTATTTTACCTCCTTGGTAAAATTAAAAGGTTTCGTGTCGCAGTACGGTTTCCATCCGTTACCGCGCCCGAGGCATTCAAGCTCGTAACGTGCTTTATCGTACTGCCATAAAAGAGTTTGACAATTCTCTTCGTATTCTTGGTTGCCTTCTTTGTCTTTTGTTTTTTTCGGTCTTGAATAATCTTTCAGCCCGAAAACCTCTTCCTTTGCAAGTTTACTAGCGGGAATTTCTTTTTCAAGCTCAATCGCTTGTAATTCCTCGTTATAAACGCACAAATAATACATTTCTTTATCTGCCATGCTTTACTCCTTTTTTATGCTGTTATCCATGTTGTATTTAATAATACGCCTAAATGCGTATAGACCGCAACACCAAGCGCGCGCGGATTCGTTGTTTTTCCGATACGGGGTATGCCAGTATTACCTGACGACACAGGTAATCCGATAGGATTTGTCCCAGCTATTTCTTCATTACAACCATAGGAGTACCCTCCTTCAATACCGTGAACAGCGAATCTTCTATATCCGCTTATACTTGCCCTTACAATATTATGTTCATGAGTTTGCCCTCTATCCTGTGCCGGTCCGCCGACTACGTACTCGCCGGTAATGTCGCCTGCAGCGACAAGCGTTTCGCCTGATATTCTTCTAAGCCTTGCACGGTCTGTACATCCTGCGATTCTGTGCGGGTGAATAGTAAAAGAAACGGCTCCATCTGCAGGGGGGGAGGCAAGAATGATAGTTCTGGAGCCAATAGAAACGCCTGTAATCGCATAATTTACACCGCCGATAGTAACGCAATATTGCCTAGCTCCTGTCCACAATGCGCCAGTAGTTGCATAATTAGCATTCTCCGAAACATACCATTGATTTATTAGTCCAAATTCGGTAAGGCGCGCAAGTAATAAATCATAGTCACCTCCAGATGGTACGGTAATCGTACCGGATGCAAGAGTTCCTGAAAAAGTGCTAGTCGAGCCACATTTAATTTTATGTGCGCATAAAACGTCAATAACCGACTGCGGTACTTCACTTGTGGTGATATCGTGATTCGCATCATGACGCGGAATAATCGGGTTATACATCTTATATTCTGGGTGGGCAGAACTCCGAGCCAAAATTGTCGGAACGGGAGTTAATTCGATTTCGCTTGTAATAAGCTCTCCAATGTCTTTCCTGTGAGCCCTGATTGCCATTTCAATCTGGTATAAGTTCGACGCCGAGCCGGTAAAGCCTGCATCTTCAATCAGGTTCATTAACTCAACCCTTGGCTGATTCATATCTGCCGCCATAACCGCCGTTCCCGGAACGCCAGCGCCAGTGTCTTTATCGACATGCAGGTCGTCAACGGAGCCGGGGGAATTCGTATAATTCATATAGTTGCCTCCTTAAAAAATACGGGTAAAATAAAACATTTATCTGTCCTATTATACCCGTATTCACGCAAATCGGCAAGACTTAGAAGCTATCCTGCCTTTTTTCAGGTTTATACGTATCGACTTCTACCGAGTGAGATTTTCCGTATTGGTCAACCTCTTTTTTTTGCACAATTTTAATATTCAAAAAGTGTCTGCCTTTTTCGCTTGTTGTTCCGTATTGTTCGTGATACTTTTTCAAATCGTCAAGACAAATTGAGCAGTTTATTACGCTTCCTCCATTGTCAAACTTTTTTTCTTTCCCTGAACCGATATAGATTTTTTCATCTGCCATAAAAACTCCTTAAAATGTTTTGAACGCCTCTAATAATTTGGCGTTTATTTGTGGTTTTTCTATCGACGAATATGCCATAGAAATATATTCGTTTTTTTCTAGCGCAACATCTGAGGCGTTCGCTAGTTTTTGCAACACGTTTGCCCGTGCCATAATCGGCTTAATATATGACGGTTCGTAGTCAAGTTCAAAATCATCAATCCAGTCTTGTACATCGGTTTCAGTAATTTCTCCGGATACAAGATTTACATCATTGTCATGTTTTTTATTAACATACAAACAACTCATAAAAAGACCTCCTTAAAATGGAATTTCATCTTGATAAACTGCTTTTTGAGCCGGTGCTATTACCGGCTCGCTTTTTATTTCAACTTTTTCCGCCTCCTTTGGTACGTACATAATTGTAAACCCGTTGTTTACCCGCTGTTCTTTCAATGTTTCTATTTTACGGATTTCCTCAAGAAAGTTCTTTTTACCGAGTTCTTTCCGCCCTTCGTCTTTGCACCAGTCTTTATAATCGCTATATAAAACAGATCTATCAATCGAATAATACGGATTCTGACAAAAAACAGTCTCTTTCAAAAACGCTGCAACAGGTGAAACATCAACCTGCCAGCGTTCTTTATCGGTATTAATCCATTGCGGGGCTTTTATTAAAAAACCGTTTTTTATATATTCATCCCATCCCTGCAATGCAAGACTTAAAATACCTGTCCTTTCGTCGAATGTTTCCCCTTCACTTCCGGGGCTTTCTTTTCCGTGCGGAAATTCCCCGCATATTTTATCAAGTAACATAACATCGTGGGTTTCTATTTTATTATAAAACGGGATCATCACCATTCGTCGCTCGATTCCGTCCGCACCATGGACGGTAAACTCGTAATTACTTAAAAAGAACATAGCGATACTTATTTTCACGCCGTCAATCGGGTCTTTGTTTTTCGCCTCAATCGTTGTAACCTGTTCGCCTGCATAGGCTTTTATAAAATCCTCTGGGAGCGGTTGACGCGTTTTCAGGTCCGGTTCTATATATACCTTTTTCCCAACTAATCCGGCAGTCGCAAACTGTGACTGCTCCATATTTTTTACGGGGCGTTCAGCGCAAAATTGTTCACCGACTAAGTTTTTAACTATTTTCATAAAAAAACTTTTTCCGGTTCTCTGCTGTCCTTTCAGTCCGAAAAAGTATTCGTTTACTTTTACCGCACTTATGGTATACGCAAGAATTTGCGCAAAATATAATATAGTTTGATTTATTACCTCTTCTTTTTCATTTTCCGGTAACGCGCTTAAAATAGAGCGCGGGATCATCTCCTTAACAAAAAAATAAAATGCCGGTATGTCTTTTTTCGGGTCAAGTTTTTTATACTTCGCATAATCCACAGGAACCTCTAAACAGGAAACTGGATAGAGTTTTTTGAAAAAATCCTCACTATATTTATCACGTCCGTACCATTCAGTCCCTTTTTTGGTAAATCGTACCGCGCCATTTTTGAAATGCACGAACTCGCTCACGCTTGCCTCTTTTAGAGGGTTATCGGCAATGTAGCCAACAGAATGACGAGATAAATATTGCAATACTTTATTTATAAATGTTGTCGCTTCCTGACCTGATTTTGTAATTAAAAATTGAATACTTGTTTCCTCAAGCCATCTTTGCAAATTGCAGGCTAAGTCTTTTTGCTCTGCACGTATCCAATATTTTTTAGCGGTGTCAAATTCCCAATACCAGCCCGCAAACTGTTCAAGGTTATCATAATCGAAATGGTAATCAATAAATGCGCGATACACCTGAAAAGGGTCAATAGTAGTTTCAACGTCTTTGTATGGGGTAAAGTCTGAAATAAACTGCGCGGGGTCGTTTCCGTCTTGGATATAATCTGCAACGTCATATCCTGATGGGTCTGACTCAATCGGAAAAGCGCGGTATATTTCCAAAATTAAAAGCTGCGGAATAATAGACTTGACGTACAGTGCTGCGCTCATGCCAGGTTGTAAGTCTTTATGAATTAAGTTTTGGTATTCTGTTTTATCTCTTTGAGAGTCGGCATCCGGCCAGAAATAGATTTTCCTGCCGTCTGTTAAAAGAGGTTTTAACGCTCCCCAATCGGTATTCTGGATGTTTTTCGTACCGCCAAGCCACGATATAACGACGAATTTCCCATCGAGTGCTTTTTGTGCTTCGTTTTTGCACTTTTCACCTTCTACGATTAAAATCGGTAACACTGATTTTTTAAGGTTTTCCGCGCCATACGGTGCATATGGTATAAAAGACGGATGCCGTTTCGCTTTCCACTTATTGCCTTCGCCGTAATACATGGATATATCGTTTTTTGGTCTTTTTGTTTGACCTTTTTCTAGGGGCTTTTCATATCGCACTACCACAAAAAGAAAATTTCCTTCATAGTCAAAATACCGGAATACTTTTGTCGGTTCTCCCCATAATTCAATAAATCCATCCCATCGGACGAAGCCTTTTAATTCTTCGAGTGCGGTTTCTGGAATTGGAATAATTGGGCGCGGAAGGTTTTCTTCAATTTGTTTTTTCTCTTTTTCTCTCTCTTCACGGGACTTTTGTATATAAATAGTTTGCGTTTTACCGCAGATTTCTTTTGCAGCGTCTAATAAGGAAATTCCGCGATAACGGGCTACAAGGTCAATAAAGTCTCCTTGGTCTCCTTCTCTTGCGCGGTCGATAAAAAGCCCAGTATCGAGATTTATAGAAAAACTTCCGACATTGCGGTCTGAACGGAGCGGGCTTAATATGAAATATTCGCGTTTATCGGTGTATGAGCCTTCACTCTGGAACATAGAGCGTATGAGTCCCTCTCCGATTTTTTCGCGGGCTTCCTTAAAAATATCTTCCATGGTGTCCTTCTTTTTAGCGTGCGTTTTTATTTGTTATATTTTCTTCTATTCGTCCGCTTTTTTTAGCCACTCGGTGAGAAGCTCAGCCATAAGGCAAGTGAAAGATTTACGCGTTTTTTGGCGTTCGAGTTTTTCCTTTACTTTTTGGTGAAGCTCGATGTTTATGTGCGTAGCGATCAGTTTATAGCCTTTAGGAATTGAACCCATGATATACCCCTATTGTGTAAATTAAAGTAAGAATTGCGCAAACTGCGCAGCCAATAAGAAAGATAAAAAGCGCAATACGTTGTTTTTTATATTTTAATTTTCGTATAAAAAAACATCCGTTTACATCTTTTTTTACATGATACATTTTTGTTTTTTTCATGCGTTCCTCCTATAGCAGGGGCGGGATTCGGACCCGCGATCTCTTGGACATGTACCAAGCGAGCTTCCGCTGCTCTACCCTGCTGAGTGCCTCTGCTGTGTTTGTAGCCACTTGAGGCGGTATGGGCTTTGCTTTATCACAGCTTTTACCTATAATGAACTACAACATCTCATCGCTTGTCATTTACACATCCTTTTATACGGGCTATAAGCGCGTCCGGTTATGAGCCGGAATCGTATTCTTTTTAATACTCGCGCCCTTCTCTTAGTACTTTTTCGCTATACCACGTCATAGCACCGTTTTCTTTTACACCGCCAATCCCCTGACGGTATGCACAAATTGCCTGATGGTAATCTGGAAATTCTGCAAGGTTTTCCGCCATAATAAACCCTGCAATAATCGCCGCGTCTATCGGGTTAAACGGGTTGTATTCACCCCATTTACTAACGCGCATATCTCGGAAGGTTTCGTTTATTTGAAACATCCCGAGTGATTTCCCGCCGTCGCCTATCGCGTTTGCCGTAAAGTCGCTTTCTGCCGATGCTATGCCGTATAAAATGTACGCCGGACAGCCGGTAATTTCCTCGGCTATCGTATACACGTCAATCGGTTCATATTTCGGGAGTGCCGATATAGTTTTGGCGGATCCCGTGCATCCAGTCAAGCGAACAACCGCAATAAAGGCAAAGACGAAAAGAAGGCGTTTCATTGCCCGTCCGCTTCCTTAATCTTACCATCAAGCGCGGTATTCATGCGCTGAATTATCTCACTTGCTTCCTCAATTAGACGGACAGGGATTAGTACATGCGGTTCGGATGGTTTAATAATCTGATTTAATTTAAGCTCTGAAAAATCAGAAATATTTTCCTTACAAATAAAAATATTTTCTCCATAATACGCGGTTCTTTTAATCATAAATCTTGCTCCTTTCTGCGCCGTGTAGCACTATTTTTATTTCTTCAAAACTGGTTGCACTTTCTACTTGTTTCTGCTCTATATCCGTGAGCCAAAAACAGCCGGTAAACGTTCCACCTTCCATG
>ERZ795049.4247-NODE-4247-length-14355-cov-6.393706_pt1 | contig 14355 bp, 11 predicted proteins | sample MGYA00375133_ERZ795049 | MGnify/ENA primary metagenome ERZ795049 (study PRJEB30178, sample SAMN05720147) | activated sludge metagenome | isolation source: anaerobic digester from wastewater treatment plant | place: Japan | collected 2015-04-20 ...
CCGCAGGGGTCCGTGGGTTCGAATCCCATCCCTCGCATTCTGGTTTTGGGTTATATACAAGTGAAAAAAATTTGACATACCCCACCGGAGGTACGATCCTGCTGTAGGGTGGTGCCTGCTCTTTGAGCCGAGGTGGCGTACCGCACCTAGGGCACGATCATGGGGTGGGTGGTGTCCCCCCCCGAGGATCGGGGGTTCTGTTCTGAAGTGATTGCGCGGTGGAGAGCCGTGCGCGTGGTGAGGGGTACCGGTGGAGGGATCTGCTGATTCCTCTACAGGATCCTGTCCTGAAAGGGATTTAGGTGACGATAGTGTGTCATCCCCCCTTGCGAGATCTGGCGACTAAAGACCTGCTTATTTTGAGGGGTCATAAATACTTTGAGATTAACTAGGCAGTTATATGGCCCAAGGCGGGTAATTCCCAGGAATTAGTCATATTTCCCGAATATGGGCGGATATACGGGTTCAAAAATAAATGTTTATCACTGAGCAAACTATACTAGGCAATGCAGGTGCCCATATCCATGAAACTCACCGATAACGAAATCCGTGATATTACCAGATATCTAGAGGCCGGAAAGCCTCTCCCAGAAAAGTACCGCTTCCTCCTCTTTGAAGACAAGCGTGAAGTAGAACTTGTCTGGAACGGCAAGACCGACGAAGTCTGCAACGTCGTCCTCCCTTTTCAAGTGATCGAGAACGTGGACGAGCCGCGGAAAGAAGTGAACCAGACCATTCAGAAGACACTCTTCGACATCGACGATCGCGGCCGGCAGTTGAGGGGGTGGACGAACAAACTCATCTGGGGCGACAATAAACTCATCCTCTCCTCTCTGAAAAACGGTCCTCTCAGAGAGGAGATTGAGAAGCAGGGTGGGATCAAATTAATCTACATCGATCCGCCGTTCGACGTTGGCGCCGACTTCTCAATGGATATCGAGGTCGGGGATGAAACATTCACTAAGGAGCCCGGTATTATCGAGGAGATTGCCTACCGGGATACCTGGGGGAAGGGTACGGATAGTTTTATCGCGATGATCTACGAGCGGTTGAAACTGATGCGGGATCTGCTCGCGGAAGACGGAAGTATTTATGTACACTGTGATTGGCGGGTAAATTCTCTCCTACGTTTGATTCTTGATGAAATCTTTGGGCAAGATAGTTTTAGAAGTGAGATTACATGGCAGAAAATTCGTGTAGTCAAAGCGCAAAGCGGAAGTTTTGGTAATGTGCATGATACTATTTTTCTTTATTCAAAAAATAAGAAGCCGATTTTTAATCCACAGTATAGAGAACAAGATCCTGAATATGTAAAAAAATTTGACAAAACAGAACCTGGTTCTGGTCGAAAATATCAACTTGTAAGTTTTATTCAAGCGGGATCTGGCCCCGAAAGAACATTTGGGAATATCACCCTTAAACCACCAGCAGGCATGCATTGGATCTGGTCACAAGAAAGAATTGACCGCGGCCTTAAAGAAGGACTCATTGAATTTACTTCTTCTGGAACCCCTCGTAAAAAACAATATCTTGATGAATCCGGAGGCAAGAGTGTAGATGATATTTGGACTGATATTTATCCTGTAAATTCACAAGCGATTGAATCAGTGGGATACCCCACCCAAAAACCCGAAGCCCTCCTTGAACGCATTATTAAGGCCTCCTCGAACGAGGGCGACCTCATCGCCGACTTCTTCTGCGGGTCTGGCACCACTCTCGCCGTCGCCGAGAAACTCGGCCGAAAGTGGATCGGTTCTGACCTCGGCAAGTTCGCCATCCACACCACCCGCAAGCGGATGATCGAGGTCCAGCGGGAACTCAAGGCAAACAACAAAGATTACCGCTCCTTTGAGATCCTCAACCTCGGCAAATATGAACGGCAGCACTTCATCGGCGTCAACCCGAACCTCAGAGACGAACTCAAACAGAAACAACTCGCCGAGAAAGAGAAAAACTTCGTCGACCTCATCCTCTCCGCCTACCACGCCGAACCGGTCGAGGGCTTTGTCACCTTTGCCGGTAAGAAGCAGAACCGCATGGTCGCTGTCGGTCCCGTCAACCTGCCGGTCACACGCCTCTTCGCCGAGGAGGTCATCAGTGAGTGCCGACAGAAGTACATCACCAAAGTGGACATCCTCGGCTTCGAGTTCGAGATGGGCCTCTTCCCGAGCATTCAGGAAGAGGCAAAACAGAAGGGCATCGACATGGCCCTCAAATACATCCCCCGAGACGTCTTCGACAGGCGCGCTATCGCAAGAAACCAAGTCATCTTCTACGACGCCTCCTACATCGAAGTCACCCCCCGCTACAAGGGCAATTCCATCGCCATCGAACTCACCGACTTCTCGGTCTTCTACAACCAGGAAACCGTCGACAACGCTATAGAAAACCTCAAAAATGGAAAGATGAAGATCGTCGTCGAAAACGGTCAGATCATCAAAGTCACAAAAGACAAAAGCGGCATCATCTCCAAGGACCCCCTCACCCGGACCTGGGCCGACTGGATCGACTACTGGGCCGTCGACTTCGACTTCGAGAGCAAACAGGAGATCATCACCCGCGTAAACGAGAGCGGAGAACGCGAAGAACTCTGGACCGGCGAATACGTCTTTGAAAACGAATGGCAGACCTTCCGCACCCGGCGCGACCGCACCCTCGAACTCCAGAGCATTTTCAAAGAGTGCATGCCAGGCCGACGCAAGATCGCCGTAAAAGTTGTTGATATCTTCGGCAACGACACTATGAAAGTTATCGACGTCACTATCGGGAGGAAATGACTGTGGCACTTCACCCCAACTTCCCCACCGATCCCTGCACCATCCTCGACCCCGCCATCAGATGGTTCCCGGCCGACGAAAAACTCCGTGAACAGGGCTATGAAAAACTACTCCCGCCGCTTGTTGCACAACTTCGTCTGAAGGTCAAGGATTGGCGGGACAGCGGGTATGCTGGGGCCACCCCCACCAGCATTGCCCTCCTAAATTGGTGGTTTAAAACCGACCACCTCCTCCCCGGGGCCGATGGCATCCTCCTCCCTTTCTCATACTACTTCGCCCAGCGCGAGGCCGTTGAAACGATCATCTACCTCCACGATGTTGCCCAGATCAAAGACAAATACGACCTCATTCGCTACGACAGTTCAGGCGCCGTATCCGCCGGCATGTTCCCGGAAACATGGAACCGCTACGTCATCAAGATGGCGACCGGCAGCGGCAAGACAAAGGTCCTCAGCCTCATCCTCGCCTGGAGTTACTTCAGCAAACTCTACGAAGACGACTCAGACCTTGCCAGAAACTTCCTCGTTATCACCCCAAACATCATCGTCCTCGACCGCATTAGAACTGACTTCGATGGCCTCCGGATCTTCTGGCAGGATCCCATCCTCCCGGACAACGGCTACGAAGGGCAGAACTGGCAGGACGACTTCCAGCTCACCCTCCACATTCAGGACAACGTCCACGTCACCAGAAAGAATGGCAACATCTTCCTCACCAACATCCACCGGATCTATGACAGCAACCAGAAAGACCCGTCCTTCGAGGACGAGAACCTGATGGAGTATTTCTTCGGTACAAGACCAACTGGAGCGACCAACGACTCAAAGGTCGATCTCGCCGAGATTGTCAGGGACATTGACGAACTTATAATTCTCAATGACGAAGCCCATCACATCCATGATGAGCGCTTGGCGTGGTTCAAGTCTATCCAGGACATCCATAATCACCTCCTCCAGAAAGACAGCAAACTCTCCATGCAGGTCGACGTTACCGCCACCCCGAAACATGACAACGGCGCCATCTTCGTCCAGACCGTCGCCGACTACCCCCTCGTCGAGGCCATTTACCAGAACGTCGTCAAACATCCTGTCCTCCCGGACGCCGCCAGCCGGGCAAAACTGATCGAGAGAAAGAGTTCCAAATTCACCGAAAAATACGAGGACTACATTCATCTCGGCTACCTTGAGTGGAAAAAAGTCTATGGTGAACACCAAAAGCTCGGAAAAAAAGCGGTGCTCTTCGTCATGACCGACGATACCAAAAATTGTGACGAAGTGGCCGCTTACCTCGAAAATCGGTACCCAGAACTGCAAGATGCCGTCCTTGTGATCCACACCAAGAAAAATGGTGAAATATCAGAGTCCGTGACCGGCAAAAAAGAGGAGGAACTCAAACGCCTCAGGGACGCATCGAACCAGATCGACTCAATGGGAAGTCCATACAAGGCAATCGTTTCGGTTCTCATCCTCAAGGAAGGGTGGGACGTAAAAAATGTGACCACCATCGTCGGTCTGCGTGCATACTCCTCAACGAGCAATATCCTCCCCGAACAGACTCTCGGTCGGGGGCTCAGGCGGATGTATCGTGACCAGGACGTCACCGAATATGTCAGCGTCGTCGGCACTGATGCCTTCATGGACTTCGTCGAGTCGATCAGAAGCGAGGGTGTTGAACTTGAGCGGAGAAAGATGGGCGAAGGCACAAAGCCCAAAGCGCCGCTGGTCGTCGAAGTTGACAATGAGAATATCCACAAAGACATTGAAAAACTCGATATACAGATCCCGGTCTTGACGCCCAGAGTTTACCGAGAGTACAGAAACCTCTCTGATCTTGATGTCAGCACTTTCAACACACAAAAACTACCTATCAAAAAATTCACTCTGGCAGAGCAGCGTGAAATTATCTTTAAGGACATCACTACTGAAGAAATTACGCACAAGACGATCCTTGACAGCTCCATCGTGGCGAACTATCAGAGCGTTATCGGTTACTTCACGCAGGTGATCATGAAAGAACTCCGCCTCGTGGGTGGATACGATATCCTCTACGGGAAGGTTAAGGAGTTTGTCACCGCACACCTCTTTGAGAAGAAGGTCAATCTCGAAGACCTAAACATTCTGCGGAATCTATCTGAACTGGAAGCGACGAAGACCATCATAGAGTCATTCAAGAAGAATATCAACGATCTGACCGTTCTCGACAGGGGGGAAGCCGAGATCAGGGACTATATCAAGATCAGCACATGCAGACCCTTTGTGACCAAAGACCAGGACTGCATCATCCCGAAAAAAAGTCCGTTCAATAGAATCATCGGAGACAGCCCTTTAGAACTTGAATTTGCCGCATTCTTGGAAAACTGCGATGACATCATCTCTTACGTGAAAAACTATCTTGCTGTCCACTTCACAATTGACTATCAGAATGCATCGGGCGACATATCAAATTACTATCCAGATTTTATCGTTAAAAAATGCGCGTCCGAAATTTACATTGTTGAAACCAAAGGGAGGGAAGACCCTGACGACCCTCTGAAAATTCGACGCTTGAATCAGTGGTGCAGTGACATCAATTCCGTTCAGTCGGAGGTTAGATTCGATTGGATCTTTGTTGATCAGGAAACGTTTGAGTCCTATCCGCCCAGAGATTTTGAACAGTTGGTTCAGAACTATCGGAAATATAAGGACTGAACTCGCTACTTTTTTCGGTGAGGCATTGCATATCACATTATTTTTAAATTCAACTGGTGAAATTCCCAACATGATTTAAGGCCAAGTGGTATGGAGTCATTCTCTTCTAAAATAACGGATGAACTGATAGTTACGTTCACGCAAAAAATCAGTTAGGCAAGCCCCACTGTTCAAGCCGCTCCCGCACATGCTTGTTCATCGTGAACGGCTTCCCGTCCCGCGCGTTTTTCTTCAGGTAAAACAGCGTCCCCTTGGAGAACCCCATCTTCTTCCACTCGGCATACGGAATCGCAAGTATCTTCCGGCGTATCTCGTCGGAGTCCTGCCGATCAATCTCGTAAAGAGGAGTTGAAAAGTCGAGCTTCCGTTTCTTCCCGGTGAGGTAGTGCGCCAATTCTCTGGTCTTGAGGAAGATGATATAACTCCATGCGGATTCCTTCCCCTGATACTCGACTGCCTTGTTAAACCACCTGTTGACTTCCTCGGTGACTTTGCGCGCGCCGGTGGGTCGGAGACGAAGATTATAGTTCTCAGTCCTGACAAAGTCGCCCTTCGCCATAGCCTCATTCTCGATGAGCGTGATCACGGCGAGATCCACCAAAAACCGGAACGGTTCCTGCAGGTCGTAGGCGAGGCTGTACTTTCCTGGCTGCATCTCGTGGAGGAAGCCAACGTGCGCGTCCAGGCCGGTGCTGTTGATGGCACGCAAGCATTCGGCCTCCAGCAGGGAGTAGCCGTAGTTCAGCATGCAGTTCACTTGGTCTACGGCCCCCATCGGCCTCCCAGTCTTGCCGATGTTTCGCCCGTCGAACTCATACTTATCTGGGATAATCTTCTGAAATTCACTCCAATATAACTGCGCAACCGCCCCTTCAACGCCCATTATTTCCTTGATCGTATTTGTGCCACTGAGCTTGCACGCGTCCCGCTCAAGGTCGTTACCAACGTCCGGGTATCTCTGTTCCAAATAGTCGAGAACAAGCCGTGACCGTTCGAACTTTGCTTCGATCAGTTTCCGGGCGATCTTTATCCGGGTCGCCATATTCTCGTAGGCGCGGTACTGGTCAAACTTGATCCTCACCTGGACGCTCTCGGGTGGGAGCATCGTGGTGAGCAACTTGCCGTCCCAATTGAGCACCGACACCTGTATGCCCTGCTTGACCAACCACCTGATAGCAGGGATGGAGATAGTCCCGCTCTGCCCATAGATGGCAATCGAATCAACGTCGATCTTCTTCGGTGCGAAAACGTAGGACATTGGTCTCTCTTTTGTAGAGAACCTCCCGTCCCTGACATGGAGTTTTGCACCGTCGATATTCATCCGTATCCCGTGCCCGTTGAGCAGCATGAACCTCATTTCCGGACTCCGCAGAGTTTCTCGTAATATACCGCCTTCTCTCTGTTTTCAACTGCGTAGTCAAGGATGTTATCGAGAACCAGAGCTATCTTCCGCTCATCTTCGTGTCCTTTCTCTTTCCCTTTCTCGTTGTATTCCCACATGAGTCTAAGCAGGTCGTCTTTCGACTCTTCAAATATGTGAATGAGATATTTCGAGTGGTAAACATCCTTTATCTCGGACATGATCAAATCTTTTTTGGATAGCAGCTCCTTGTCTTCTTCCAGCGTTTTGAGATCTTCTTCCAACACCCATACGATAACCTCTTCAGTGGAAAAAAACCCTAATATATCCAAGATATACTGTTTATTTTGGTTTCGCAGCGGACGGCGGTATTTTTCAACTAATCGGGCGAGACTTTCAGTTAATGAATCCCGGAGATCTTCGGGCATACAGAATCTCTGCTTGAGGATGTTATCATGTACGATCTTGATACCAAGTTCGTCTGTAAGCTCGTGGTGACCCAGGAAATCGGTAATACCAGAGAGTTGTGCAGGGTTCAACGGGAATATGATTGAGCTGCGATAAAGTTCCTTGAGAATCAACTGATTCTCAAAAAAATCTTCAATAGAAGCCTTACCTATCAAACTGTCGACATGCCTCTTCTTGGAAACATAGGTGCTTGATACGAGATACTTTGCCCGTTTATCCTCATCAGCAATGCCATATTCACTAAACTCCTCGGATCCAAGAACCTTGATCCTGTCTTCACTAATCAGCTCACCGATCTTCCGGTTCAGTGAAGTCCCGCTGAAACCTTTCTCTTTTCCATATCTCGCTTTCAGGGACTCAAGAAGATCTTTTCTGCGCACAACTCCCGTTTTTTCAATTTCGGATAGGATTTTTTCATCGATTTCCCGAGTGGCCATTTCTCCCTCACCAGATTATTCAGTCACCTTACTATACCAACATCAGTATATGATGCATTATTATATATAATATTTTTGTAAAAACACCGTCAAAATAATGTACCAATAATGTTACCATTATCCCACCAAACCACACTTATTTATACCCTTAAGATGATCCCAATATGCATATAGAAATGATGGGGGAGGCTCACCTTTAAGCCTCCAAAGGCGCAGGAAAGGACGTTGGAACAAAAAAGGCAGAGGGCAGGGGTTGTCCTAAAGTGGAACCAACCCATTGAACCGAGACAAACGAATCCGATGATAGTATGCAACCTTTTGCACGAGGGTATCCGACCTTTGAAGATTGGATGGTGAACAGATCGAGGAACAAGTATGCAACCCGGATAATTCGGAAGCAGCACCTTTTCCCCGGGATGACAAGACAACAACTGGAAGAGATCCCCTACAAAGATCTCACCGTCACCTGGAAACGATGGGAGGAGTTGAACCCGGACTGGAGGCGAGATCGCGTGCGGGCTGTGCAAGTAATCCGGAGATTGCGGGCGGGCGAGGATATCGAGAGAGCGCTGGAAGAGGAGGGGATGTCTTTGGGTGACGCCGTGTGTCATTTGGCGCCTTACCCCCTCTGGTTTGACCAAAAACGGCAGGTCTGGACATGCTCGCCGTCGGATAGACTTGAGGTTGAGATGCATTTCTATGACGGAGATGAGGGTCTGACATCGATTGTTACGAAGGACAGCCGCGACCGCTCACTCATCGGGAGGCATATGGCAGCAGTGCATCAGGCGCTTAACTCCGGTGATCCCGCCCCGCTCAGAGATTTCATCGGTGGCCGGGTTTTCGATGCGTATGGCCGTGCCCATTACTTTGAGACCGACCTGGACCGGCTCTATCAGATCTCGGATATGCTGGAAGAGCCGGAATTTTTCGAGATTTATAGCAATGGAGATTGATGCTTATGGACGACGAAACGTATCAGAAAACGATCCGGAGGATGAAGCGGAACGACGAGACAACGCTTTGCTGTGTGAGCTGTGGCGAAAGCGCGCCGGGTGCAATTGAGCTTCACCACATCTATGGTAGGGCCAATTCGGATGAGAGGGTTCCGCTCTGTAAGAATTGCCATGCGAAGGTTACAGCGGAGCAGAATAAATTCCCTCCAAAGTCGAGAACCGGAGTTCTATATGCCGCATTAAGCATTACGGCGTTCATAGTGGTGCTCGGGCAGGAAATGATCGATCAGATCCATGAGATGAACGATGCGATGAACCATGATGACAAAAGGTAAACTAGCATTACGATGCTATACGCGGCGAGCTAACCTTAGCGGTATTTGGCGTGGGAAGATCCATGATCCCCCTCTTCGGCATCCCAGAGTGCTGGTTTTCGACACCGAAACCACAAACGATGAGTATCAAAACTTCAAAATCGGATTCTTCCAGATCTATCAGGATGGATACATTCAGCATGAGGGATTGTTCTACGATCTTTCGATGCTCGGTGAAGACGAGGCTCTCACGGTCAGGAAGTTTGTGCAAAAGACCGGTATTCCAACCTACACGCTCGGTGACTTTATCGAGAAGGCGTTCTATCCCGAGATTTACGAACTCCACACCCTTTGTATTGGCTATAACCTGCCGTTTGATATCAGCCGGATAGCGCAGAAAGCGGCAAAATCGAGGGGCTGGAACCGGGGAGGATTCACATTCACACTCTCCAGCGACAGTTTCAAGCCTCGCATTGTCATTAAGCAGCTGGGCGCCGCTTACTCCTTCAAACTGCAGTCAATGAAGAAGAATCAAAAAGAGGATCAAAAAAGAACATATTTTCCTGGCTACTTCTTCGATGCTCAGCGTCTTGCTGAGATCCTTTTGCAAGAACGCCACATCTCCCTGGAAAGGGCCGCGGAAAAATTACGCACTACAACCCGGAAGATAAAAGGCATTGAACATGGGAGGGTGACGGGAGAATACATCCTCTATCTCATCAATGACGTTGTAGTCACATTCGAAGTCTATATGCGGCTCATCGAGGAGCTTGACCTCTACCAGATCCAAGCCCCGCTCACCAAAATCTATAGTTCAGCGTCCCTTGGGAAGTTCGCACTTAAACAGCTTGGCATCCATGCACCTGGCTTGGCATACGGTGATAATGGATATGAGATTCTCGGACACCTCATGACCGCTTACTATGGCGGGAGAACGGAGTGTAGGATCCGCAAGAAGCCGACACGGGCTACCGTTCTCGATTTTACGAGCATGTATCCGACTGTCACCATGCTGATGGGCCTCTGGTCGTTCATTACTGCAGGCTCGATAGAGACCGAGGTTGTAACGGAAGAGATCCGTGAGTTGTTATCGCAACTCGATCTCGCATACCTCCAAAATCCTGATAATTGGAAACAGTTCACCGTTCTGGTAAAGATCAAGCCGAATGGGGATGTCCTCCCTGTGAGGATGGACTATAAGGGAGATGGGGAGTCCTTCAATGTCGGTATCAATCATCTGACATCCGAGATCCCTCTCTGGTATGCCTTGCCTGATGTTATTGCATCATGTATCCTGACAGGGAAAGTTCCGGAGATCGTTGAGGCTGTAAGGTTTGTTCCCGCCGGCGTTCAACAGAGTTTACAGAAATCAAGGATTCTTGGGATCGAGATTGACCCGGAAAACGACAACCTCATTCAATTGCTGGTAGAGGAACGCCAGAAAATCAAGCAGAGACTGAATGAGATAGGCAGTGACAACCCCGAATACGGGCATCTGGAGAGCCGAGCACAGGCGATGAAAATTCTCGTCAACGCGATGAGTTACGGGATCTTTATCGAGATGAATCCGGAGGATAAGAGCAGCGCAATAGATGTTTTCGGCCTCGATTCCTTTACTACGGTTGAGAACAGGTTTGAGAAGCCTGGTTCTAACTTTCAGCCGCTCCTTGCGGTTCTGATCACCTCAGGATCGAGGCTCTTCCTTGCTATGGCGGAGGCATGGCTGCAGGCCAGGGGTCTCTCCCACGCATACATGGACACCGACAGCGTCTTTGCTCCAACAGGTTGTGCAGGGGAACTCTCAGGGTTTTTTCAGCCGCTGAACCCCTATGCCTTTGATATTCCGTTTTTGAAAATCGAGACGGACAAAGAAAATGTCTTGTTTTATGGCATCTCGTCAAAGCGCTATGCCCTCTACCGCTACGAAGGCGGGGTGATCGAGTTGGTAGACTACAAACTCCATGGGCTTGGACACCTCCTCAACCCCCTTCCCGGAGGAGAAGAACACTGGCATGGGAAGATCTGGCTGGATATTCTCCATCGGCACTATGGAAAGATCTCGGTGGCAGATATTATAGAGAAATACGGATCTCTCTACGCCCTTAGCCGCTTAACTGTAACCACGTCTACTGTCTGGCATTGGTTCGCCAAACTGAATGGGAAGAAACCGTGGGAAAAGATGATTAAACCATTTAATTTCGTTGTTCTCGGCTTCCAGACAACTAAGGAACAAGGCAAACCGGTGAAACCTCTCGCGCCGTTCACAAGGGATCCGCAAACGGTAGTGGACAAACCGTTCATCGATTATAACACGGGAAAGAAAATGTGCGGGTTACGCTATTTCAAACCTCTGAGTGAAACGATCCTCCAGTATTCCAATCATCCGGAACATAAGTATGAAGGCGACGTCGGGTACCTCCGGCGGAGGCACATTCACGCACAAGGTGTGGTCTACATCGGGAAAGAAGCAAATAAAATTGATGAGCAGCCGCTGGATGTGCAAAAACCGCAAGTATTCCTAGATAAACGTGCGTTCAAGAAGCGGATCTTGTCAATGTCAACTGCAGAGGCTAAAGCGTGTGGAGTCGAACGAGAAGCGTTCAGACAGATAAAGAAGCGGATTAAGGAGAATGGGGATATCAATTTGAATACCCCGGCTGTTAGACGTTTGATCGATTGACCGTGCTTGTTCGGGCTCAAAGATACTTCAATCGATTTGAGGGGTCACATGCTCTCCAAAATCCCGTCCTTAACCTCCGCACTGTCACCTTCATTACAACCGCATTGCTCGAGGTTATCTCGTATTTCCTGTAGTTCAGCGATGAGTACATCAATTTGGTCTTTCAACTCGCTAACTAAGTGAGGGCACCCTTGCGCCAATTCACATATGCTTTCAGGCATAAATATTACTGATAATAATATGATTTAAAATTTTGGGCCGGTTAGACCTCTTAATCAAGTATCGACCTTCAAATACCTCAAAATGAGAAGAGGGAAATTCAGAAACTTGAGGAGGTCATCCCAAAAAGGTCTCCGAACCCCCGGTATACCCTGATCAGAGCCCCTAATTACCAGGTATCCACCATCTGAGCCACATCCTGAGCCAGGGGGACGAAACGGCTTTCCACTGGATATCGCCACGCGGGGGAGGGGCCGGGAGGGGGACACCCCCTCCCGGTAACAGCGTTTTGGGATAACTTCGAGTATAAGACTCAGATGCGGATTCTGAATGAAGAGGTATCAGTATATTTTTCCCTTGTTTGTAGCATACTTTTTTCTATATGAATTGTAATATTATTGTAATAATATTGTAATGGAGTGAGTTGATGCTGAAAGGAGAATTCTGTATCGATTTAGAGGGCATAAGAACCACAAAGGCGAAACTTCAGGGAAAAAATGCAACAAGTGCGTCTGTTTTTGTTCCAAAGGATTGGGCTGGAAAGGATGTAATCGTATTACTAGCTTCGAAAGGAGGTCTTACCATTGAAACCCCAAAAAATTCAGATAATTAAAAGGCGTGTGGATACACGCAGGTTAAATGGGGAATACGGTGACGAAGGTAGATATTATCAGGAAGTAAAACATGCAATAAAGCGTGACATCAAACACGAGGCAGATCTATTATTGATCGATCTTGTGCCAAAGGAACCCATTACAAATATCTGTACGCTAGAGGTTTTGTTGCATTTACAGGGAGAATTCACGAATCACCTGATAATTCCTAAGAATATGGCAGATATAACAGAACATCAAATAACCGAAATAACCGATTTTTTAAATGCGAAAAATGTGCTATTCGGGGTTTGATTCATCCAAGTATCATTTTTGCTTGAACTTTTGAAGAAATAAAGTCAGAAGTTTCGTTGTTTCTTAATTTATCCTGGTAAGTGATTCCTTCATTGATAAATGAAATAACCCTGTGGGATCGGCTATTATCGTTTACAGAGTGTGGTTTGTCCAAAATCTCTTTGATCGTGACATTATCACAGATAGGACAATTACAAAAATTAGATAGCCTATGTCTCTCGCCAAAATCCCTGATTAAGGTGCCAAATGTTGGGGTTTCATAATCGGTTGGCTTGAAATATTTATTTTTCAGAGCGTTCTCTGCATGTTCATCATCCGACATTTTGGCCATTCTTCCACCAAATCCTTGCGCCGACTTCCAATTTATTACAGGGCTACTAACAGTATCAATACCATAATAATTTATTAGAATTCCAAGTGTCCCCTCACTTTTTGGATACGGTATCGGAGCGGAAATTCCATGAATCCAAACGTCTTTTGCCTTTAATTCGTTTTTCACACCAATGAGAATTGGTTTATTAAATTGAGATAGATTAATACCAATAGACTCAATAGATGAAGTTCTTGTTTTTAATAAATCCAAATCGCTTCTTTTACATACAATACCCATTAATGGGTTATCAATACACTTTCCAGATTTCCAAGCCAACGATTTTTCGATCGCCATTGCGTAGTCATATTTTTTATAAATATTCGGGATTTGAATTACATCGGCACCAGAATCGAGTTGTAGATCTAACAATACCTCTAATTGTTCGCTGTCTATCGTATTAACGTCGTCAAAAAAGTTGTAATGAATGATTTTTGTTGGTACATCAATATTTTCTAATTCTGCTCTAAATGCTGCTTTTTTTGAATTATATGCTCCATCTTTGTTTTTTAAGTTCCAAAGTTGTTCTTTATCCAGCCAACAAACATACTCCCCAATTTTTGCATTTTTGTAATCCCTTTTACTGATACGCTCTGAATTTGAGAGAGACACAAATTCGTTTTTTGTAGGCGCATATGTTGGTGTAATTATTTTTTTATTGTCAATTTCTATTATACCCATTCTTCCATTATTCTCATTAACATCCTGGGTAAACACACTCATAATATCCCTTTTTACATACGCCCATATAAAGTACTAATGTCGCGGTGCGAATATTACAATGGGCTCTTTACCTTTTACACAAAATTTAAACCGATTCGCTCCAAAATACAACATCTCCACCCCTGCCTGGTGGTAACTCCACGATGCTCCCCACCTAACCATATCAGAACGGTATGACCCCCCATCCCGTGACCACGTCCCGATGGCGAGTGTCACTACCACCTAACCTTCAAGAACAGCATGCCCCCACCTTCCCCTCCAAGAACAGGGCATCCCCCACTGCGGGATCACGTCCGGAAGGTGGATGTCACACCACCTCAAGAGGGTCACCTCACCCACCCCATGACATGCCCTGGTGGTGGATGTCAAATTTTTTTCAGTTGTATATAACCCAGAAAAGTAATGCGAGGGGTGAGATTCGAACTCACGAACTCCTACGAGAATAGGCCCTCAACC
>ERZ795049.4252-NODE-4252-length-14345-cov-7.749545_pt1 | contig 14345 bp, 12 predicted proteins | sample MGYA00375133_ERZ795049 | MGnify/ENA primary metagenome ERZ795049 (study PRJEB30178, sample SAMN05720147) | activated sludge metagenome | isolation source: anaerobic digester from wastewater treatment plant | place: Japan | collected 2015-04-20 ...
GGCCCAGGTCGTCACCCAGGGCGCCCAGCGGAACACCAGCCTGCCCGACGTGTTCGGCGTCATCGGGAACATGGCCATCCCGCACACGTCCATCAAGGTCTCGGTGTTGATCATGGTCGCATTGGTCATCGCCGCCTTTATCTTTGAAAAGACGACGGTGGCCGGCAGGCGCACCTACCTCATCGGCGCCAACCCTGAGGCGGCCCGGCTTTCGGGCATCAAGGTGGCCCAGCATATTACCTGTCTCTACATCCTCAGCGCCCTGCTCGCCGGCATCACCGGGGTCCTCCTGGCGTCGGAGTTCAAAGCCGGGGTCTCGAACCGTGCGATGGGGTGCGAATTCGACGCGCTGGTCATCTCCCTCCTGGGGGGCGTCAGCATCTCGGGCGGGTTCGGGTCGGTGCTCGGGATGTTTGTCGGTGCGGTGATCCTCTCGGTGATGAACTCGTCTGCCACCGGCCTCTTGCTGTCGCCCGATTGGCAGTTCACGCTCAAAGGCGTGGTTACCTTCCTGGCCATCCTCGCCCAGCGCTACGCACTGGATCGCCGGAAGGGCTGAGAGCCTGTCTGAGAAGCAGCAGAGGCGGCTCTCACGCCGCCGGTTGTGGCCCTGCACGACTGCCCTCTGCCGCGGACTGGGTGCGGCGGCGTGGGAGCCGCCTCGGCTCACCGCGAGAAACAGGCTGAGATAGGAGCCGATTGCCGTGAGTAGCACAACACAGGGGTCCATGCGCGCGCCAGAGCGGTCGGAAGCGCTGCGAGCAAACATCAAAAAGTTCTACATCTACGTGGTCCTGCTGCTGATCGTCGCCGTCTTTAGCGTGGTCAAGCTGGGCCAGGTCGAGATGTTCGGCCGCGGGCACTTTCTCAGCCCCGACAGCATCGTCAACTTGCTGCGCATCGCGGTGCCCATCATGACCGTCAGCGGCGCCTTTACGCTCTTGATGATCTCGGGCTACATCGACCTTTCGGTCGGCAGCGCCATGAGCCTGAGCGCCGTGGTGTTTGCCTGGATGATCCTCAACGGGTTCGCCTTTCTGCCGGCCTTTGTCATCACCATGGCGCTGGGGGTCGTGCTGGGGCTGCTCAACGGCGCGCTCGTCATGCGGCTGCGCATCACGCCGGTCATCGCGACGCTGGTGACGCTCAACCTCTTCAAGGGCATCGCGCTGCTGATCGTTCCTCACGGCCTGTCGGGCATCAAGGGGAGCGCGGCGCAGCCCATGCCCGCCTGGATCAACAACTATGCCCGCCAGGATGTCCTCATCGGCCTGCCGCTGGCGTTCTTTGTTGCCCTGCTGGTCATCGCCATCCTGGTCGTCGTGCAGCGCGAGATGATCCTCGGCAAGTACTCGGTGGCGATCGGCGGCAACCGCATCGCGGCGGAACTGTCGGGCATCAACGTGGTGAAATACGTGTGGCTGCTGTACATCATCGTGGGGACCTTTGCCGCCCTGGCCGGCATGGCCCGGGCCAGCTACATGTCGCTGGGCGATCCCCTCTCGGGCGACGGCATGGAGACCGACTGCATCATCGCCGTGCTGCTGGGGGGGACGGCCTTCACCGGCGGCGAGGGCTCGGTCGCCAAGACGATCATCGGCGCCCTCATCATCATGTGCGTGACGACCGGGCTGATGACCGTGATCCCCGCCTACTGGCAGACCGTGGCCAAAGGCAGCGTGCTGCTCGTCGCCGTCGCCCTCAACCACGTGCTGGTGCGCGGCAAGGCACAGGCGTAGGGCCGGAGGTGGGTGCGGTGTTTGCGTGTGCGCCCCTGCCACTGGGCCTCTACGAGAAGGCGCTGCCCGCCGCGTGGTCGTGGCACGAGCGGCTGGCCGCGGCCGCCGCGGCTGGCTACAGCTTTGTCGAGGTCTCGATTGACGAGAGTGACGAGCGCCTGGCCCGCCTCGACTGGCCAGCCTCGCGGTTGGCGGAGCTGCGCCGGGCCATCGCCGCAGCGGGCGTGCCACTGCTCTCGATGTGCCTGAGCGGGCACCGCAAGTATCCGCTGGGCTCGCGGTCGCCGCAGGTGCGCGAGCGCGCCGAGGCCATCATGCGCGGCGCCATCGCCTTTGCGGTGCAGGTGGGGGTGCGCATCGTCCAGGTGGCCGGCTACGATGTGTTCTACGAGGAGAGCGACGCCGGCACAGTGGCGCGCTACCTGGAGGGGCTGCAGCGGGCGGCGGAGTGGGCCGCGCAGGCCGGGGTCATGCTGGCGCTGGAGAATGTCGACGCCGCCGTAAGCGAATCGCTGGGCTGCTGCCTGGCCCTGGTGCGCCAGGTCAACTCGCCGTGGCTCCAGGTCTACCCCGACATGGCCAACGTGGCCGCGGCCGGCTACGACCCGGTGGCCGAGCTGGCGCAGTGCGCTGGCCACATCGTCGCCGTGCATGTCAAAGACGGCCGGCCCGGGGTCATTCGCAAGGTGCCGTTCGGCGCCGGCATCGTGCCCTTTGAGCCGGTGTTCCGCACGCTGGCCGGCCACAGGTTCTGCGGCCCACTGGTGGTCGAGATGTGGGCCGACGAAGGGGCAACTGACCCCCTGGCGCCGGTGCGGGCGGCGCGGCGCTTCGTCGCCGACCTCATCGAAAGGACATACACATAGGCCCTCGGGGTTTGGAGGAGGTGTGTCTGGCCGGTCGGCGTGCGCCGACCGGCCAGACACACCTCCTCCAAACCCCCTTGAGGTATCGTACCGGGTTGGCGCAAAGCCTGAGCCCGATAACAAAGCCTGAGCCGTGCAGGAGAACGATCCGAGAGAGAGGATCCCATGTTGCTGGAAGAGCTCCGTCATCAAGTCTGCAAGTACAACCTGCTTCTGCCCAAGTACGGCCTGGTGGTCATGACCAGTGGCAACATCAGCGGCCGCGACCCGGAAACCGGGCTGGTGGTCATCAAGCCCAGCGGCCTCAGCTACGACGATATGACCCCAGCCGATATGGTCGTGGTAGATATGGACGGCAAGGTGGTGGAGGGCCATCGCAAACCCTCGGTCGACACGGCGACGCACCTGTACGTGTACGCGCACCGGCCCGACGTCTTGGGCGTGGGGCACACGCACTCGGCCTATGCCACCAGCTTTGCCGCGCTGGGCCGGCCTATCCCAGCCTGCCTGACTGCGGCGGGCATGGTCGGCGGCGAGGTCCACTGCGGCGGCTTTGCGGCCATCGGCGGCGAGCAGATCGGCGCCGAGATCATCCGGGCGATCGGCTCGGCCCGCGCCGTGTTGCTGCAGAACCACGGCGTCTTTACCATCGGCAACTCGCCCTGGCAGGCCGCCAAGGTGGCCGTGGAAGTGGAAGAAATCGCCAAGATCACCCACCTGGCCATGCTCAAGGGGCAGCCGCTGTGGCTGAGCCGCGAGCAGTTGGCCGAGACGAGCGACATGTACGAGCACGTCTACGGTCAGCGCTGAGCCAGGCTGCAACTTGTCCCGCTGTGCGGGCCGGCCCAATTCCGCACGACGGGCGAACGGTAAGGGGGCCAAGCGCGCTGATCGGAGGATGCGGTGGCCGAGCTCACGCCGAAAGAACGAGTGCTGAGGGCGCTGCGGCGCGAGGAGCCGGACCGCGTGCCGCACTTTGAATGGCTCGTCGATAGACAAGTGCGCGAGGCGATCCTGCCCGGGTGCAGGGACCACAACGAGTTCGCCGTGCGCACGGGCCACGACGCCGTCGTGGTCGACCCGGTGTTCGAAAAGACCCCGCTGGCCGATGGCTTCTACCGCAGCGAGTGGGGCTATGTGGGGAAAAAGACCCAGGAAGAGCACGGCATCGAGGTCAGGTCGCCCATCAAGACCATGGCCGACCTGGAGCGCTACACACCGCCCGACCCGTGCGCCCCGGGCCGCTACGGCGCGGTGGAGGAGGCGCTGGCGACCTACGGCGACCGCTATGCCGTCATCGTCCACCTGAACGACGTCTTTTCGCTGCCGCGCTGCCTGATGGGTATGGAGAACCTGCTGCTGGCCATTGCCGCAGAGCCGGAGCTGGTGCAGGCGTTGGTGGATATGTCGGTCGACATCAATCTCAAGATGGCCAGGGAAGTGGCCGCGCGTGGCGCGCAGATCGTCTATACCGGCGACGATGTGGCCGCCACGGCGGGCCCGCTGATGTCGCCCCGGCACTTTCGCACGCTGTTCTACCCCGGCCTGTGCCGCGTCATTGGCGGCTACAAGGAATTGGGCCTGTACGTGATCAAGCACAGCGACGGCAACCTGTGGCCCATCAGCGACATGATTGTAGATTCGGGCATCGATTGCCTGGACCCCATCGACCCGCTCGCCGGGATGGACCTGGGCGAGGTCAAGGCCAGGTACGGCCGGCGCATTGCGCTCAAGGGGAACGTGGATTGCGCGGGCCTGATGACCTTCGGCACGCCCGACGAGACCGCCGCAGCCACCAGGGAGGCCCTGCGCAAGGGAATGCCGGGCGGCGGCTATATCCTGTCGTCGAGCAACAGCATCCATTCGGGCGTCAGGCCGGAGAACTACCTGGCCATGGTGCGAACGCTGCACGAGTGCGGCCGCTATGCGAGATAGTGCGGCGCGCCGCCGGCGGAGGCAGACCAATGAGCTACCTGGCAGGCATCGACCTGGGATCGACGACGCTGAAAGCGGTCATCTATGACTTGGCCGGCAACGTCGTGGCCAGTGCATCGCGCCCGACGGAGCAATGCCACCCCGACGCGGCGCACCCCGAGTGGACGGTGTGGATGCCCGGCCAGATTTGGGGCGGCGCTGCCGCCGCGATGAAGGAGGCTGTGGCCCGGCTCGACGATCCCCGCCGGGTCAAGGGGGTGGCGGTGACCGGCATGGGCATGGATGGCGTGCCGGTCGACGAGCACGGGCAGTGGCTCTACCCGTTCATCAGTTGGCACTGCCCGCGCACGCAGCCCCAGTTCGATTGGTGGTCGCAGCACATTACGGCCGAGAAGACCTTTGCCATCGGCGGCAATACCCTGTGGCGCTTTTCCACCGCGCTGCGCCTGCTCTGGATGGCCGAGCACGAGCCGGAGGTCCTCAGGCGCACCGCCAAGTGGCTGCTGATCGAAGACTATCTCAACATGATGCTCTGCGGCGCGATGGCCACCGACTATACCATGGCCTCCTGCACGCTCCTGTTTGACCAACGCCGGCTCCGCTGGTCGGATGAGATGCTGCGCCTGTCGGGCATCGACAGGCGGCTCCTGGCCGACCCCTATCCCAGCGGCACGCCGCTCGGCGAGGTCACCCCGGCTGCCGCGCGGGCCACGGGCCTGCCCGTGGGCACGCCGGTGGTGCTGGGCGGCCACGACTATTTGTGCGGCGCCCTGCCTGTGGGGGTGATCCGGCCTGGCGTGGTCCTCGACGTGAGCGGGACCTGGGAGATCGTGCTGGCGGCGACGGAGGAGCCGCTGCTGACCCCCGAGGCACAGCGGACGGGTGTCACCGTTGAGGCGCACGTGGCGCGCAATCTATACACCATCTGGGGCGGCGCGGTGTCGTCGGACATGCTCGAGTGGTGCCGCAGAGAGCTCGGCTTTGAGGCGAGATACCGGGCCAAGCAACGCGGCGGCGTCGACTGGGACGTGCTCATGGCCGAGGCCGAGGCTGCGCCGGCCGGCGCGCACGGCGCCATGTTCCTGCCGCATCTCTCGGGCGCGGGCTGCCCGGCCGTCGACCCACGCTCGCTGGGCGGCTTTGTGGGGCTGAGCAACCTGACAAGCCATGGCGACCTGGTCCGCGCGGTCGTCGAAGGATTGGATTACCAGTTCCTGGACATTGTTCAGACGATGCGCGGCAGCCTGGGCGTGCCGTGCGAGCGACTGGTCGTGGTGGGGGGCGCCACGAAGAACAGGTTCTGGATGCAGAACAAGGCCGATATGGTCGGCGGGCTCTGCGGTGGCTGCATCGAGGTGCCTCAAGTGGAGGAGGCTACGCCACTCGGCGCGGCCATGTTGGCCGGCATCGGCGCCGGGCTGTACCGCGATGAGCAGGACGCCTTTGAGCACGTGCGCAAGCCCGCCACGATCTATGAGCCCGACCCTGTGGCGGCGCGGACGTACGCCGAGCTGTTCCCGATCTACCGGCAGGTCTGCCCGGCGCTCAAGGCGGTGAGCCACGCGCTCTCGGCGCTCGGGCACGCGGCGCCCTGATTGACCGCTATCATTGCGAGCGAAGCAGTCTCCAGCCCCGCCGGGTGTAGGGGCGGTTCGCGAACCGCCCCTACAGGCTACGCCATTGCTTCGTTGGCGGTCCGTGCCCTGCACGAACCGCCTCCTCGCAATGACAGGTGCAGCTCGCACCATGGCGAGGGGAGAGAACTCATGGCTTCGTACCTCATGGGTATCGATAATGGCTTGACCGTCTCCAAAGCCGCCATCTTTGATCTGCAGGGCCGCGAGGTGGCGGTGCAGGGGTACAAGGTCGATCTGAGCTACCCGCGGCCGGCGTGGGTCGAGCGCGACAGCGAGGCCGTCTGGCAGACGACGGCGGCTGCCATCCGCGAGGCCATCGCCAAGGCGGGTATCGATGCGCGGGATATCGCCGGCGTGGGCAATTCGGCGCACGGCAACGGCATCTACCTCGTCGATCGCTCGGGCGCGCCGCTGGGTCCGGCGGTGACCTCGATGGACAACCGTGCCAGCGAGATCATCGACGAGTGGTACCAGCCCGGCGGCGTGCACGACAAGAATCTCCCCATCGTCATGATCAATACCTATGCGGCGCAGCCGCCCGCCCTGCTGGCCTGGTTCAAGCGGCATCAGCCGGAGGTGTGGGCGCAGATTGGCCACGCCTTTACCTGCAAGGACTATATCAAGTTGCGGCTGACCGGCACGGTGAGCACCGATTTCACCGATGTGAGCGGCACCAGCCTGTTCGATAGCCGCCAGCGCCGCTACTCGCCCGAGCTGCTCGACCTGTACGGCATTCGCGACATCCTGCCCGCGCTGCCGCAGCCCATCGCGAGCCATGCCATCGCCGGCCGGGTGACGCGCGAAGCGGCGGCCGTCACCGGCCTGGCCGAAGGGACGCCGGTGGCCGGCGGCCTGTTCGACGTCGATGCCTCGGCCCTTGGCGCGGGCGTGATCGACGAAGGAACGCTCTGCATCATCGCCGGCACCTGGAGCATCAACCAGGTGGTGACGCGCGAGCCGCTGGCCGACGAGCGCCTCTCGATGTGCACCCTGTTCGCCGTGCCCGGCTTCTGGCTCGTCGGCGACTATAGTGCGGCCTCGGCTACCAACCTGGAGTGGTTCGTCACGCAGTTCTGCTCCGAAGAAAAGGTTACGGCGGCGGCACGGGGCATCTCGGTGTACGAAGTGTGCAACGAGATTGTGGCCAGCCTGCCGCCGGGAAGCACCGACGTCATCTTTCATCCTTTCCTGTTCGGCTCGAATGTGCAGGCCAACGCGCGGGCCGGGTTCTATGGCCTGGGCGCCTGGCACACCAAGGCGCACGTGTTGCGCGCCCTCTATGAAGGCGTGGTGTACGGCCACCTGGACCATGTCAACCGGCTAAGGACCGCCGGCGCACAGATGAGCCTGGCGCGCCTCACGGGCGGCGGTGCGCGCAGCACTGTGTGGGCGCAGATGTTTGCCGATGCGCTGGAGTTGCCCATCGAGGTGCCCGGTGCGACAGAAATCGCAGCGCTGGGCGCAGCGATGACTGCCGGCATTGGCGTCGGCGTGTATGCCGGCCACGCCGACGCCGTCGCACAGGCGGTGCAGGTGGTGCGCCGGCACGAGCCGCAGGCCGAGGCCACGCCCATGTACCTGGCGCGCTACCAGGAGTATCGCTGCCTGCTCGAGGCGATGCGCGAGCCCTGGCGGCGCCTGGAGAAGCTGAGCTCATCATGAAGCGCTTATCGGACATCCGCCACCTCGTCATCGATATGGATGGCGTGCTGTATGTAGGCGAGCGGCCCATGCCCTGCCTGACAGAGTTCATCGCCTTCCTCCGTCGCCAGGGCATCGGGCACGTGTTGGCGACCAACAACTCCGGCCTCACGCCCACGCAGTATGCGGCCAAGCTGGCCGGCATGGACGCCGACGTCTCACCCGATCACATCCTGACTTCGGCGACCGCAACCGCCGAGTGGCTGGCGCGGCAGTACCGGCCGGCGACGCGCGTGCACGTCTTTGGCGAGGACTCGCTGCGAGAGGCGATGACCGACGCCGGGTTTGTGCTGGCCGATGAGGGGGTCGAGGTTGTCGTGGCGAGCATCGATTGGGGGGTCTCGTACGACAAGATCAAGCGGGCGGCGCTCTTGATCCGCGGCGGCGCGCGGTTCGTGGCGACGAACCTCGACCCGACACGCCCCACCGAAGAGGGGCTGGTGCCGGGGACCGGCGCTATCGTGGCGGCGATCGCGGTGGCCGCGGGCGTCACACCGGTCGCCATCGGCAAGCCCGAGCCGGCGATGTTCGAGCTCGCCATGGCCAGGATGGGCGCCACACCCGCCAGCACAGCCACCCTCGGCGATCGCATCGATACCGATATGGAAGGCGGCGCCCGCGCCGGCTGCGCCACCATCCTCGTGCTCTCTGGGTCGACCACCCGTGAAGAGGCCGAGGCCTATGGCCCCGACTTTTTATTCGAGGATATCGTGGATCTCTTGCGCTGCTGGCAGCGGCAGGTCTAGACTCAGCGTCCTCGTTATTTGAACTGCATTGGGTCCAGGCCTGTCTTGTGTGCCAAGCCGGCGGGGTTGGCCACGAATGACACGAATTGTCACGAAGGGATAGCCGGCTGGAATGCTTCGTGTGAATTCGTGCAACTCGTGGCCTCGTGCCCTGCCCGCATGCACGAGTTGACTGCGCTCGCGCGACGTGCGCAATGTGGTTGAATGCAGTGAATGTGCAGGCCGGTTGCACAACTGTGAATGCCATTGTTGGCAGAAAGCGCTTGCCCACATACAATCGATCGTCGGAGGAGGTGAGTGTGGAAGAAGAACGGCTCGATCTCCTGGCGCAGGTCGCCATCTGGTACTATGAAGAGGGGCTGAACCAGTCCGACATTGCGGAGCGCATCAACAAGTCGCGCTCGATGGTCTCGCGCCTGCTCGACCACGCGCGCGAGGCTGGGCTCGTCGAAGTCCGCGTGCGCTATCCCCTGCGGACCGACGAGGGGCTGGAGCGGCAACTGCGCCAGGCGTTTGGCCTGGCCGAGGTCCACGTGCTGGCCAACCCGCCTGAAGACTATCAGCTCTTGCTGCGGCGGCTCGGCGAGCTCGGCGCGCGCTGCCTTCAGGCCGCGCTGCATCCGGGCGTCATCATCGGCTTGAGCTGGGGGACCGCCGTGTATGCCGTGGTCAGCGCCGTGCCGGCGGCACTCGTGCCAGAGGCAACGGTCGTGCAGCTCATCGGCGCCATCGGCCACGGCGACCCCATGATCGACGGCACCGAGCTGGGGCGCTGGCTGGCCCAAAAGCTCGGCGCTTCATTCCGCTTTCTCTCTGCGCCGTTGCTTGTGGAGGACGAGGCCGTGGCCAAGGCGCTGCGCAACGAGCGCATCAACAAGGAGACGCTGGAGATTGGCGCCCAGGCTGAAGTGGCCATTATCGGCATTGGTAGCCCGGAGCCAGAATACTCGAGCCTGCTGCGCGCGGGCTACCTGAGCCGGAGCGAGCTGCAGGCGCTGATGGCGGCCGGCGTGGTGGGTGACTTGGTGGCGCACCAATTCGACGAGCAGGGCCGCGTGCTCGACCTTCCGGTGAACCGCCGGGCAGTCGCCCTGGATGCCGAGTCGATCCGCCGCATCCCCAAGGTCGTCGCCGTGTCGGGCGGCGTCCCCAAGGCCAAGGCCATCGCGGCCGCGCTGCGCGGCGGTCTGGTCAACTGCCTGGTGACCGACGCGCGCGCGGCGCAGGCGGTATTGCAGCTTCACAGAGAGAGGTGAACGCCCATGTTCGAAATCGAGCGTGTCGCCCAGGTCGAGAGTGAAGTGGGGGAGAGCCCGCGCTGGGATGCTGACGAGCAGGCCCTCTACTGGCTCGATATCTGGTCGAACCCCACCGTCTACCGCCTGGAGCCCAAGACGGGCACCTTTCAGCAGTGGGCGCCCGGCGTTCATGTGACCGGGCAGGCGCGACGCCAGGGCGGCGGCTTTGTCTTCGCCACGCGCACTGGGCTGTATCTGTGGGACGAGCGGACCGGCGCGCTGCAGTTCCTGGCCGATCCCGAAGCTGGCAACCGCCCCGTCCGCTTCAACGACGGCTCGGCCGACCGCCAGGGCCGCTTCTGGGCCGGGTCGACCTATGCCGACGACCAGTCGCGGCCGGAGGGCTCACTCTACCGGCTGGACCGCGACGGCTCGCTGCATACGATGGCCGGCGGGCTGGCCTGCTCCAACGGGCTGGGCTGGAGCCCCGACAGCAAGACGATGTACGTCACCGCCCAGTTCGCCTACGAGCTGCTCGCCTTCGACTTTGACCCGGCGACCGGCGAAATCGCCAACCGCCGCCTGTTCGCCAAGGTGCCCGAGGCGGGGGGGCTTCCCGACGGCCTGACTGTGGATGCAGAGGGCTGTGTCTGGAGCGCGCAGTGGGGCGGCTGGTGCATCACGCGCTATGACCCCGACGGCAGGGTCGAACGGGTGCTCACGCTGCCCATCCCGAACCCGACGAGCTGCTGCTTCGGCGGCCCCGACCTGACGGACCTGTACGTGACCACCGCCTGGGGCTGGCTGACGGCGGAGCAGCGCGCCGCCGCGCCCGGTTGCGGTGATCTCTGGGTGGTGCATACCGACATCCAGGGGCTGCCCGAGCCCAAGTTCGTCGGTTAGGGGTGAAGGCGATGGCAGTGGATCTGATCGTCGTCGGCGGGGGGCCGGGCGGCTATGTGGCCGCGCTGCGTGCTGCGCAGTTGGGCGCCCACGTGGCCCTGGTGGAGGCCGAGCACATCGGCGGGGTGTGCCTCAATGTGGGCTGCATCCCCACCAAGGCGTTGCTCTGGAGCGCCGAGGTCTACCACCTGGTGGCCGATGCCGCCCGCTTTGGCGTGCGCGCCGGCCCGCCCGAGGCCGATTGGCCGGCCATGCAGGCGCGCAAGGCCGAGGTCGTTGCCAAGCTGGTGGGGGGCGTGCGCATGCTGCTGGAGCGGGCTGGGGTGGAGGTGATCGCGGGCCGCGCGCGCCTGGCCGCGCCGCAGACGGTGGCGGTCAGCGGGCCGGAGGGCGAGCGTACGCTCAGCGCCCCACGCATCATCATCGCCACCGGCTCGACCCCGCTGCCCCTGCCCATCCCCGGCGCGGACCTGCCCGGCGTGCTCGACAGCTCGGCTGCCCTCGCCCTCGAGGCGCTGCCGGCGAGCCTGCTCGTCGTGGGCGGCGGCGCTGTGGGGCTCGAGTTCGCCACACTCTTTGCCACCCTCGGCGTGGCGGTGACCGTCGTCGAGATGCTGCCGCGCCTGGCGCCGCTGGCCGACGCCGACGTGGGCGATGCGCTGCGCACGGCGCTGCTCTTGCAGGGAGCCAGGGTGCACGTCAACACGCGCATCACGGCGCTCGAAGCCACCGCGGCCGGCCTGCGCGTCCACCTGGAGGGGCCGCAGGGCGAGACGAGCGTCGAGGCCGAGCGGGTGCTCGTGGCGGCTGGGCGCCGGGCATGCGTGGAGGGGCTGGGGCTCGACGTGGCCGGGGTGCGCTACGATCGCAAAGGCATCCAGGCTGACGAGCGCATGGCCACGAGCGTGTCCGGCGTCTATGCCGTGGGCGACGTGGTGGGCGGCACCATGCTGGCCCACGTGGCCACGCACCAGGGGGTGGTGGCGGCCGAGAACGCCCTGGGGCAGCAGGCACGCATGCGCTATGGCGCCGTGCCGAGCTGCATCTTTACCCGCCCCGAGGCAGCGAGCGTCGGCCTCAGCGAGCAGGCCGCGCGCGAGCAGGGCTACGACGTGCGCGTGGGGCGCTTCCCCTTCAATGGCAACGGCAAGGCCATCGCCCAGGGCGAGGTCGAGGGCTGGGTCAAGGTCGTGGCCGAGGCGCGCTACGGCGCGCTGCTGGGCGTGCACATCGTCGGGCCGCATGCCTCGGACCTCGTGCTCGCAGGCGCGCTGGGGCTGACCCTGGAGGCGACCCTCGACGAAATTGCCGCCACCGTCCATCCCCATCCCAGCCTGGGCGAGGCGCTGGCCGAGGCGGGCCTGGCCGCCCTGGGCCGGGCGCTGCACCTGCCCAGGTCATGATCGGTGACTGCACTATGCCCTGATGTGTGCGGCGGGCATGTGGCTTCTGTTACCGGGCTGGTGCCGAGCATCAGGCCCGGTCGTGGTGTGATGGCTACCTGCCGGCTGTGCACTCGCCTACGCGTCGTGGATGTACCCTCGGTAAGAACCGGTATTGACATCCGCTGTATCTCGCGGTATAATACACAGAATTGGAACGGCGTTCTGCTTCTCGCTGACCAGTCTCGTCTCTTGGTGCTTTGGCACACACCGCACGAACCACCAGGGAGCTGCCCCGCCCCATTGCCGTTTCGCATTGCACAGCAGTAATCGGCCAGGAAGGAGTCTTGTCTATGGAGATCAAACACATAACCGTGGTGGGGGCCGGCAACATGGGGCATCAGATCGCCCTGTGCGCCGCGCTGGCCGGCTTCCGAGTCAAGTGCACCGACATTAGCGCCGAAATCCTCGCCAAGGCCGAGCGGTTTGCCGACAGCTACCTGCCCGAACGCGTGGCCAAAGGCAGGCTCACCGCTGAGGCCGCAGAGCAGGCTCGCGCCAACCTCGCCTTCGTGCCCACAGTCGAAGAGGCAGCCGCTGACGCCGACCTCGTGATCGAGGCGGTCATAGAAAAGCTGGACGTCAAGCGGGCACTGTTCGCACAGCTAGACCAGGTCGCGCCGCCGCACGCCATCCTGGCCAGCAACAGCTCCTACATCGTGAGCTCCAAGATCGCCGATGCGACCGGGCGGCCGGCCCAGGTCTGCAACATGCACTTTTTCAACCCCGCCCTGGTGATGAAGCTCGTCGAAGTCGTGCAGGGCCCCCACGTGTCGGACGAAACGGCCGAGGCGGTGATGCAAGTGGCGAGCAAGATGGGCAAGGTCCCCGTCCTGCTGCACAAGGAGGTATACGGCTTTCTGGTCAACCGCTTTGTGCAAGCTGCCAGGCAGGAAGCCCTGAAGCTGTTTGACATGGGCGTGGCCTCCTATGAGGATATCGATACCGCCGTGGTCAATGGACTGGGGTACCCCATGGGACCTTTCCAGTTGATGGACCTTGCCGGGATCGATCTCGCCTACCACGTGGCCATGGAGCGATACCGCGAGAGCGGTGACCCAGCGCAAAGGCCCTCTCCCACTGTCGTCGAAAAGTTCGTCAAGGGCGAGTGGGGCAGGAAGGTGGGCAAGGGTTTCTACGACTATACCAAACAGTAGCCGGCGATCAGCACGACTGGAGGTGGCGCGCTATGGACTACCGGTACATCCTATATGAGAAGAGCGAGGGGCTGGCGACCATCACCATCAACCGGCCTGAGGTACGAAACGCGCTGACCCAGGCGCTCATGGAAGAGCTGGGACAGGCGATCGATCAGGCAGAGGCCGATGAGGAGGTCCGGGTACTCATTCTGACGGGGGCAGGAGAGCGCGCGTTTGTCGCCGGTGCCGACATTGGCGAGGTGGGCGCCCGCGACACGTTGACCGAGCTGGGCGCGAACAGCCGGGTGCGCCGCGGAGTGTTCTCGCGCCTCGAGCACCTGTCGCGGCCGAGCATCGCCGCCGTGAACGGTTACGCTTTGGGCGGTGGATGCGAGTTAGCCCTCGCCTGCACGCTCCGAATCGCGGCCGACACGGCGCGCTTTGGCCAGCCCGAGATCAACCTGGGGATCATCCCGGGCCTTGGCGGCACGCAACGCCTCACCCGGCTGGTGGGCAAGGGCCGGGCGATGGAGCTGATCCTCACCGGAGACCTGAACGACGCGCAGGAGGCTTTCCGCATTGGCCTCGTCAACAAGGTGGTGCCGGCCGCCCAGTTGATGGAGGAAGCGCGAGCACTGGCCAAGAAGCTGGCTGCCAAGCCGCCGCTGGCGCTGAGGGCAGCCAAGGATGCGGTGGACTATGGCGCCGACATGAGCCTGGCCGCGGCGCTCGAGTTCGAGAACCGCCTGTTTGCCATCCTTTCGGGCACTGCCGACAAGGCTGAGGGGGTTGCTGCCTTTCTAGAGAAGCGTAAGCCCGAATGGCAGGGCCACTAGGTGGCGAACGCTTCGGATTATCCGCTCTCCACCCACAACCTGGAGGACCCAGCCGCGGGCGCGGACGGCGAGCCCAGCGAAGAGCGTTTGCTCTCGGTGAACTTTTGCCTGGCGACGCTGGTCAACTTTTTCAACTCTTTCGGCTCGCAGATGATGAACGCTA
>ERZ795049.4254-NODE-4254-length-14339-cov-8.710725_pt1 | contig 14339 bp, 19 predicted proteins | sample MGYA00375133_ERZ795049 | MGnify/ENA primary metagenome ERZ795049 (study PRJEB30178, sample SAMN05720147) | activated sludge metagenome | isolation source: anaerobic digester from wastewater treatment plant | place: Japan | collected 2015-04-20 ...
CCTAGCCCTTGAAATCCTGTGAAAAACCCATATGCAAAACCTCTAAATCCAAAGTTTCAGCCAAATCGGAGCACTTTTAATTTTTTGGGAAAAAATTTTAAACTATTTCGAGCCACCTGCATACATCTCGGAGAAGCACCCCCCCCCCACTTGCCCGACCCTCAACTCCCCAAAGACATGTCGGATTTCGATTCTGATTGAAGATTCGTTGTTATTGATACATCTAATATGTATGTGCAAAGTTTCGTCGCAATCGGAAGTGGTCGTTTGGATCGGGTCGGAGGGGGCTGCTAGGGTGCTTCGCCGAGATGTATGCAGGTGCCTCGAAATAGTTTAAAATTTTTTTACGAAAAAAATTGTCCGATTTCGATTGTACGCATCACGATATTAGGTTTTGTATGCATGTTTTTCACAGATTCCAAACGGCAAGACTCAAATGTCGAATTTTCAATCCAGAACGCGGTCGACGAGTCCGAGTGCGTGAAACTCTCCGGCCGTCAGCGGCAGTCTCATATTGCCCGCCTCGACCAGCGCACGAAATCGCTCCGGTTCTGTCGACTGCGATTTGCGCAGATAGTAACCAATCGCCGCATCCTCGCCGCGTTCAAGTTGTGGCACGACATAAGAGAGGAGTTGGCGTCGGTTCTTTTCAGCATCCAATGTCGTCGTCAAGTCGTGCACGAGGAAGGTGGCGTTTCGGTCGGCAGTCGACTCGGAAAACACGTCCGAGCATACAAAGATTGCCGCCGAACTGTTAACAGAGCCGATGCAGTGGACGTTGAAACGCAGCTTTCTGGCGCGCTGCTTGCAGTAGCGCAGAATCGCCTCGAAGCAAAACATGTTGTCAAGCGATCCGCCCGGGCAGTTGCACACCACGATTGTGATCGGTTTGTGCATTGGCTTGTTGGTGTAAAGGTCGCTGAACAGGAGCAACGTGACTTCGTTCTGAAAGCTCTCGATGCCCGCGCTCGAGAAAATGTCGCCTGTCAGAAAGACAGTGCGCAGGCGTCGGTTCGTCTCGATCGTAAACGTCTTGTGTGACATCGTGTTATTTTAAAAAAGAAATGAGCACGAAACGCAAGCGCTGCAGCTGCGAGGACATCAAAGAAGACGGCAACAAGCTCGACTGTTTTGGCGAAGACGTCGCGCTGATCGAGGCGCGCGCAAAGCGCTTCTACGAAACGGCGAAAAAGTACGCGGCCGTCGCTCGCGAGTTGCCCGTCCTCGGCAAAGCGAGCGTCGGCTATCTCTGCCTTTCGGTCTACCAGTTTACAACCTACGACCTCAACGTGCTGATCGAAGGCTGCGACACAGACGACGAGCGCCGCATCTTTCAGACGGCCATGAAGCTGACGCCGGTGCTTGAGCCTGGCGAAGCGGATGCGTGGATGCAGTGCTTTTGGTCGGTGTTGCAGCGCTATCGCGCGACGCCCGAGATGCGCAAGCTGTGGCACGACTACAGCTTCCATTTCAAGCACGAGTGTGGTCGGTGCACCGCGGGCAACCACGAAACGCTGCGCATCAAACTCGGCGAGGACTTTCTGACTCTGCTCGAGAAGGCGCCCGAAACAGCGCGCATTGCGCAGTTGCTCGAATGAAAAAAAATCACATTTTCATTTCTGTTCAGAGCGCGGCCGCTTCGGCCTCCTTCTTGGCCTTGGTCTTGTGCGGCAGCAGCACGTCGTGGATGAACGGCACGACGCCGCCCGACGCGATCGTCGCCTTGCCGACAAGCTCGTCAAGCTCTTTGTCGCCGCGAATCGCGAGCTGCACGTGGCGCGGCGTGATGCGCTTGCACTTGTTGTCCTTGGCAGCGTTTCCAGCGAGCTCGCACAGCTCGGCAGTGAGATACTCGAGCACGGCCGCAAGGTAGACGCTGGCTCCGACGCCGATGCGATCGGCGTAGCGACCTTGGCGAAGCTGGCGCGCGACGCGCGAGACCGGCATCGTCAGCCCGGCGCGCGACGACTTTGAACGTGACAATTTCGCCTTTTCGGTTTTGGCAATGCGTCCGGACATTCTTTGTGCTGATTTGGTTTTCACTTGACCAGGACTTCGAATTGGCGCGTTATCGTTTGACCGCCTGGCAAGTGGAAATGAACGATCGGAAAGCACTGGCGCTGGCGACACGCGTCTCGTGTCGCGACTTTTGGCCACACCTCGAACTCGAACCCAATGTCGGGCCGCTCCTTGGCGATGCTCGCTTGCATTGCGGTGTCGCCGTGCGCCGCCGGTCCACGCAAAACAACCGATGCGTTGGCCGGCAAGCTGACACAAAAGTCGACAACTTGATTCTGCACAGCGGCGAGAGATTCGCACACCGGTTCGGCTCTGGCTCCGGTAGTCTCCATCAAAGCGCAAACAATTGGACCGACTCCGTACTGTGTCATTTTTTAGTCTGAATCGTCGTCTTTGATTTTGCGCTTCTTTGCCGGTCGCGCGTCGCTTGCCAACTTGGCAGCGGCCTTTTCGTAGGCGTTCATGTTGGCCGGCATCTGCAGCGGCACGTCGCACAGTCGTCGACCGTAGTAGATCGATTGGCCTGGCGGCGACACCTCCCACGGTCGAATCGAGGTGTAGCGCGGAGCGATCGCGGACGCTGCCACGCCCGATTCTCGACGCTGTCGGATTGCGTTGACGCTCGCGATCGTGCCCTCGATCGCGCGAACCTTGACAAATTCGCGGTGCGCGCTCATGTAGGGCAGCCAGTCGAGAATCCAGAGCAGCGGATAGACAGAGAGACCAAACTGGCCTGCCAGCACGGCGACCGTGTCGACAATCAAGCAGTGCATGGAGCGAGGCGACGACTCGAGCTTGCGAATCGGCTTGGCCAGAAACTGAAACGTGGCCGGGGTGTAGCCGTAGAACCGGACAATGTCGCCGAGTATGAGGCCGTGATTTAAGGGTGCCACTTTCAGCTTGTAGGCAAAGCCCTTCTTCTCGGCGGCCTGCTTGATCAGCGCGATTTGCTGTTCGGTGCAGGCGGCCGGGCCGCTGAACAGCGTCACGGCGACGCCGCGCTTGAGCATGTAGCACTCGGACCGACTCCAGCCGCTGGCGCTGTCGGCCAGTTTGCCGCACTTTGGCAAATTCGAGCGAAACGCCGAGTCTTCATAGTCGACAACCGAGTAGTTTTCCGCAAAGAGGCCAAGCCACTGCACTTCGGCCGATTGTCGCTTCGCGCCGGCGACCAGTATGGCGAGCATCGGCGCACCGCGCACGGCAACGTTTTTGTCGCAGAGCGAAAGCAGATGGCCCGGAGCGGCAGAGTAAAACGCCGTCACCGTCTCTAGCTTGCGCGACTCGGCGCCGATGCAAACTTTGATGCTGTGCCACGTCCGCGGTGCGGAAAAGCCGAGATACTGCACAAGCGCCGCGCTGTCGGGCTCGAAACGCAGCTCGACCGCCTTGAAGCGGTACCCGAACAAATGGTTGCGCAGTTTTCCCACAAACGCTTCGATCCAGTCGTCGACGTTGCGAATGTGCACGCACGACTCGAGCGGAATAGAGGATACGCCACTCGAGCCAAGCACGGGGATGTTTTCGTTGCTGGGAAAGACGCGGACGGAGACCTGGCCTCTGTCACGTTGAAAGACGGTGATGTCGCCAGGCTTGTAGTCAAAAGCTGGATTCAGCTGGTAGGTGATCCGCGGTGGAACGCCAAGTATCTCTGTGTAGATGCCGTCGGTTGCGCGGTGAGTCATTTCACGTTTTTCAGTGGAGTTGCGATTCGAGCGCCGCGCGCACGGCGTCTTGGTCGAGCTGCAGCACGGCGACCGTTCGCTGCGGCAGCCGGCGTCGCTTCAGCGTGCCGACGTCGGCGACGGCAACGCACACGACGCAGCGCGAGTTGCCTCGCATCTGCGCGAAGCAGCCCTTGCACAGCGTCGCCCGACAGCGCTCGCAGTCGTAGACGAGGCAGCGGCCGTTCCTAAAGACGAGATCGGTGCGTTTGCAGTTGTCGCAACACTCGTCGAAATCGAGGTCGGCGTCGCTCGCGTCCGACGGCGCGCGCAACGGACCGAGCACCGTGCTCAGCGAGCCGGCCGATTTCGAAAGCGTGTGGCAGGCGCGTCCGCGCATCCGCTTTGGCGGCACCGACGCGCACCGGCGCTCTGTCATTTTGATGTCTTTTTGTTGGCTGAAAGATGCGAACGCGTCTCGCAGCGAAAGCCTTCTTCACTCGACTGATCGGCAGCGTTTTCGACGCTTATCACAACGCGAACAAGTTGCCGAGACGGGCAGCGTCGCCATAAAATCAGCTATTTCTTTGTCTCGGGCGCGTTTCAGAGCCCGTTCAAAAAGCATTTTCGAACGAAAGGAACTCGAGTCAATCTCGATAACTTTTCCGTCGGCATGAAATTGCACGTGTTGTCCAAAGTGTCGCCGCACATCTTCAAGTGCGCCTGGAGCGAAATCCGAAATTCCGTGTATCACGTAGTTTGGTATTGGCCCCCCACCACGACCGTCAAAGTTGCACTCCTTGATGATATCGCTCAAGTTCATCGTCTGTTGTGTTTTGGTTTTTCAATTCGCACCGACGCTCGCCGCCTGGATCAGCGCTCCCTCGTCAGGATCTGGCTGCTGGGGCACGTAGTCGGGCAACTCCTTGACGCGACTCCGATTGAGCTCGGGCGAGCGCGCCACGCGCACAACCAATTGTGCCGCCTTGACAACCTTGTCGCAGAGCCACTGGTTGGCGGCAATCTCGGCGATGATTCCCATGGTTCGCGAGTTTAGCACGCGCGGTCCGAGCATCGCGATGTACGGCTCCGACGTGCCGAAGTGTGGGTGTTGCCACTCGAAACCGCACTCTTGCATGAAATCAATCAGCGTGCGAAAGTACTTAAAGTCGGCAACGAGTTCCGGGCAGTCGCGCTGCAGTGTGTGCGCAAACTCGCTTTGCGCGGTGATGCTCAGCGAGCACGAAGCCACCACAATCATCAGCGCAATGAAATCGTCGACTCGGTCGCGATCGTTGACGAGGCTCGATGTCGCTTCGCTCGTGATGTCGGACATGGCCGCGGGCAATTCGCGCGTCAACAGTGCATTGAACCCAAGGTTGTGGTCGTAAGGGCAGCCAAACGCCGTTCCCCAGTCACGCAGGTGCTTGCCCATGAAGCGCACAAGAGCAATGTACTTACGACCGCACTCGAAACGGAGCGCTTCTTCTTCGGCTGCGATTGCACGCGCCGTCTCGTCACGCATCATCTCCTTCTCAGCCTCCACCAATGCGGCGTATATTTCAACCAGCTTGGCGTCTTCCAAAAAGTCGTCGCCGCGCGGGATGAATTTGACCGGAGCAAAGATCGCCTGAGTGTCGCCGTTCCCCACGTGTTCAACAAAACAGTTCCCATCGGCATTGAGATAATACCGAAGTTTTCCGCCGCGATCGAACACCAACGAGTTGGCTGAGTGTTTCACGGCGACCGCGTCGACGCGCGCAACGAGTCCAGAACCTGCGTTTCTGTAGCCGTAATAGTCCAGCTTCGTGAGACGGAATGGTTTCGCGGTAAACATTCTTTGTCTGGTTTTTTCGAGTGACAACTTATTGCAGCTTCTTCAATTCGTCGCTGATCGCGCGCCGGTAGCAGAGGTAGCACATCTTGGCTTGCTGCGGCAGCGCGCCGTGCTCTTCGGGCAGCAGAAACTCGACGAGCGGCTGGCCGAATCGCGGAATTGCGACGCAGTTCTCCTTGTTGATGCAGCACCGCTCGGTGCCGTCTTCGCACGGCGTCCGCGTTTGCCGCCTGATATAATCGCGTGTAATGACGGTTGGCGGCGTGCATCGTTCACTCATTCGAATTACAAAATGACTCGTGCCTCTTTGATGAACACAGCTCAATTCATCCACACTCTCGAACCGGGCGTGGTCGACGAGCTGCTGCTCAGCGGCCGTCTTCCTGAAGAGCGACACGGCAATCGTCGCTGCTGGTCGTGCCGCCTGGCGCTGGCCGACAGCGAATTCAGCGGCAACCAGCAGAAGAAGCCGCGTCCGCGCTGCCGCGCGTGCATCTACGCCGGCCGGCCGACGCGCGCGCCGGTGCAACAATGAAACATGGCCGGTGTTCACTTGCGAAATTCGAGGTCGTCTTTCGGCGTGTAAAAGTAGCCGCCGTGCATGAAAAGCACGAGAATCGCCTCGCTCCGATTTTCGTGGCGCAGATTCTGTTTCATGTCCTTGATTGCGCCTTCGATCTCGTCCTCGTAGGCGTTGCAAAAGAACTTTGCCTTGGTGTCGGGCGGCGCTTCTTCGACTTCCCCCATTGCAATCAGTTTTGCCATCATCGGTGTGCTCATGTTTCGTTCAATACGGTTCGAAGCTGACGCCAGGGTTGGCGCGCGCGACCAGCGATTGCGCTTCGGCACCAAAGACGTAGCCGACAATCTTGGTGGGGCCCGGCTTGATGACCGAAATCGGATCGCCGTCGATGTCGGGGATGTCGGCGGTTTTCAGGTCAAATTCGCGCGGAACGTAGACCGTGTTGACTTGACGATAGCGCAGGCCGTCGGCCCGTTCGCGAAACTTGGCGACGACATTCTCGGCGATTTCCTTCTCGTAGAAGAAGCCGAGCGTTTCGTTGACTTCGCCGTTGCCGTTCATCGAATCGAGGCGGTAGGCGAGTCGGTAGGGCGCCTCGTCGATGCGCTTCACGCCATTGTTGAGGATCTTCTTGAATTTCTTGCCGTGATCTCGAGCTTCCGTGAGCATCTTGATGACGTTTTCAAGATCCATGTCAATGGTGAGATACAACGAACTGAGTTGCCGGAGGCCTCGGCGCTCGCCTTCCGCCCCGTTGTCTTCGATCTCGGTCATTTGCGCGTAGATCGAGTCAATGCGATCAGAAACGGATTTCAAACGTTCGGATGCCGAGCGAATATCGGCGGCGTGGATAATGAGGTCTTCCTCTTCGTCGCGTAACTTAACCAACCGAGTGCGAAAGAAAAGGCTGTCATCTTGGCCGTCGTCGCGACTGTCGTCGTCTGCGCCACTGACGTCGTCATCGTCGTCGCTGCGCTGGCGTTTGACTTCGGCGTGCATGTACACCTCGTTGATCAGCGCCAAAATGCCACTCATGGTCGCGTTTCTTTGTTGTTGATCAGCAATGCGCTACGCTTTCGAGCGGCGACGATTAAATTCAGACTGCAGATTTCACTTGACTCCGGGCACGCAGCTGTGATTCAAGTAGTCGCGCACCAGCTCGCGCACGCGACCGCCGCTCAGCTTCTCGTCGATCGACAGGTAGAAGCGCGACGGTTCGCTGCGAATCTGCATCAGCTTCTCGCGCGTCGTGCTCGTGGCGCCGGCCAGCTGCATCATGTCGTTGCGCTGCAGACCGAGTTCGACAAACACCGGTGCCGCCGCGCTGCCTTCCGCAGTGAGCGGACCGCGTATCACGAGCCGAAACGGTTCGATGCCGAGCGACTCGTCGAGCTGCCAGACGACTTCTTCGCTGGCCAAGCTGAACGTCAGCGTGCCAAACACAAACGGCTCGAGCGCGCCGCCGACACGCGAATCGATGGCCGGCGTCATCGACGCCACCTTGAGCCGGTGCATGTTGACGCACGTGCGTTCGACGCTGAGCGACGCACTGCGCGCCGCCACGCGCGACCTCGTCGAGAAGACGAGCCACAGCACAAAGACGACGACGAGCAGGTAGCCGGTCAGCGCGCCGCACGTCGAGAGCTTCGACCGCCTCTTGGCGACGGCCCGCTTCTGCTGCCGTTCGGCTTCGATCTTGTTGCCCTCGGCCAACATGTAGCGCAACATTTCGGCGGCGCGATCGTGCTCCTGTTGCGACGTCGTCGCCGATTGCGTCGTTCGAGCAAATAGTTCGTGTGTGTGGTGTGAGTGTGTCATCCCTCGCTGCATTTCGAATGCGCTCACAGAAGACGGTTATAAATGAGCGAAAGTAATTTGTTGGTCGACGAGCAGCCCGAGCAGCAGCAGCAGCAGCAGCAGCCAGAGGTTCTGAGCGAAGTACCACAACTCGAAACGGCTGTGGCGGAGCAAAGCGAAGTGGCGCGAGAAATCGCAACGGAGAGCGCGGAATTCAAGCCGCCAACCGGATTCGTGTTTGTGGTGCCAAACTTTACGCGCGGCGCGACGACGCAATTCTCGCCGCAGCCGAGCGTCAGCGAGCCGGCGCAGGCGACGGGCGTTCGCGGCGAACTCGCCGATCCGGCGCAGATCGCGGCGCAGGTTCAACCGTTTCACACCGAAACGGCGCTGCTCTTTTCGGCCAAGGATCTGCCGCCCGACAGCAACGACCTGTCGAAATGGATGCCGTTGCACGCGCCCTATCTGCACGGCCGCGCCAAGTGCGTGCTGCTGCACATCGACACGTGGACGGCGCTGCAGGGCTTCAGTCTGTTGCTGCGCTGGCATCGCTCGCCCGGCGACTGCGACCTGTCCGACGTGCACGAGATCTACGCGATGCCGCCGGGCGGCGCGGCAGTGGCGCACGCCGAGACGCTCTCGTGCACGGCGTGCGGCGCGAGTCCGGCGCCGATTCCGTGCGTCAGCTGTCACATGCCCTACTGCTCGCAGCTGTGTCGCGCCAAGCACGCCGACAAGCACGAGGTCGCGTGCGTCACCGAAATCATGCGCGACCTCTCGATCAAGATCAAGCAGGTGCGGCTGCAGATGCACGAGAACACGCAGGCGTTTCGCGAGCAGCAGCTGCGCATTGCCGAACGCAATCGCGGCAAGCTGATTACGGTGCGACGCGTCGACGCCAAGGGCAACGTGCTGTCCGAGACACAAGAGATGGCGCCGGGCGAAGCTGTTTCAATCGGCGTTTCGACCGACGCCGTTGCAACTTTCTAACACTACGGCGTACGATTTCCACCTGACCCTGAAAACGAAATGAAACAAACAATGACGATGAACATACAAGCACAAGATACAAGCAGCAGCGACGCGACACCGCTGGCGCTGTACGAGAGCATCAGGAATGCGAGCAGCGACTGGAAGACAGAGTTGGCGCTGGCCGAGAAAGAGTTGGCGAGGCAACTGGCGAGCGGGCGCGCCAAGAAGAACGCTCACCACCAGATGATTGTACAGGTCGACGAGGCGGCGCAGATCGAGCTGCGCGCCGAGCTCAATCGGCGACACGGCGCCGCGTACCAGATGTTTGTCTTTGCGCACGACGGCGCGCTGCCGAAAGTCGCGCTCGTCAACTTGGTACCGCCAAAGAAGGATGCGGCGACGAAGCGCCGGCTGATCACGGGCGAAGAGTTTGCACAGTTTTACGCCGACGTCGTCGACGACATGCTCGCCGCGCGCTGCGCCGAAACGCTCGCCGAAGCCGCGCGTCTGTCGGGCGCCAGCGTCGACACGCTCGCCGCGTCATTCACAAAAACCTTCACAGCCAAGCAGCTCGGCTACGACGTGCGGCTGGTCAAGGAGCAGATCGAAAAGGTGCGCTTTGGCAAGCAGAGCGAGGCGGGCCGACGCGTACTCGAGTCGGTGCAGTCGGGCCGCTTCACGCTGACGGTCGAACGCGAGCGCGGCGCCACCGTCGTGCTCATTTCGGCGCACAGCTTGGCGCCAAAATAAACAGTTGCGTGTACATATAGATGCGAGGCTGGCGCGCTGCAGTGTCAGCGGCGACCACAAATTCACAACAAACAATGAGCTCGGGTTCGGGTGGTTTGTGTTTCGTCGCGCACCGGCGCAAGAAACGCGTCGACGGCAACAAGCTGCACAGCAAGAAGACCGTCGACGCGATCGATTTGCAAAAGAAGCGCCGAATCGGACGCACCAGTCCGGCTCCGGTGCAGCTTGCGCCGCAGGAGATCAAGATCACGGTTGTGCACGAGCTGCGCATGGCCGATCGCTCGATTGCGGCGTTTGTCGACAACGATCAGACGCGCAAAGAGAGCGAAAAGCTGGTCGAAGAGACAAAGCGACTGGAGGAGGTCGCGCAGCTGCGCAGCTCGCCGGCGCACAGTGCGGTGCCGGTGTCCACGCCAAGTTTGGCGGCGAGCTCGGCGCCGCGTCTCGCCAACGACAATCTCTTCAATCTCGACGAGTTGACGTCGCTCGTTCACTCGATCAGCCAGCCGGCCGGCGTGTTGCGTGCCACGGCTTCGCTTTTTTCGGCGGCACATGCGCAAGCGCCTGCGGCTCCGTTGATCGACAACCACGACGACGACGGCGACGGTGCATTTCCGCCGTCGTTGTTTGCCGATTATCGCGAGCCGTTGTTTGAGGAATTCAACAATGCGCCCGGCATGTCGTTTCTCGATCAGCCGCGTGCTCCGGTTGCGGCCGCGGCGGCCGGAGCTCGTCGATCGATCGACGTGAGTTCGCTGATTGCCAACAACGTCGGCATCACGAGCTTTGCGATCGAGAACGAAGCAGACGCGATCGACATTCAGCACGTGCTGTACACGTCGTTTCAGCCGATTGTCGAGCTCGACGACGAGCGCGAGCACCGCGAGGCGCGTGACTTCTGCTCGCTCGACCGGGCGCGCGCGTTTGACTTTTCGCACACGTTTGGCGGCAGCGAGTCGGCGCACCTCGATCGGCAGCGCGCGGCGATGGCCGAGGAGAGCATCGACTGGGCGCAGGCACACCGGCTGCTCGATCGGCACGGCAACGCGATGCGCGTGGCCAACGGACCGCTGTGGGTCGGCGAGAAGACCGAGCGCATGGTGCGCTGCAGCCGCTTTCGGAAGCACTTCTTCCGGCCGCGCGTCGTCGGCGCGAACAACTATTGCGGCATGCGCTCGGCGCTGAACATGATCGAGCATCCGCAGTACTTCCTGCTGCCGAGCAGCGAGATGTGGAGCGACGAGATGCGCGACGCGTTTGCCGCCAACGACAACGGCGCGTTTGGCGAGTTTGTCGAGTACGAGCGCGCGCGCTGCCAAGTGATGTGGAGCGCGCCCGTCGTCGTCGACGAGCCGTGGCAGCACTGGCGCCTGTGCGCCGACCTCGTCGCCAAGTGCCATCCGCGCGCCTTTCTGCACGCCGAAGTCGTCGACCGACTCGGCTCCGACGTCGAACATTCGCCCAACGTGCGCCACTTCTCGGGCGCCGGCCTCGCCGATCTCGACGCCGAGTGTCGCTGCGCCTTCAACGGCACCGTCGTGCTCTGCTGCAAGCCGACGCACCAGCACACCGTGCGTCCGCTCTGCTCGCCCGCCGCCGGTCAGCGCGCCGGCGCCGACTGCCAGAGCGTCGTCGCAGCCGAGGTTTTCGGTCCGGCGTCGCGCGAGCGCTGGATCAAGATCACCGACATCTGCTCGATGTTTGAGCAGCCGCGCCACTCGGTGTTGCTGGTCGACACGTTTCTGGCGGCGATGGAAGCCGACCGCAAGATGTGTCAGCTGCTGCCGTGTCTGCTCGAGTTTGGCGTGAAGGAGCCGCACCAATTCGCGGTTGGCAAGCCGCACGACCCGAAGCTCAAGAGCAACGCGCCGCCGGCGGCACCGAGCGGTCACGTTCTGCCGCACGACAGTCACGGACACGAGCGCTTTGCGATGTACGATCCAATTCAGCTGACGCTGGCGCTGCTGCTGTTTGTCGAAACGCGCATGACGGTCGGCTGGTTCAACGCGTGGCGCGTCTGGGTCGCGGCCGTTTTGGCGCACTGCCAGTGCTGTCCGTTCTGCTCGAATCGCTTCACGTCGTCGCTCTACCGACTCGTCGTCTACAACGCGTTGCTGCCCGTGCTGCCCGTGACGATGTCGGTCATGCTCGAACAGCTCGCCGGCAAGACGCGTTGCAACCGCGAACAGTATCGCTATTGAGAAAATTAAACCTGCACGCAATCGATTATCTTTGCTCAGCGACCACCACTATTCGAAAATCGATGGGCTGCTGGTGTTCGAAACGCGATGCGACGGCAGAGGCGATTGCGATGTTGGACGGCGAGGCGGCACCGCCGCCGATCTACGCGACCGCGGGCGGCAAAAGCATCGCGGCACAAGGACACGCGTCGGTCAGCGAGGTGTTTAGGAAGCTGGGCATTGGCATCAACGACAAGGACAGCTAGCACACGGCTGAAGCGCGAAGCGTTCAATCGATCAGCGCTCGAATCTTGTCGCGATTGTACCGCAACGCAGTGTCGATTTGCTGCTGTCGATTAAAGAGGCTACCTGCGGCAACGAACCAATCGGCCGGATCGACCGTTTGCGGCGGCGAGAGTTTGGCAAAGCGCGCGCTGATCGACTGGCCGAGCGTCTGCTTGAGTGGCCGTGCGCAGCGGTGAAAGACAAACGCCGGCAGCTCGAGGTGCGCCGGCACTTCGACGCGACACGTCGGCGGAGCGGCAAAGTCGCGCACGCCCCTGCTCGTGCGAAAGACGGCAATCATGCACTCGTCGTACTGCGTGCCGTCGTCGTCCTGCGCCCAGACAAAGTTCTCGATCGCCACGACGACGCAGTCGTTCGCCAGCCCGACCGCGTCGAGCACGTCCTGAATGCGCGCGTAGAGACAGCGCAGCGCCTGCTCCGGACCGAGCGGCTGCGCCAGCAGCGTCTCTGTCTTGACGCACTCGACCGACCTGCCGAGAAACTTCTCGAGCGCCTGTCTTTTGATTTGGTTTTCGCTCGCCAGATAGACCGGGATCGGCTGTGTCATTTCGTTTGTTTGTTTTAGCAAGGAATGACACCCTGCGGCTTGTTCGTGCTGAAACACACGTCGAGCGCGATTCTGTTGCTCTGGATCGTTCACGTCGGCGTGTTCGGCCAGACGCTGTTTGGCCAGATGTACAGACTCGACTGCGAGGATCGCGTGCTGCCGTTTGCCGTCTACTCGATGGTGCTCGGCTGCATGAGCGCCGGCTTCTTTGTCGTCTTTCGCGCGTTAGCCGGCCACTTTTCGTGCCAGCCGCCGATTCGCAGCGTGCAGGCGCTGATCACCTACTTCTTTCACTGCGGCTTTGCGCTGCTGACGCTCGTGACGACTGGCCTCTGCTACGCCGAGATTCAGCGGTCCAGTTGCAACGGCTACGACCCGTCGCCAGCGCCGTTTGTCTGCGTGTCGCTGATCAACGTGCTGAACGGCTTTATCAGCATCGAACAGACGCCGTGCTGCCGCGCCACGTCGCTCTGGACCGAGCGCGACGACTCGCTGCAGATTATTGTCGAATCGCCACTCACGTACGGCGCAACGTCGCACACCGACTGATTGAAGGCAAAATGAGTTTGCGCGCCCAAAAAGAAACAGAACTCGAACGCACCTCGCGCGTACTGTCGACGCCGCCTATCACCGTCGAGCCGGCCGTTGCCAATGCGAAACTGCAGGCGCTGCTCGACGCCACCGGACCGGTCGAAAAGAAGCTCGAAAAGCTCGCCGAACTGATGCGCGAAGCCGTCGTCGACGCGCGCTTCAAGCAGCTGGAGCTCGTGCACAAGGAACAGCTCGCCGAACAGGAGCGCCGCTTCACCAACGGCGTCGATTCGTCGGCGGTGGCGGGCGTAAGGCGCGTGGCGCGCACGCGACAAGTGACGCCCGGCACGTTTATCAACAAATCCGAGTCGGCCGACCACCCAATGATGCGCACGGCGCAGCTGATCAAGATGATGCTGGCCGGCTTTGTGCTCTTCCTGTTTGCCGAGCCGATCTTTGTCGTCATGTCGTCGGACATGCAGGCGATGAGCATTGCCTTCTTCGTCATGACGCTGCTCATCGGCCTGTTCACCGGCATGAACTACGTCGAGCTGCGCGAACAGGAGCTGCTGCTCTACTACGGCGAGCCCGAACAACCGGAGCAGCGCAACATTCGACTCGTCTACTCGCTGTCCTTCTTTGGCGCCGCGCTCTTTATCCAGTTGATCTACGCGCTGGTCGCCGCGCGGTTTGTTGTGCCAACCTACGTCGTCGTCTTTGAAACGCTGACTGCGTCGGTCTTTGTCGTCCTCGCACACCGATGCGTCGCGGCATTTGAGAACGCCTACGAAGCCGACGATGTGTAATTGAATCAGTGATTTGGACGCGTCCAAGTCGATTTTTTGTTTGGGGCTGCCCGGGGGGGGGTGCTTCTCCGAGATGTATGCAGGTGGCTCGAAATAGTTTAAAATTTTTTCCCAAAAAAATAAAAGTGATCCGATTTGGCTGATACTTTGGATTTATAGGTTTTGCATATGGGTTTTTCACAGGTTTTCAAGCGTTAGGATCAAATCGAAAAAGTCGTGGTCGGGGGTGTTGGACCCCCCCACCCCGACCGACCCCCCCCCCCACCGACCCAAAACCTGATTTTGGGATTTGAGCCTCGCCCTTCGAAATCTGTGAAAAACCCATATGCAAAACCTCTAAATCCAAAGTCTGAGCCAAATCGGATCACTTTTATTTTTTTGGGAAAAAATTTTAAACTATTTCGAGC
>ERZ795049.4266-NODE-4266-length-14305-cov-14.709333_pt1 | contig 14305 bp, 12 predicted proteins | sample MGYA00375133_ERZ795049 | MGnify/ENA primary metagenome ERZ795049 (study PRJEB30178, sample SAMN05720147) | activated sludge metagenome | isolation source: anaerobic digester from wastewater treatment plant | place: Japan | collected 2015-04-20 ...
GGTCTCGCTTCGCCCACCCCGGCTCACCACCCGCCACCGGGAGTCGGGGGTACGTTTCACATCGATGGCACAGATGATGCGCTCGCTGCCGAAGGTGTGGGAGAGATCACTGAGGAGCGCGGGGGTGAGGATCGCCTGGCTTCCCACCGACACCGTGCTCGCCCCGCAGTCGAAGAGGCGTGCGGCATCATCAACACACTTGATGCCACCACCGACGGTGATCGGCATTCGCACGTGAGCGCGCATCGCCTCCACCAGCGAGGCAAAGGTCGCCCGCCCCTCCACCGTCGCGGTGATATCGAGCATCGCAAGCTCATCGGCGCCGCTTGCCTCATACCAGGCTCCCAGCTCGAGCGGGTCGCCCACCTCCTTGAGGTTGACGAAGTTCACTCCCTTGACCACTGCCCCATCCTTGATGTCGAGGCATGCAATGATTCGCTTCTCATCCATAGAGCTGCTCCTGAAGCGCTCCCAGCGCCGAGAGGGAGAGATGCCCCGCATAGAGCGCCTTCCCGATGATGGCCCCAGAGAGGCCCTGGGCGGCAAGCCGCCTCAGATCATCGAGAGAGGAGACGCCACCGCTTGCCACGAGGCGCATGGCCCGTCGCCCCTCCATCAGGGAACGGTAGAGGGCAAAGCTCGGCCCGTTGAGCATCCCGTCACGGCTGATGTCGGTGGCCGTGACGTGCACGAGGCCGCGTTCAAGGTAGGCATCGATGAGATCCTCGACAGAGAGGGCGCTCTCCTTCAGCCACCCCCCGCTCTTGACCATCCCGTCCCGGCTGTCGGCGGCGAGGATCAAGCGGTCGGCTGTGTACTGCTCCAGCCAGGAGAAGACCAGATCCGGCGCCTTGACCGCCACTGAGCCGAGGTTGGCCATCGCGGCCCCGGCGCTGAAGACCGAGTCCAGGTCTGCACTCGTGCGGATCCCGCCTCCCACATCGACGGTGAGGGTCGTCTGACTCGCGATGGCCTCCAACACCTTGAGGTTCTTCACCGCTCCCTCTTTCGCCCCGTCGAGGTCCACGAGGTGCAGGCGAGTAAGCCCCACCCCCTCCACCCCCTTGGCCACCTCGACCGGATCGAGGCCATACGCCTCCCGCGTCTCGTAGGCTCCCTGTGAGAGGCGCACCAGTTGCCCATCGATGATGTCGATGGCGACGATCAGATCCATCAGAGCACCCCCTTGGTCGAGGGGAGCTCCGTCGAATAGGGGATGCGGTGCACCGCACTCTTGATCGCACGGGCGAACGCCTTGAAGAGCGCCTCACACTGGTGGTGGGCGTTCCCCTCGCTCACCTGCAATGCCAGGTTGGCCCGCGCCGCATCGCTGAAGGACTTGAAGAAGTGCTCGATCATCTCGGTGGGGAAGGTGCCCACATATTCCCGGGCAAAGGAGACGCGCCACTGCAGGTACGGCCGCCCCCCGAAGTCGATGGCCACCTCGCCCAGCACCTCATCCATCGTCAGCATCTCAAAGCCGTACCGGCTGATACCCCGCTTCTCCCCCAACGCCTTGGCGAACGCCTCGCCGAGGACGATGCCCACATCCTCGACGAGGTGGTGTTCGTCGACCATGAGGTCTCCCCTCGCCTCTATAGTGAGGTCACACCCGCTGTGCCTCTTCACCTGTTCGAGCATGTGGTCGAAGAAGGGAAGGGACGTATCGATGGCGCCCAGGCCTCCCCCATCGAGGTTGAGGGAGACGGTGATCTCCGTCTCGCGTGTCTTGCGCTCGATGGTGGCCACGCGCGGCGCGAGGTGCTCATCATCGAGGAGGAAGGAGGCGATGCGCGCCCAGTTGTCGCTGACCAGGATGCACACGGGTGCCAGCTCCTCACCCAGCTCATCCTGCAGCGTCTGAGGTGCATACCAGATGGCCTTGCACCCGAGGTTCTTGGCCAGTTCAACATCGGTGAGGCGGTCTCCGATGACCACCGAATTGGCCAGGTCGTACGCTTCACTGAAGTACTCGCCCAGCATCCCGATGCCGGGCTTGCGTCCCGGGCAGTTGTCCGCGGGCAGGGAGAAGTCGATATGGATGGCATCAAAGACGATCCCTTCGCCTGAGAGGGTGTCGAGGATGCGGTTGTGCGGCCCATAAAACTCATCCCGCGGGAAGGAGGGGGTACCCACCCCGTCCTGGTTGCTGACCATGGCCAGGTACCACGCCCCCGATTCCGCGATCTTCGACAGGGCGCCGAAAACCCCCGGCAGATATTTGATCTTCTCAAAGGTATCGACCTGATCCTCCTCGACGATGATGCCGTCACGGTCGAGGAACAAGACTCTCTTAGCCATTGCAGTACTCCTTCAAGGCGGCGAGCAGCCGCTCATTCTCCTCCCGACTTCCCACCGTGAAGCGCAGGCACCCCGCGCAGTGCCTCTGGGAGGAGCGGTCGCGTATGATGATACCCCGCCCGGCGAGGAAGCGGTAGAGGGATTGCGCATCAGTGACGCGCACCAAGAGGAAGTTCGCGTCGCTGGGAAAGACACGCTGGATGCACGCTATATTGCTCAGCGCTTCCCTCATCCGCTCCCGCTCCTCGATGATGGCCCGCCTCCCCTCCGCCACGTCCTCGGCGTGGGAGAGGGCCTCCAAGGCCAGCGCCTGGGAGGGGCCACCGACGTTGTACGGGTACTTCATCCTCGTGATGAGGGAGATGATCCTCGCGCTGGAGACTGCGATGCCCACCCGGGCACTGGCGAGGCCCCAGCACTTGGAGAGGGTGCGCAACACCACCAGGCGCTCAAAACGGGAAAGCAGCGCCGTCGCGCTCTCCGCACTGCTGAAGTCCTGGTACGCCTCATCGACGACCACGATGCCGTCAAAGAGGGTGCAGATGCGCTCGATCGTCTCCAGGCCAAACGCATTGGCCGTCGGGTTGTTCGGCGAGCAGATGAAGATGATCTTGAGTCGTCCGCCCTCACGAGAGGCCCGTTCATCCTCAAGAAACCGAGTGAGGGCGGCAAGGTCGATCTGGAACTCCTCCGTCAGGTCGACTGAGTGCACCGCCACATCATTGACATCGGCGAAGACCCGGTAGGCCCCATAGGTGGGGTTCATCACGAGGATGCTGTCTGCCCTCGGCTCACAGAAGATGCGGATGAGGTTGTCGATGAGCTCATCGCTGCCGCTGCCGATGACGGTGTGTGCAAACGGCAGGCCCAATACCGTTTCAATCTTCTCCCGCACCGCCGTCGCCTGGGGATCGGGGTAGCGGTTCGCCCCCTCGAGGGAGACAAAGCCCTGCCAGTTCTCATTGGCGTCGAGGTAGACCTCCGCCTCTCCGGTAAACTCATTGCGTGCACTCGAGTACGGTGTCAGGTTCGCAATATTGGCCCGTATCAAATTTTCCATCACTGCTCCTCCAATCTCACATCGACGGCCAGGCGGTGCGCTGAAAGCCCCTCGGCATCAGAAAGCGTCCTCAGCGTCGGCGCCAATGTCCGCAGCGCCGTTTCACTGAGGCGCTGGACGGTGATCTTCTTCACAAACGAATCGACCGAGAGGCCGCTGTAGCTGCGTGCCCAGCCGGCGGTGGGCAGGGTGTGGTTGGTCCCACTGGCATAGTCGCCGCTGCTCTCCGGTGACCAGGGCCCGAGGAAGACCGAGCCGGCATTGTGCACCAACGCCAAGAGCGCCGTCTCCTCCGCTTCGCTCTCCAGGGTGATGATGAGGTGCTCGGGGGCGTAGGCGTTGATGAGGCTCGCGGTCTTTTCTTGGTTTGGGACGACGAAGGCGCGGCTGTGGGCGAGGCTTGCCAAAAGTTCACTCTGGCGCCCCAGATGGCGCAGGTGAGATGCAATCTGGGCTTCGACCTCATCGATGAAGGCGAACCCCTCCTCCTTGGAGGAGCGCACCACCAACATCGCCTGGCTGTCGCGTCCATGCTCGGCTTGGCTGAGCAGGTCGGCGGCCACAAAGGCGGGGTCGGCGTCCGCCGAGGAGACGACCATCACCTCACTCGGCCCGGCCGGCAGGTCGATGGCACACACCGTGCCCCCCACCTGGCTCTTGGCCTCAGTGACCCAGCTGTTGCCCGGCCCATAGATCTTATCCACCGCCGGGATCGTCTCGGTGCCATAGGCGAGGGCCGCGATGGCCTGCGCCCCACCGAGCCTGTAGATCTCAGTGACGTTGCAGAGGGAGGCGGCGAAGAGGATCGCCGGGTCCACACTCCCATCTCTTCTCGGCGGGGTGCAGAGGGCGATGCTCTCACACCCTGCCACCCTGGCGGGAACCGCGAGCATCAGGACGGTGGAGACGAGCGGCGCACTGCCGCCGGGCACATAGAGGCCGACCCGCTCGATAGGCACCACCTCCCTCCAGAGCTCGATGCCGCCGCTGGCCATCCGTTCCCCTTGGGGCAACTGGGCGCGATGGAACGCCTCGATGTTGGCCTTCGCCACCAGAAGGGCGCTCTGCAAGGCATCATCCACCTTGGTGTGGGCTTCATCGATCTCACTCTGTGACACCTGCAACGAGGAGGGTGTCAAACCGTCAAACTCTCTGCTGTACCGCAAGAGCGCCGCATCGCCTTCCCGTCTGACCGCATCGAGGATGTTCGCCACCGTCTCTCTGTCCGCGCCCGCTGTCGAGGAGCCGCGCTCAAGCAGCGGGCCATACTCGCTCTCATCAGGATTCCAATACCGGTTCAAATACTGCATCACGCTCCCCTATTCGGTCATCTTCTCGATCGGGGTGACGAGGATGCCTTGGGCGCCCAGCGCTTTGAGCTGCTCAAAGACATCCCAGAAGCGGTCCTCGGCCACCACGCTCTGCACGCTCACCCACCCCGTCTCCAAGAGCGGGGTGACGGTGGGGCTCTTCAGTCCTCCGATGAGGGCGCTGACCTCTTGGACATACTCGACGGGGAGGTTGAACATGATGTACTTGTAGGAGGCGGCCTTCATCACGGCGTCGATGCGCAGGAGAAGCCGCTCCAGGATTCTCCCCTTCTCACGGTCGCCGAGCTCCCGGCGGGCGATCATCACGGCGGTCGAGGTGTAGATGGTCTCCACTTCGTGCAGGCCGTTCATGGCAAGCGTCGCCCCGGTGGAGACCAGGTCGCAGATGGCATCGGCGATGCCGACGGCCGGGGTGAGCTCGACCGAGCCGGAGACCTCGACCAGGGTGGCGCTGACCCCGTTTTCACCCAGGATCCGCGTGAGGATCTTCGGATAGCTGGTGGCGATGCGCAGCCCCTCCAGGCTCTGCAGGCCCGTGTAGGGAAGAGCGTGGGGAACCGCGACCGAGAGGCGGCACTGGGAGAAGCCCAAGTCGCGCAGCACCACCAAATCCAAGCCCTGCTCATCCGCCTCGTTGCGCCCCACGATGCCGATGTCCGCCACCCCGTCATGGACAAAGGCGGGGATGTCGTCATCGCGCACGTAGAGGAACTCCAGCGGGAAGTTCGTCGCCTGCTCCTTGAGCACCCGCTCATCGCTGCCGAACTTGATGCCGCACTGGCTGATGATGGCCAGGCTCTTCTCACTGAGCCTCCCCTTTTTCTGAATCGCGATCCGCAACACGTCACTCATCACTTCCCCCTAAAAACAAAAATCCTCCGCGACGAGCGGAGGTCTGTATACGGTCAGCATCCACCGGTCACGGCTGTAGTGGGACGAGATGGTGGTGCTTGGCAACAACGGTCTTCTTGAACATGCACCCACAGTAGCCGCAGAGGGCACAGGTTGTCAAGAGCTCTGTATTATTATGCATCGAGTATGCAATGCAATGAACCTCCCTCAGATGAGGGAGCACTCACCTATTCACAAAGAGGCGAGCTGTTCGCTCGCCTCCTTGTAGGGTACATCGTGTTTCCCTTCTGCTGTGGTGTCACTCCCCTCGAATCGCATCCAGGTCGATCTCACAGGCGATCGTCGGCATCGTCGAGCCCCAGTTCTCCAGGACCTGGGGGTGGATCTCGCCGAAGACCCCGATCTCAGTTTCTCCCATCATGATGCGGGCACAGCGCCCTTCGATGAAGCGTCCGTCCCCCTCCAACGCGGCGAGGTGATGCTCAGTGTTGAGGAAGTAGCAGAGCGTCGCGATGATCGAGGCTGCGTCGTTGAAGCCCATCAAGCGGTCGCTGGCCAAGAAGCCGAGTGCATTGCGGGTCACCGTTCCACTGAGATCATGGGCATCTCGGTAGGCGATCTTGCCGACCTCGAAGATCTTGTGCGGGTACGGGGAGTGGGCGCTCATGCTCTCGCTCTCCATGAGCGAGGGGATGATCGAGGGGCGGACCACCTCGTAGTTCTCGCTCATCGGGTTGGCGATGAAGATACACCGCCCCTCAGGATAGCGCATGTTGTCGATGTACTCGCGTCGGCTGCCGAGGTAGTTGTACATCATCTCCTGGAAGCCCAGGCCGACCATCAAATCCTTCGCTTTGCGCCCAAACTCCTCGGCGGCGGCGAGCCTGCCGACGGTGAAGTCGCGCGGCATCTCGGGCTCGAAGTTGCCCAGGCCGTGGCCGATCATGACATCCTCGACCAGGTCGACCGGATGGAGGAAGTCGTTGCGCCACTCGGGCACCGTCGCCCAGACGGCCCCCTCATCGCTCACGGCATAGATGCCCATCCGCTTCAGGGCCGCGACCACCGTCTCTCCGTCGAGTGCTACCCCGAGGGTCTTCCGGATCTGGTCTAGCGGGGCGCTGATCGGTTCTTGGAAGTAGTACGGCACGGTGATCTCGCTGCCAAACTCCGTCTCGATGTCGAACTTCACCTTCACCGGCAGGATCTGCCACCCCATGTCGGCCATGTCGCAGGCCATGATGGCGGCGGCGAGCAGCAGGTCCCTGAGATTCGTGCCGCTGAGCTCCATGAAGAGGTTCTCATCACCGACCTCGACCGCGCCGATGCGGTCGCTGTTGATGATCGGGGGGAAGGAGAGCACATCGCCATTATCGTCGTGGAGGAAGGGGAAGAGCGGCTTGTCGGAGACGATATGGCCGTACTCCCTCCCCTTCGGGTGCTCGGTGAGGATCTGGCGCAGCGTGAGCTTCTCTTTCATCCCCAAGGGGACGTAGGCGGTCGTATCGGGGTCGGCGCCGCGGTAGTGGACCGGGTATTTGATCAAATCGCTGCGGTAGAGCCCGATGGCGATGGTGCGCCGCTTGCGCCCGAAGTTGTGGCAGAGCTTCTCCTGGCTCTGGATCAACGCCAGCAGCTCATCCTCGGTGACCTGGTGCCCCCGGGCGGCGAAGCCGACCGAATAGGGGCGTACCTCCGCTACCGAGCGGTCGACGAGGAGGGTCCTGCCCTCGCTGTCGAACTCCTCCTCTGAGGTGGAGAAGAAGTCGTAGAGCGGGGCCTCAACGCCCCAGTAGCTCTTGATCTGCCGCGCCACGCCCGCCGCCGACCAGAGATCGGGGCGGTTGGTGTCATTGAGCTCGATCTTGAGGATCCCGTCCTCATGGCCATCGAGCTCGGCCTTGGCGACCGGAAGGATCGCTTCCAGCTCGTCATCGGTCAGCGTGCGGCCCAAGAGGCTATAGAACAAGGTATCGGTGGTATCAATCTTAGGCATCAGTTCTCCCTCCTGGTCCGTACCGCCTCGATGTTGGCGCTGAAGAGGTCGCGCAGGTCGTTGAGCCCGAGGTGCATCAACGCCATCCGGTCGATGCCCAATCCCCAGGCGAGGACCGGCACATCGATGCCCAGGGCCTTGGTGACCTCCGGGCGGAAGATGCCACTGCCGCCGAGCTCGAACCATCCGAGCACCGGGTGCTTGATGTGCACCTCGATGGAGGGTTCGGTGAAGGGGAAGTAGCCGGGTACATACTTGACCTCTTCGGCTCCGGCGATCTCCTCGGCGAACATCTTGAGGAGCCCGAGCAGGGTCTTGAGGTTCACATCCTCGCCGAGGACGATGCCCTCGGTCTGGTAGAAGTCCGCTCCGTGCGTCGCGTCGACTTGGTCGTAGCGGAAGCAGCGCACCACCCCGAAGTACTTGCCGGGCACCTTGGCGTGGGTCAGCTGCTTGGCTGAGAGGACCGTGCCCTGGCTGCGCAGCACCTGGCGGAGGGTGAACTCGTGGTCGAAGGTGTAGCGCCACCCACGGCTGCCGGTGTTCCACCCATCCTCATGGGTGTGGGCGACCTGGCTGAGCCACGGCTCCTCGATGGAGGCGCGGTGCCGCGGTTCCTTGACGTAGTAGACGTCGTGGATGTCGCGGGCGCTGTGGAACTGCGGCATGAAGAGGGCATCGCCGTTCCAGAACTCGCTCTCCACCAGCGGGCCATCGAACTCCTCGAAGCCGAGGGCGGTGAGCTTGTCCTTGACCCAGGTCAGGTAGTTGGCATATGGGTTGCGTCGCCCGGGGATGATGCGGGCGGTGGGCGCACCGAGGGCGTAGGGGCGGAAGGTCGCCTCGCGCCAGGAGCCCTCCTTCATCATCTCAACGGTGAGTTGGCCGACCTCGTTGCCGCTGATGTTCGCCGCAAGGAGCGCCTCCTTGGCCTTGCCCCCTTCTTCGGTGAGGGTCCAGACGACCTCTTCGCGCTCGATGATCTTGAACGGGGTGTTGGAAGCGCTGCGCTTCTTGGCCATCTTGGCCATGACGGCCTGCTCGTGGGCGCTGAGCGACTCCTCCTCGAGGGCGAGGGTGCGGCCGCGGTCCAGAAGATCTTTGGTCACGGCGAAATCGCCACCGAGCGCATCCGCGATGGCCTCGGCGTTGTTCTCGCTGTTCATCCGGGCAGCACCGGCTTTTGAGAGTTGGCCGAAGGCCGAGCCGATGTCGCTTTTCTCCAGGGAGAGCTCCTCTGCGAGGGCGGGAAGGCTCTTGGGTCCCTCCGCTTTGAGCAGACTGAAGATTCGATGTGCCGGGGTACCGCTCTCCTGCTGCTGCCGTCCGAGCTCGGTGAGCTCGAAGAAGGTGCGCGTCTTTCGGCTCTTCTCGGCCAGATAGCCCTTTGCGGCGAGCCAGCTGAAGGCTTGGTTGCACTGTCCGAGGATATAGCCCAACTCATCCATGATGCGCTCGACGGTGATGTCCTCACTCGGCGCGACGTGTCTGAGCAGGCGTACTTCCAGTGGATGCAGGTTCTTTACATCGATATCCATGCTGTTCTTACTCCTGGCGCACGATGGTGCGATTGAAGCCATTCTAGCGTCTTGGCCCAAAAAAGGAAAGGCGTCTAATGTCCAAAGAGCGAACGGGCGGCGCTCACCACCTCATCGACGGTGGGCACGATGGTGCGCTCCAGCTCCAAGGAGAAGGGAATCGGGCTCTCCTTGCCCCCGATGCGGATCGGAGGGGCCTTCAGGGCGGCCAAAGAGAGGGCATCGCTGCTCACGGCACTGATCACCTCGCTGCCATAGCCGCCGAAGGCGGGGCTGTCGTGGACGACGATGAGGCGGCCGGTCTTCTTCACCGATTGCACCACGGTCTTGGTGTCCATCGGCTTGAGGGTCGCCAGATCGATGACTTCGGCCTCGATCTCATCCTGCAGGGAGAGGCGGGAGGCCGCCTCCAGGGCGATGGACACCGAGCGGCTGTAGCCGACGATGGTGAGGTGCACCCCCCGCTTCTTGACGATGGCCTTCCCGATGGGGAGGAGGTACTCCTCATCCCCCACCGGTCCGAGGGTGTTGTAGAGCCCCTTGTGCTCGAAGTAGAGCACCGGGTTGTTGCTGCGGATCGCGCTCTTCAGCAGCGCCTTGGCATCGCCGGGGCAGGAGGGGGCGACGATGATGAGCCCCGGGACGTTGGCGAACATCGCCTCGAGGGACTGGGTATGCTGGGAGCCGTGGCCGGTGCCGCTGCCCATCGGGGCGCGCAGCACCATCGGGCAGGAGAGCTGGCCGCCGCTCATGTAGTGGATCTTCGAGGCATGGTTGATGATCGCATCACTGGCGAGGGTGACGAAGTCGCCGTACATCAGCTCCACCACCGGTCGGAGGCCGAGAAGAGCCGAACCGACGGCGAGGCTGGTGAACCCCTCCTCGCTCACCGGGGTCTCGTGCAGCTGCGCGCCGTGTCGGCTGAAGAGGTCTCCGGTGACCTTGAAACAGCCGCCGTAGAGGCCGATGTCCTCTCCGATGAGGTGGACCCGCCCATCGCGGCTCATCTCCTCGTCGAGGGCCTCCCGGATGGCGTCGCGGAAGCTGAGGCGCCGCGTCTTGCGCACCACCGAGTAGCGCTGCTCATCCTCGGGGGCAAAGACCAGGGCGAGCGCTTCCTCGGCCGAGAGACGGTCGTCCTTGAGGGCGATGGCCTCCTGGGCGCTCTCATCGACGGTACGCCTCGCGTCGCGGATGATGGCGGCGACCTCCTCTTCGGTGAAGAGGCCCCGCTCGACCAGGCGGCGGGAGAAGCGCACGATGGGGTCGCGCCCCCGCCAGAGCGCCTCCTCCTCCCGGCTCCGGTAGAGACAGGGGTCGTTCTTTGAGTGGCCACAGAGGCGGTAGGTGTTCACCTCGAGGAAGTACGGGCGTCCGGTGGTGCGGATGTACTGCACCGCCTCCCGGGCGGCGCTGAGGACCGCCTCCAGGTCGTTGCCGTCGACGGTGGCGTACTCGATGCGGTACCCCTGGCTGCGGGCGGCGATGTCGCTCGTCGCGATCACTCGCGAGGCGGCGGCGCTCATGCCGTAGCCGTTGTTCTCACAGTAGAAGAGGAGCGGCAGCTCCCACACCGAGGCGAGGTTCATCGATTCGTGGACGATTCCCCGGCTGGTGGCCCCGTCCCCGAAGATCGCCACGCTGATGGCGCTGCTCTTCTGCATCTTCAGGGCGAAGGCCAGGCCGGTGGCCAGCCCCACCCCGCTGCCGACCACCGCAGAGGAGCCGGGGTTCCAGGTCTGCACGTCGCTCATGTGCATCGAGCCGCCCAGGCCCTTGGAGAGGCCGTCGCGGCTGCCGAACATCTCGCTGAACATCTTGCGTTCATTCGAGCCCCGGGCCAGGGTATGGCCGTGGCAGCGGTGGGTGGGAACGATCCAATCCCCTTCTCGCAGGGCGAGGGAGAGCCCTACCTGGGCGGCCTCCTGGCCGATGGCGAGGTGGGTGGTGCCATGCATCTCCTTCCGTTTGAAAAACTCATCGACGCACTCTTCGAAACGGCGCGAACGCACCATCGTCGATAACGCGCTACGCGCAGTGTCGGGCAACAGGTCCATGGATGCTCCTCGGCAGGATGTACAGTCCCACCTCTTTCAGCCATATATGGCCTTGGTCACCTTCAATCCTATTGGTTGGCCAAGATGCTGTCAACAAATCCGATGATCATTGTGTGATAATCACCGTCCTTGTAGTGTTCTTCGATCTCAGGAAGGACAAACGAGCTCTTCTCAAGCGGCACCACGGCCGCCTTGGTGCAGGAGAAGACCAGGGCCGCCTGCTTGAAGGTCACCCGCTCCCCTCCTGAGGGGGAAGGAATGTAGGCGACCTTCAATCCGGTCTCCTTCATCTTGTCCCAGTCGCGGCCGCTGTGCTTGCCGCACCAGGTAAGGATATCCTTCAACTCCGGGGGGAGGAAGGAGATGGTGAAGCCGTCGCTCGAGGCGAGCAGTTCATGGGTGAGGCGGCTTGAACGAACGTAGAGGGTCACGGTGTTGCGCCCCCACAGGTGCCCCATCGCACCCCACGATGCCGTCATCGTGTTGAAGCGGTCGCTCGTCCCCGCGGTGATGAGGAAGGTGTCGGTTCCGATGGCGGTGAAGGGGTTTATCTCGAGATGTTCGGCAGCTACGTCGACGTACATGGTCGGCCTCCTTATGGTCTCCTTGAGTGTACCGATGAGGCGATACACCGGTCAAGGCCACCGGAGGGAACGCGAGGGTGACGTTGACAGAGCGGGGGTTTTCGGATACTTCTTCTTTGTAAGACCGAATTATTTTAGGAGGTCCCATGAGCGACAACACCCTTGCAGACGACCTGGTCCGTGTGCTCATCGATGAAGAGACCATTCATCGCCGTGTCGAAGAACTTGCCAAGCAGATCAGCCGAGATTATGCACACCTGGAGAGCAAACTCATCTTGGTGGGGGTCCTCAAGGGCTCCTTCATCTTCCTCTCCGACCTGGTCCGGCACCTGACGGTCGACCACGTGGTCGACTTCATCGCCCTCTCCTCATACGACGGGGGCCAGAGCGGCAACGTCCGCCTCTTGATGGACACCCGGGAGAACATGGAGGACAAGCACGTCCTCATCGTCGAGGACATCCTGGACAGCGGGAACACCCTCGACTACCTGATGCGCAACTTCCGCACCCGGGGCCCCAAGAGCGTGCGCACTGCCGTGCTGCTGGACAAGCCCGACCGGCACATCCTGCCCATAGACATCGCCTACCTGGGCTTCACCATCCCCGATGTGTGGGTGGTGGGCTACGGCCTGGATTACAATGAGAAGTATAGGACCCTGCCCTATATCGCCGAGATGAAACCACAAGGGTGAGGTCAAGATGGAAAGCAAGAAGTTCTACGTCAGCTACAACACGGTGCACTCCCTGATCAAAAAGCTCAGCGAGCAGCTCTTGGCCACCGGCTATGAAACCGATGTCATCGTCGCCATCGGAAGCGGCGGCTTCATCCCGGCGCGCATCATGAAGACATTCATCAACCGCCCGATCTATGCGGTGGGGATCTCCTACTACGGGCTGGACAACAAGCACCGCGACCATCCCACCAAGATCCAGTGGATCGACGAGGTGCAGAGCCAGCTGGTGGGCAAGAAGGTCTTGCTCATCGACGAGGTCGACGACAGCCGAGCGACGTTGGCGTACTGCGTCGGGGAACTGCTCAAGTACGAACCCGAGGAGATCGCCGTCCTGGTGCTGCACAACAAGCTGAAGGAGAAGGACGTGGACTTCCCGGTGGAGATCACGCGCTACTTCGCCGGTATGGAGATCCCCGACCTGTGGATCAAATACCCGTGGGACGCCGAGGACATCGAGGCGCACACCGAGGCGGAGCGCGCAATGTTGAGAGAGAAGAAGGAGTTGACCAATGGCTAATGTGACTGCGATCGTAGGGGCCCAATGGGGTGATGAAGGCAAGGGGAGGCTCGTCGACTATCTGGCGGTCCAGGCTGACCTGGTGATCCGCTTCCAAGGAGGCGACAACGCCGGCCATACCGTGATCAATGAGAAGGGCAAGTTCGCCCTCCACATCATCCCCAGCGGCATCTTCAACGATGAGACGATGAACATCGTCGGCGCCGGCACGGTGGTCAACTTCGAGACGATGGCTGAAGAGCTCGCCGCCCTCGCTGAGAAGGGAGTGAACGGGGAGAACCTCTTCATCGACGTGCGCGCCCACCTCATCATGCCGTACCACCGCGCCCTCGATGGGGCCCAGGAGCGCTCCAAGAGCCAGAAGATGCAGATCGGCACCACTGGGCGCGGCATCGGGCCGTGCTACAGCGACAAGGCGACGCGCAGCGGCATCAGGGCCGCCGACCTCCTTGATGAAGATCGTCTGAGAAACCGGATCGAGATGGTCCTGCCGCAGAAGAACCGGGAGCTCGCCTACTTCGGCCTCCCTGAATACACCGTCGACGAGTTGATGGCGATCTGCGCCTCCTGGAGAGAGAAGTTCGCGAATAAGATCATCGACAGCCTGCCGGTGGTCCGCCAAGCATATGAGGAGGACAAGAAGATCCTCCTCGAGGGACAGCTCGGGGTCATGCGCGACCTCGACTGGGGCATCTACCCCTACACCACCAGCTCCAGCCCCACCAGTGGCGGGGCGGCGGTTGGCTCAGGGCTCGGCCCCCGGCGCATCGACGAGATCATCGGGGTGACGAAGGTCTACTCCACCAGTGTCGGAGGCGGCCCGTTCATGACCGAGCTCTTCGATGAGGACGGCAAGCGCCTGCAGACCATCGGACGTGAGTTCGGCGCCACCACCGGACGGCCGCGCCGCTGTGGCTGGTTCGATGCGGTCGCCGTCGACTTCTCGGCGTGGATCAACGGCTTCACCGCCCTCGCCCTGACCAAGCTCGATGTGCTCGACACCTTTGAGACCATCAAGATCTGCACCGGCTATACCGTCGGGGGCGAGGTCATCAACCACCTGCCCGAGACCGCCGAGCAGGAGATCGCCATCCCGATCTATGAGGAGATGGAGGGGTGGATGAGCCCCACCACCGACGCGCGGACGTGGGACGACCTTCCCCCGAAGGCCCAGGCGTTCTGCACGCGCATCGAAGAGCTCGTCAACGTGCCCATCAAGTTCATCTCGGTGGGTCCGGAGAGAGACCAGATCATCATTATGTAGAAGAAGGTGAGTCTACGATCACCGGGCTGCAGGAGCAGCCCGGTTTCTGTGTAAAAGCCTCGGGAGCAGGC
>ERZ795049.4276-NODE-4276-length-14282-cov-5.045617_pt1 | contig 14282 bp, 20 predicted proteins | sample MGYA00375133_ERZ795049 | MGnify/ENA primary metagenome ERZ795049 (study PRJEB30178, sample SAMN05720147) | activated sludge metagenome | isolation source: anaerobic digester from wastewater treatment plant | place: Japan | collected 2015-04-20 ...
GAAAAAAACAATCTTAAAAATACAAGATTGATACTGCTTACTGACGGCGAAACCACATGGAGACAAAGCGAAATCAAGACCAGCGTAGTATATAACAATAAAAACTATTCCGAAATAACGCCTATATATAATAGCGCTGTTTTGGAATAATAAACGGAGAACAAAAAATGAACGATGACTTAAATAAATGGGAAGCAGTAAGACATGATCCGCGTGCTATTCAATATATTGAAAACCCGTCTAAAGAATTATTAAGGTATGCAATAAATAAGAGTTTTGGAGTTGTTCATGATATCAAAAATATCCCTGAAGATATCCAGTTCGAAATAGTGGAAAACACCCCACATGCAATTGCATACATTCAAAATCCGACTGAAAATGTCCAGGAATATATATTAAAAAATCACAGACGTTTAATTTATGAAATCAGGAACCCCTGCGACAAAATAAAAATACTAAAAAAAATAAAGGAATTGTAAAAATGAAAAAACATATTAATGAAATGACTGAAGAACAACAAATAAAAAGAGTTAGGAAAAATCCGTTTTTAATTGCAGATATTGAAAACCCGTCCGAAGCAGTGCAGTTAGAGGCGGTTAAAAAATATAGCTATGTTATTAAGTTTATAAAAAACCCGACAATAAAAGCACAATTAGAGACTGTCAGGATAGACGGATGCGATATTAAACATATCAAAAACCCACCAAAAGAAATACAATTAGAAGCAATAAAAAAAAATAGACATGCAGTTATATATATCGAAGAACCATGTGAAGAAGCTAAGATATTAGCTAAAATAAGAGGATTATAATAAAAAAACAAATATTTTAAATATTTAATTTGAACGTAAAAAGCGGGGGAACTATAATGGACAGCATAAAAAGTATAATAAACTATATCAATCGTAAATACGGATATGACCCTATTCTATTAATAAAAACAAACCCACTAAATATAAAAAAAATTAAAAACCCATCGCTTAAAGTGCAAATAGAAGCAGTAAAAAGAGATGGAAGAGCAATCAAATATATTCAAAACCCATCACTTAAGGTGCAAATAGAGGCGGTAAGACAAAGCCCAGATATACTAAAACACATTCAGGAACCATCTGAAGAAGTTCAGTTAGAGGCGGTTAGGCATAGAGGGTTTGCTATAAAGCATATAAAAAATCCGTCCGAAACGCTAAAATTAGAGGCGGTAAAATATTGCTGTTATGCTATTAAGCATATAGAAAAACCGTCTGAAGAATTGCAGTTAATCGCTGTAAAACAAGATGGAACTGCAATCAAATATATCAAAGAGCCAACCCAAATAGCTCAATTAGAGGCTATAAGAAAAAACCCAGATGCTATTAAGCATATTAAAAATCCATCAATTAAAGCTCAATTAGAGGCAGTAAAACTAAATAAATCTGTTTTAATTTATATTAAAAATCCATCAATTAAAGCTCAATTAGAGGCAGTAAAACAATGCGGCACTATAATTTATTTAATCAAAAATCCTTGTGAGGAAGTTCAATTAGCGGCTATTCATAATAACGTAGAGGCAATTAAAGATATCAAAAACCCAACCCCAAAAGTTCAGGTTGAGGTTGTAAAAAGAAAACCACAACTAATAAAACGTATCAAAAATCCATGCGAAGAGGCAAAAATAATAGCAAAAATAGGAGGATTATAATGAAAAAAGAATATTATTTCTTAACAGACTTCCATCCATTCTATGGTATTCGTGGAAGAGGCTACTCAATTGAAGAAGCCATAGACAACGCAGTTGAAAATTTTAATCCATCAATACTACATCACAAGGATATATCCATATACAAAACAAAAAACAAAAAACTAATTAAATACATTGATAAAACTACGGGACGTCCAAACACGGAAGATTTTAAAAATGAATGCGAATATGTATATATGCTACATGAGTATATTTCTGATAATTTTAAAAAATACTTTAAACTACTAATTTAATTTAAAGGTGAAAAATGAAAAAATATATTAATGAAATGACTGAAGAACAACAAATTAAAAAAGTTAGAAAAAAACCGTTTTTAATTGCAGATATTGAAAACCCGTCCGAAGCAGTGCAGTTAGAGGCTATCAAAAAAGATTCGTATAATATTAAATTTATAGAGATTCCAACAGAAGCGGCGCAATTAGCCGCTATTAAAAAAGATATAAGGACAATAAACTATATTAATAATCCATGTAAAAAGATCAAAATCATATTAAAAATAGGAAAACTATAATGAAAGACATTAACGATATGACCGAAAAACAACAAATAAAAAGAGTTAGGAAAAATCCGTTTTTGTTAGAAGAAATAAAATATTCATCTGAAAAGGTTCAATTGGCGGCGGTGGGAAAAAGTGGATATGCGATTGAACATATAAAAAATCCACCAGAAGCAGTGCAGTTAATAGCTATAAAACAAAATCCTTTGCATATACTTTATATAAAAGAACCGACAGAGAAAGTTCAGTTAGAGGTTGTCTCAAAAAACCATCGTTACGTAAACTTTCTTGGAACTTTATCAGATAAAACCAAGATTTTAGCAAAAATAATGGAGGTATAATATGAATCCTATCAATTTAAGTTTAAAAAATTTTAAAATATATGTAGATAATCATATTGGAACATTTTCTTTGAAAATAATGTTAGACCTGCTTGAACACAAATATTATGACAAACTTTCTTATTTAATAGAAAATGGAATATATGAAAAAGAAAAAATTGATTTATTGTTAAAAATAAGAGACGTCCCAGACGAAATCAAAATCAAAATAAAAATAAATGAACTATAAATAAAAAAGGAGAACAACAATGAAAAATAAAAGAGAGCTAATAGAACGTGTAGAAAAAAATAAATTAATATACGAACAAACAAAAGACGAATTTTTTAAAGTATTCAAAATTAGTTTGTCTCAATTCTTTAATCCAATTATTGGTTTCGATGTTATAAAGTTTGATGTTTTTATAAAAACACCAGATGGAGTATCAACGTCACAATATGTAGAAAAAAAATATGGATACGAAGGTTTAACTATATTAAAAAAAATATTAAAAGGAGAACAACAATGAAAAAACAAAACGAAAACAAACAATCAACAACAGAATATACCTACACAATTGTCTATATAATTGTATTAATGCTTTGGCTTATGATGGCTATTTTAAATACAATCGTAATATATCACTTTTGGAAAAACTAATATTTATTTTTCTATCTTGCCATCGCTTTTTGCGAGCTCAAGGCGGATTTTAGTCCGCTCAAAGACAGCAAGCATTAAAGCCCTAAGCGCTGTAATATCCATTACACCATCAGGATACAGCGCTTTGTCTTTTACTGTAGCAGGCATTAAAACATGTGTCCCCCTAAGTATACATAACTTACCATATTCGTTTTCAGCCTTTGTAAACTTTTTAGATTTCACTTTCAACCTCATTCGTTTGTTTTTCAAAAAGAATATCATCATCAACATTATCGCCTTGATTCAGGCAATGCGGGCTAATCCAAAGTCTTTCAAGTTTGGCGTTTTCTTTTCCCCTTGCAGAACTATTTGTCTTTCTTTTGGTATTAGCATAGCCACCATTAGTCTTCCACTCTATTTTTTTCCAGCCATAATTTTCAAGTTCATTATGTTCTCCCTCGTATCCAGCTAACACTATTCTATATGACTCGAGCTTACCTCTCTCTAAACACCATTTGCGAACTTTACCAGATACTTCTAAACTGTCGTGATGATATAATTTTTCTTGTCTCTTCCCTACTCCATGCCCATAAGGCGGGTCAAAAAACATTCCACAAACACCCATTACATCTTGCCAGTTTCCACCACATACTCTATTCCAGTCTCCGCAAACAACACTAACATTCCGTAATCTTTGAGACAATAAATTGAACCATGCGTATATTTTTTCTGATTTAGAACAAGTCTCTTGTGTATGTATCCCTCTATCAACATAAGCTATAAAAGGAATTTGTCCGTGTATTCCTTTTCCAAAATTTGCTATATATGGTATTTTACCGTGTATTCCTTTTCCAATATCTGTTAAGTGCGGTATTTGTCCAAATTCTGTTAAGCCACTACCAATCCAACAACACGCCGCCCATATCCAATACCCTGCAAATTTGGGATCATGCCATTCATCGTCTTTGACTAAATTTTCTAACAAATATCCCTCAGATTTCACTAACTTCAGTTTTCTCGCTGATAAATCAGCATGATTGACAGGCCAGTCAGCCCATTCGGCAGTCTTTTCAGGAGAAAACTTTAAAGAACGCCACACATTACAAATAAACCCATCTTTATCGTTGACTGTTTCAACATGCCGTTCTGGATTATAATCAGGTCGCTGAAGCAACACCGCACCGCTACCAAAAAACGGTTCAATATAGTGTTTTGGCTGTCCCAAGTATTCCCATACCAAATGAGCAACCTTTGACTTACCTCCAAAATAAGGAAACGGAGCTTTTAAACGCACATTATTCATCTTTTATTCTCCTTTATTTTATTTTGCGTATTATTCCATTCATTTATACCGATAATTGCTTTTACAACCTCTGATCCTTCAAGAAAATTTTCTTTGTAAAACTCTTCAACCCGCTGGCTAACACGTCTCGGAGCCAACAGCGTTTTAGTTTTGTCAGTTTTGTTAGTTTTATACAGTTCGTCAGTTTTATCAGTTTCTTTTTCAACCTTTTCAGGGACTTTTATCAAAACCCCATCGATTTCGATGGTTTTCATACAAAAACCTCCATTTTTCTGTGCATAACACATCTGATACATGTTCTCCTATATACCCTTTTATAGCCCCCCCATACCCCCCCCTCATTGCAGTCACGTCTGCAACCATTAAATGTATTTATACTGTTCAACTCAACTTTGAACTGTTCAATGTGTTCAACGTGTAACACTTTTTGTGTATCGTTTTCATAGAGGAGTGTTACACGTGTTACGTGTGTAACAAGAAAAAATACAAAAAGTTTTATAATGTTCTTATAGAAAAAGTATATAGGAGATGGTGTGCATGCTGTGTTATGCTGTAACACGGTTATATTTAGTATTGTTTTCATTAGATTATATCCTGTTTTATGGTTGTTTTATTCCGCTTTTTAGTGTGGATACATCGGTTACACTGTCTCCTATATACCTTCTTATAGCCCCCCCCAATCCCCCCCCCCAAATAACTTCAACGACATCATATAGTGAGTTTTTTATATTAAGCCACTTAACCCAGCGCTGTATCCAGTGTATCCGATGTATCCGATTTTTTATGGATTTTTCATAGAGCATGGCTACACTGGATACACTGGATACACTAAAAAATACAAAAAATTTTATAATAACGCAATAGAAGAAGTATATAAGGGGAGGTGTATCCAGTATAACCGATTGTAACGCTATTTTCATTATTAGTTTAACCTCTGTTTTACGTTCTGTCCGTCAAGCATTAATTGTATTACGTTCGGCTTATTTCCACTTTGTCTGGCTCGTATATACTCATCTCCATTCCACATCATTCCACGTCTGCGTTGTGATGAGCTTGATAAAGGAAATGCTGTTATGTGCGGAGAAAGTCTCGTAAAAATGTTTGTGCGATACATCTGTTTTATAATCTGAATAGTGTATCCTCCCATAGAGCCGCCAAAGCCAGGAATTGCTTCCTGTGCCCATTTTATAATAACTGGAGACTCAAGCCAAACAAAGTCTTTATTTGGATCATAACCTAAATCAGCAATCTTTGAGCTGATTGCGTCGTTTAGTATTTCGCCTCGCTCTTTTTCGCCGTCTGCGGAGTTTCTTCTGTCTTTGATGGTATCAAAAATAATTTTGTAATCTTCAATGTTATTTATGACACTCATAAGAACTTTTCTTTCCCAGCTTCTAAATCTGCTATGCGTTTCGGTTTCATAGTTAGGTTTGCGCTGTAACAAGCCGCCTATGTCCGCTATTATTTGAAAACGGTGCGATGATATAAAACTGTAAACTTCACTCTCCCAAAACTGCAACGGCTGTTTCGGTTTATCGAGATGAATAATAAAAGAACGGTCGATTAGGTCTCTATCGAACGAACCGCCGTTAGAGGTTATAAAGAAGTTTAAATCGTTTATTCTCGTTGTTTCTCCGCGCCCGTATGGAGCAAGCCCTGAAAAACTCCCCTGCGTAACAAACGATGCAAGGGCTTCGCTTTTAAAATACCCTTGAACGTTATCTATGAGGAATATTCTTTTTTCCCTTCCCTGCGGAGAAAGTAAGCGCTTAATAATCCTCTCTAACAACATGTCATTCCCGACACTCTGAGAGTCAACCCAAAACGGCTCGGAGTCCATTAGTATAGAGAGCATCTCCACAAATTTAGTTTTTCCTGTTCCCTGCCCAGCGCCGTCTGTAGTGTCTATAATCCACATTGGTTTATCTACACGTGGCTCATAAAAAAACAGGGAACAAACGCAGGTTTTCATCATTAGCGCATCGGCGTAGCTTGCGGGACAGAAGAAGTTTATAAATTTTTCAAAATATCTAAAATCCGCCGACGGCTCTGGCAATTTTCCGTGCGAATAGTATGCGCCATCAATAGCTGGGAAGTGCGGCACTCGGCTTATAAGTTCGTATTGTTCGCAAGTCCTTGTCAGTGAACTATACAACATTTCAGGAGTTATATACCCAGCGCCTTGTTTAAAAATAGGATTGAGTTTTGTCCTCTCAGCAATCCAACTTGTTAGGTCTTTTGCGTCTTTTATATACTCAATCTTTTTTGTCTTTTTGTTCTGATCAAACAATTGCCCCGCAACGACTTTCGGAAACCCCATCAATCGGACATTCAAGTCCTTTATCATTTCGTTTATGTTTCTCGGTATCTGAATATTACCACGAGAAGGATCTATAGTAATTTTGTAGTTGCAAAAACTTGTTCTGTTTGCCTCCTTCGCATTGATTTCCTCCCGTGAATCCACTGAACTTTTTGGCTCTGTTATTGATTCAAGTGGGATACATAGTGTATTGTCTATTAGCGCTTTTAACTTCTGCGGAGTCCCGCCTTCGAGAGTAAAATACTCGTATGCGTCTCCTTTTGTTATCATCGACGGAGTTATAAACCTAATAGACGCAACGATTTTTTTTAGCTCCCACGCTAACCGTGCGCCGTGTTCGTAGCCAGCGTCGTCGTTATCTCTAACAATGATTATGTTTTTATTTTTGAACCACTGTGCCCACTCATTTTTCCACTTACCCGCTCCCATCGGCAACGTCGTTGAGTTAGGAAAACCGTTTATGATAGCACATTCACACGCCTTTTCGCCCTCGTGCACCAATACTGTATCGTGTTTCAAAATTTCAGGCAGGTTATACGGATATGTTTGTATGTTTTCTAACCCAATTTTCCATTCGTTGTCTTCAAACCGATACTGCCTAAAATCCTTTGGCTCAAATCGCACGGTTTTATGTTTTGGATTGCCTGCTTCGTCTGTGTATATATATTCCTTTGCAACTTTTCGGCTTTCAATAGTCTTAAACTTAATTGGCTCTAATCCTAAAAATTGTCCAAGCGTATCTGCCGCAAGGTTAATATCGCAACCATTGACAAGCATAACAAAATCAATTACAGAACCGCCTTGTTTCGTTTTGTGATCATAAAAACCTTCCTTAGATAGCGCAACAGTGTAATCATCGCCGCCTCTCCACTTTGCGATACATCTCCCGTTTTTGACGTCAAGCGCCAAGAGCCGACGTGCAACGTCCTCACAGTCAGCCCTGCGTTTGATTTCGTCTAAATCGTAAAAATTCATTTGTAATCTCCTTATTTTTAAAGACTTATAACTTTAGTAAAATCCTTGCAGTAGTCATAAAACTTACGTAGCAACCTAAAACACTCCCCCGCCCCGTGTTCGTGGTTTTCGGCATAGATAAACTCAATGCCATATTTGACACGCCAAGACGCAATGCTACCCAAAACACTTTGCGGAGTAATTTTGCTATGCCACTTTCCCTTTTTTATATCTGATAGTTTTGCTTCGATTAAAACTGCTTTATACTTATATCCACGCAACGCAATGAGTTCCTTGACAAACCGCTCCCGTTCAGCACCGCAACATGTAACAAAATCGCTAATATTTTTGCGTTCGATAGTTATTAGGTCAGTTAAACCTTTTATAGAATAATCGCCGTGAAGGAGAGTTTCGGTCGCCGACGTCCACCCCTTGCCAGCGTCCCCGAAACTCTCGAAATCAAAAACAAACGGATTTTGTTCTCGTGTATCTATGATTATAGTCGGCATTAGAACGGAATTTCGCCTTCGTCAACTTTTTTTTGTTTTTCTGTTTTTTTGTCGCTTGTTCCATTGAACTTAGTCAATATTTCATCTATATTTACTTCGCTAAGTTTCAGTGTTTTTCTCGGCGGATTGAGATATTTGCACTTCAAGAATCGCTTTAGTTCGTTAGTATTTTTGTCTTGATATTCATCCCACTCGAAGCGCGCTCCAGCTTCGAGATTGCCTGCCTCAATAGCCTTTAGCAGGTTTCCGAGATAGCCATCTTTGACGCCTAATTCAATCAAAAGATTTTTGCTTACATCTGCCATAGTTAAACCTGTATTTTTGCCCGATTTTACGACAGTGTGAGTATACTGCATTTCATACCAGCCGTGATATCCGTCGGCTGTTTCGAGTTTTAATGCGATAATAAACGCATTTGGGTCATCATCTTTTTTAAACTCTCTATATAGAGCGTCAACGATTTTTACTGTGTAGTTTCCTTTTTCTTTAATTTCTGGCATTGTTATTCCTCCGTTGTTTTTGTTAGTATGATTTGGTCTTGTTTTCTCTCGACAAACTCAGCGATTTTTTCTGTGAGCTCTTTTTTTGCTTTTGTTTTTGGCATGTTTTCCTTTTCTTTCATTTTAGTTGCGTAAATATCCTCAAGTTTTGACAACGAAATATCAACACAATTCATAAATTCATTTACGTCAATAATGTCTGAAACCTTCTCAAAAACTCCCTGCGGGTTTGTAACTGTTCGGGAGCCAGCACGTGTCTTTAGCCCCCAACCAGGAATTTGAATGTTTTGCAATAGCATCTCTTTTGCCCTATGCTCAAGCCTGTCGCCAAACGTTTTTATCATTTTCCACTTATTTAACCATTCCCCGATTTTCTCTGCTGGGAGTTCGTGTGCGTGCTCCACGAGAGTTAAAGCGTTTATATTTTTTTCTATGAATTTTTTATAAGCGGGACAAATGTTTTTTGCTTTGCAGTAGCGGCAAGCCTTTTCGGAAGGTATTAGTTGCAAGCCGTTTTCGCAGTTCCTTTTTATCTCAGAAAATAATTCTGGGAAATGGTTGAGCTCATCTGGTTTGTATATGTAAGAATCAACAACGTTAAGTGTCGGCTGAAAGATTATAACTCCAATTTCGTCGGCTTCATATTTTTGTGAAGCCATATAGGCATAAGCCATAAGCTGTAGATTTTCAGAGCATTTAGTTACGGGATTTCTCCCGAATTTCCAATCAACTAACGTTAGTTTCCGCTGGTCATATCTTATTGCGTCGGCTGTGCCTGTTAGTATTTCCTCGAAATTATCATCTACGTATGAGAGCTGGACCTCAAGCTCCCAGCTTCCTCCGAGTTTTTTTAGAAACTCGTTACATTTCTCTACGTATCCAACCTGCTCAGTATTTAGATTTTCGATTTTCCCTGTTTTTATCGCCTCGTGGCACTGCGTCCCGAACTGTGCGTCTTCTGTAATTTCATCGGGCAGTCCTGCGGACAGTTCGCAACTGCCAGGACAAAGACGATATTGTTCTAATTTTGAAGGTGAAAATTTATGATGGCTCATTTTTTACTCCTTATAATTTAAAACTTTTTCTTTGAAAACTTCGAACTTTTCCGATATAGTTTTGAGCTGTTTGTCGCTCAAATCCTGTAGTTCGTTTTTTATCCACTTTATACTTTTTAAATAACCTATAAGCTTATCCTGCGGAAGTTCCGCAAGTTTTGAGACTGTTTCAGCAGACTTGTTTGTTTCGGAGACTGCAACGTCAATTGCTTCCTGAATTGGTTCGGGCTCTATAATTTTTTCATTTTGCTCTTGCTTGGTTTCTTGTTTTTTGAATAGCTCCGCTTTAATCTCCTTTTTTTCTTTTTTGTCATCTTCAAAATCCCCGCCTTCAAGTTCTTCTGGAGCATAGAGTTGCCCCGTTGCCGTCGGGAAACACATTCTTAAAGCCGATGATATAAGCCTTGCCCGCAACATCTGCGCGGGATATTTCTTATAATTATCTTTAATGTGCAATCCTGCGCGGACAATCTCCGCCCACGTAACGGAGAGTTCGAGAGGGCAACCGTTCGGGGGATAGAACTTTGCCCTTGCTTCCTTTTCATCTGTTTTAAGCCATTCGACTTTTCCGCCACTCAAAACAAAATCTTCCAACATTGCATTAGCTCTTTTAGCCACTCTGCCATTGATAAAATCGTAACGGTTGATGGCTGATAGAGGGTCTCTGCCCTCCGATTTGCAAAGCATCATCAGAGTCATCACCTTTTCTGCTGTATCCCACTGAGGAAACAATTTTGATTTAGCGATTGACTCACTTGCCTTGAGCATTTGCTCAAAACTTAAGTCGGCTTTTTTAATGATTTCGTTCATTGTTACTCCTGTATTTGTTCTTGTTTGTTTTCGGCGTTATCTGTTAGTTCTTTTTCTTTTTGTTCCATTTGCATTTGTTTTTTCCTCAAACGTTCCTCCTCTCTCATTTTTTTCTTTAACAATTTTCGTTTTCTCTGTTCAGCCTTTTTCTTCCTATAATATTCAAGTTTAAAATCTTCAATGATATCCTCTGGAGGTAAGTCTAAAATTTTCCCTATTTTTTTTGCCAGCCTCCAAGTTCTCACACCACGTTTGTTTTCAAGTAGTGAATAACCACCACTTGAAACATTTAAAATTTTTGCAAGTAATGAAGCAGAAACACATCTGCTCATCCTTGCCTGCCTCAGTTTTGTTACGAGGATTTGTGTCATTTTTGATCTCCTTTTTTTGGGGTTTATTTGTCCTTTTTTTGGGGTTTATTTGCTACAACTTTATATCACTTCCAAAAAAAGGCAAATAAAAAAAGTAAGATTTTTGACATTTTTCTGAAACTATATAACATTTGTTATATTCACTTCTCTGAAAAGTAGCGTTTATATACCACGTCTGATATATCTTGGAGGATTTGAGTTGATACCCCAATCATATTTAAACAGTTGAAAATCAACTGAGTTAGAGATTTAAACGCTTTGTCTTTATCCATATCGTCAAGTGTTTCTCCTAATAACGGGTCTGGTAACGAACGCTTTAGTTCAACACCGTTTTTTATAGCTTGAGATATAACAGAAAAGAAAGGATTATTAGTTATGTCTCTTGACGTTTCACCGTAACGTGCATACCCGTCAAGGACTTGCAATAATTCTCCACCATATCCAGTTGATCCTAACTCAACTGCACAACGTGTCAAAAAGTCGGCTACCGCTGCGGCTTTCTCAGAGCCAAATACGTTCGTATAGTATTTAAATATCCTGTCCTTTTGAGCCTGTTCATCTGCAACATCTTCAATGGTATTATCCTTGTCTGATAGATATTTTTTTGAGATTTGAACTGATTGCTTTATCGCAACCTGCATTGCGATTGGAAGCATTGCGCCAACTAAAACAGTTAGAGAATATTCTGGAGTGCTTATCTTGCCCTCTCTCCAATTTAAGTGAGCATTAACAAGAGACTCAATATACTGGTCTCTCTGTGAATGGAAAACACCGATGATACGTTTTAGCCAAGAATTAGACAATTGAAACTCGCTTCTGAAAACAGGATGATATACACCCTGCCCGCCTTCATTAATTGCATCCCAAGCCAAGTCCGATGCTCTTTTCATATATTCAAGTTCTACTTTCTTAAATGTATATGTTTTATTTAGCACATCGTCCATAGAAATTCCCATTTGTCTTGCTGTTCTTCTTGCCGCCGCAATTGAAACAACCTTCATTGCGAATTCGTCTGCCTTTTCCATTATACTAAACTGCTTAGATACGATTGGTTTGTATCCAGTAATTTTTTCTAAGAATGTCGACCTGTTTATAGCCGCACCGATTTCCCTGCCAATCTGGTGTCCTTCAACTCTCTCCTGTAGCGCTGTGTTATATTCCATTAATCTTTGAATTAGCATAGATTCTTTTCTGTTCAAATACGGTTTTTTGATAGCGTTCAAAATATCTACACCCAATACATTTGACGCTGTCAATATAGCAATGGGCTGCTGCATAATAGCAGAAGGAGACAAAGCTATCACACCCGCAGCAGCCCTATTGGTCATTTCATTTACAAATGTTTCTATAGTCATTCCGCTACCTGATTTTTCTATTGAACCAATCATCGCTGAAAAATGATTGAGGATAGAGTTATACCACTGTTCTCCACCCGTTTGTTTTATAGCCATTGCAATATCTGGGTCTCTAAGAAGTTTTCTAACTGTAGTAAACGGGAGATTAAATGCTTTATATGCGTGAACAATACCAGCCTCTTCACCTATTCTTATCATTAAATCATCTATCAGTATAGGAGCATTCCCCCCAGTTCTTTTCTTGGTTATTGCTGGTCTCTTTAGTTCCGCACCAGGCGGCTGTTGCATTTCTGTTATTTTAAACTCTGATTTATCACGAACAAAAAGGCTGTCTCTTTTTATACTCCAGTGCGGTTTGCCATCTGACAGTTCATACCCTAAGTTTTGTCTTGCTCCGTCATCAAGAGTTTCTCTTACATAAGTGTTGTGCCAATCAAATACTGTGTCTGCAAAGAGTTTTTCTTTTGGAGTCAAAGAATTTTTTAATGTTTCTACGTCGTTATCTGTAAGTCTTGGAATATTTATTGTTTGTTTTTTATTTCTTATTGTAGCTGTTACTATTTCACCGTTTGAAAATTCCAGTCCGCCCTTTGTTAGTTGGTTATATGCGTATTCATCTTTTAGTGTTAGGGATAGGCTTGCTATCTGTGCTGGAGTTAGCTTAACTGGTTTATCCATATTCTCAAATTTTATTTCTCTATATTCAGTGCTAAGGTTGGATTTTATACCAGTTCTTGAAAATGTATCGGAAAAACGAGTCCACTCTGTCGGGGACATTGAAATACCACGACTATTCAGCATCTCTGATAGTTGGTCTGTCAATTTGTTCTTTACCTGAACCCCCTCATTAATTATATTTTTTACGACATCAGCCAACTGCGGATTTATCATCCTGAGTTTTGTCAGAAGCTGTAAATGTGCACCTATATAGCTTTTTAAAAAATTAGTTCGCATTATAGTCCCGACAAAAGTTTTGTTATTAGCAAATCCTTCTAAGATTTTACCCTTAACCTCTTCTATTGTCTGCTTTTTACCATCAAGGAAAATAGACCGTTTGTTAAAGTGCTGTCTATTGACAAATGCCATTAACTTATTTGCGGCATCAAGATCATCTAACGTGTAGTCCTTTATTTTTTTATCGGCTATATTTTCAAGTTGTTTTAAATCCTCTTCCTCGAATAAAAATTTTAGTTCTTCATCAGCTCTGATAGTATCTACAGCCTTTTTTATTCCGCTAATTTTTGCCTCGTTATCTACAAAATTACCATCTGCGCCTCTTACTTTCGCTCTGGCGTCGAACTCGTCAAATAATTGCTTAAAACCGTCAATATGTTCCTTGTCCCATTCAGCTACATTGTTAGATGCAATGCTTCTTTGTCGCTTTATAGACTTCAAAATATCTTTTCGTAGAGCCCATTCGGCATACTTCTCTGCTGTGTCTAAAACCTCTGCAAGTTTTTTCTCTGTTAGTTTGCCTTTCTTTAGAGCTGACATAGCTGTTTTTGCCTGCGCCGTTTTCTGCCAAACACTGTCTTTGAACATTAGCGAAATGTATTCCGATGCAAGTTTTCTGTTTTCCTCAGCTTCTGCCTCTGATATTTTTTGTTTCTGTATTTTACCTTCAAGGGATTGTATCTTTGCCTCCTCCTTGCTTTTTGGTCGCATAAGTTCAATAGCTTTTCTGATCCTCTCTATATCGTTTTTTCTTTTTGCAATATCAGTCGCTGGTGGTTGAGCCATTTTATTTTTATTCTTTTCATTCATAATACCAGCTTTAATACTGTTGCTTATGCTATTTTGTAGCAGTGTTACAGATTTATAAATTTTGCTTTCTATTGGCGCATCAGACGTTAAAATATTCAATATCTTGCTACGTGTATTTTCGTCCGCAAAAACCTTTGCTGTGTCAACAATC
>ERZ795049.4294-NODE-4294-length-14231-cov-15.294018_pt1 | contig 14231 bp, 19 predicted proteins | sample MGYA00375133_ERZ795049 | MGnify/ENA primary metagenome ERZ795049 (study PRJEB30178, sample SAMN05720147) | activated sludge metagenome | isolation source: anaerobic digester from wastewater treatment plant | place: Japan | collected 2015-04-20 ...
GCGCTGATAAAATAGCTCAGCGTTAAATTGACGAGTTTAACGGGCGAGGCGGTGAAGTCGTCGACGATGCGCCGCTCGCGATCGCTGATCGCCACAAACATGCTGTTTAATGAGATGGTCAGCGAAGAGATGCCGAGAATTCCGGAAATCATCCAGGCGTTGGCGACCGTCGCGATATCGGCGTCGCTGACGCTTTGACCTTCAGGAATAAAACCCCGAATCGTATTGATTTGAAAATCGCCCATGAACAAGATATAGATGACTAAAATCAGAACGGGGGCCATCATCGAAAAGACGAGGGTCGTTTTATTCTGAAAGAAAATGAGTATATTGCGTTTGGTCAAATGCCAAATGTTATACAAATAATCATCAAAGAGTCTAAAGAGACGATTCTTTTTCATGACTTGTATCCATCTTCTTTCCGGTAACATTTAAAAAAACATGGTCCATATTTCCTTTTAGCACTTCAAAATCATCAAAAAGAGGAGCGTGCCTCTGAATGATTGACAGCGCCGAAATCGGCTTTTCAATAACCACCTCATAGGCACCACCACGATAGACATATGACAGTTTGTCATCCGCTAATATCTGGTTAATTTTTTCGCTTTCGGATGCGATGATGCGAAGGATGTCGCTCGTATAGCGATTTTTTAATTCATCGGGGCTTCCGCTCGCGCTTATTTTCCCTTCGTCAATAATGACGACATGGTCGGCTTTGACAACCTCTTCCATATAATGGGTCGTTAGAAAAATAGTTAAATCCGTTTTCGTTTTTAAGTCGTTTAAGGCCTCCCAAACCATAATGCGAGTGTTGGGGTCAAGGCCGGTCGTCGGCTCATCTAAAAAGAGGATCTGGGGGTTGTGCAAAAGAGCGCGGGCAATATCGACCTTTCGCCTCTGCCCGCCTGATAATTTACCGTATGGACGTCTGATGATACTTTGTAAATTAAGAATTTCGATCAATTTGCTGATTTTTGTCTCGGCTTCCTTGCGGCTCAGCGGATAAAGGCTGGCCCGCGAATAGAGATTTTGTAAAACGCTCAATTCGTTATCGAGAACGCTTTTTTGAAAGACGATACCGATTTTATTTTTAATTTTATCGGCATCTTTATCGGTGTTAAGACCATCGATGTAAATTTCGCCAGCATCTTTTTTAATGATAGAACACAAAATATTGATAGTAGTTGATTTGCCGGCGCCATTAAGGCCGAGAAAAGCAAAAAATTCGCCGCGTTTAACGACAAAATCAATGCCGCGGACCGCTGCGACTTTTTTATAATTTTTGACGAGTCCTCTGACTTCGATAATATTATCTTTTTCCATCATTCATCTTCTTTAATTGCTTCTTAATTTTATAATAAAAATCATTTGCGACCAATTTCTCGAATAATCCGTAGATATGGCGGCCGAGGACCTTTCTTGAAAAAGCCGCGAAACGAAAACCGCGCTTTTGCTTTTTGCTGTGCCATGAACCGGCATAATGATGGACGCCGAGAGTCTTCTCAGTCCGCGTCTCCTTAAATGTGATGTAACTAATCGGATAGAAATATTCGCTCGGGAGCAGGGCGATATTGTCGGTAACCGAGAATTTGCCATCCATTTTTATTTTATAAAAATACCGAAGGATAGCGCTGACGGCATGCACCGAAAAAGGGTTGCTGTAAAAGGTGATTCCGTGCTCCTGGTCATAGCGATGGACAAGCTTTTCAAAAACTGGGTGCCCGGCTTTGCTTCCTAAGATGGCGGTTCCGACCCAGAACTTACTTTCGTAGCACATGAAGCAATCGTATTTCAACATCTGGTCAAGATCAGCGATAATTTCGTAATCAGTATCAACGTATATCCCTCCGTATTCATAGAGGACGATGACGCGGATGATATCGGCGGCAAACGCCCAATTATGAGCCTCGATGGCATAATCGACCAAGGGATGGCGACCTTTAGCAAAATTCGTTTCATTCCACTCGATGATCTGAAAGTCAGGGCAGTATTTTTTCCAGCTTTCGAAGCATTTTAAAACGCTCGCCGGTTTGGGCTTGCCGCCCAGCCAAATATAATGGAGTATTTTTGGTATCATCGCGCTTGCCCTTCCCCCGAGAAACGAATCCGCCCAAAGCGGTGTTTTATTTATTATATCATCCGCGAAAAAAATGCCGAGAGCGAGTTGCTGATTTTATGATAAACATAAAGGCGATGCTGGAATGGTTTGAATTGAAGGTGAACACGAACTACAAAATAAAAAAACACAACCTGCATTGTGTAATTTTCTTGTTGGTGACCCGTACGGGATTCGAACCCATGAATGCATGCGTGAAAGGCATGTGAGTTAAGCCACTTCTCCAACGGGCCACATAAGTGGCGCCTACCATAGGACTCGAACCTATGACCGATCGGTTAACAGCCGATTGCTCTACCGACTGAGCTAGGTAGGCGTGTTATTCAAAAGAATAACGCAAGAAGTATATTACCAAAACGGCTTTGAATATGCAACGAAGATTTATTCAGTTCCGCACTTCTTGTGAATGGCGTTTACCAGATCACCAATCGTCTGCAAAGAGGTCATCTCTTCATCGGTGAATTTGATTTTGTACTCATCTTCTAACTCTAAGATGAGTTCGACCATATCAAGCGAATCTAAACCGTAGTCTTTGAGCGTCTTGCTTTCGTCAACGGCTTCAATGTTCAGTTTTTTCTTAAATTTTTCGAGAACGTTATTTACTTTGGCCATGATTTAATCCTCACTCCGTTGTATTATAGCAAAAAATAATCTTTTGTAAGAAGGAAATTACATTTAAGAAAAAGGGCATAACGCCCTTCGTGATGAGTTATTGAGAAATCGATTTTATAAAGGCTCTTCGACGGGAGCGAGGATTTGATCGGCGACGTGCGAAGTCGCGCCGTCAAAAGCCGTAATCAAGGCCGTGCTGACTCCCGCAAAAATCAAGACGACGAGCAAGATTCCGAGCAATTGTCCTTTAATTTCCGACATGGGTTCTCCTTTCTTTTAGTTGTAATATCCTATTACGACGCTTCAGCGAATGCTTATTTCTATCGGTTCGTCACTCATGGTAATCGGTTCATAAGACGTCGTAACAACATATATGTAAGTATCGCCGAAGCGCGGTGTGCAATTATTCACACAATAAATTGTGGCATTGGCCTCGGCTTCGACAAATTCAGCGACTTCGGCCGTGATACCGCCCCTTTCGACAATGAGATGTCCAGCCGTCATCGCCACCGCATCAAGATTTGAATATAGGAGCTGAACATTTATTAAATCGCTGCCAAAAAGAAAGACATTAATAACAAAAAGAAAAGACAGGATAGTGCCGATGTTAGATCCCACCGATAATGTCTCCAATCATCGTGATGATACCAAAAGTGATCATCATCGTGATTAAGCCGGCTCCGACAAGCGGCAGGGCATTCAGCGATTCAAGGCCTTTGCGAATCTTATTGACCTCGTCTTGATAATGCTGATCCGCTATTCGTCCGAAGACATTTTGAAATTGGATGAGGCGCATCTCATCATTTCCTTGGTCGACCATTTGATAGATGCTAATCATCGCTTGTTCGATGGCCAGTGAGTGAAAACGTTTGCCGAAGTTAATAAAGGGCATGACCGTTTTGTCTTCGTCGATCTGAGCGAGCAGAGTTTCGAGGTAGTCTTTAATCGTCGGTGAGGCAAAACTGACGAGGGCTTCAAGGGCATTATATATGTTTAAACCATTGCGAATGTATATCTGGTAATAAGTGAACAGTTTGACAAATTCCTTCTGAAGATTAAAAAGAAACTGAGATTTCAAATTCGCGTAGCGCATCTGCATATAAACGGCATATATCAAGAGAAACAGGGGAATAAACAGAAAGAGGAGCGGTTTTCGCATGATAGCTATCATCGCAGCGAGCAATAGCGATGCAGTCAGCAAAATTACCAGCTGTTTCCGGACCTCTTTTTTGTAGTCCAGATTCGCCGCCGAAATCGCTTTTTCAAATGGTTTCATGGTGGTTACCTTCGAGGATGGGCGAATTCATGAATTTATTGATGGCAAGATGAAGGGAGATGAGAAGGAGGATAAATAAGGAGGAAGTCATAGTTATGACTAACGCGGCATTCAAAAGTTGCTGATAAAACTGTCCCATACCAAACCGCATGAAGATGATGATGCCGAGGGTGATGGTCCACAAGACGACAAACTCAACAATTTTCCGATTTATAATCGCGGATACACCGATCATGGCTTCCTCCATTCGATTCACTTCCTGTATGAGAGTCTCGGCCATCGTTAAGATATCGCCTCCCTGCTCTTCAAATAATGTCAATATGTTTAAAAACATATAGTAGACATCAAAACGAAAATACTTATTGAGGTAGTCAATCTGTTCGCGAACCGCTAGATGTTCAATATGTTTAAGTTCCTCTTTAAAGGCTCCGCCCGCATTAATCGTCGCGTTTAAAAAAGCATCGGAATGAGAATTTCTTATGCTCATCGAAAGCAAATAGTTATTTATGAATTGCTGGCACTCATGGGCGCTGTTCATCATTTTGCCATGTCGCTGAATTTTACGTTTAACATATAAGATTCCGTATATCAAATAAATAACAGCGATTATTCCGGCGATGTATAAATTGCCGCTTGCAATATAGCCAAGCGCGCCTAAAAGCGATGAGATGAACACTGTAGCAATCACGATGCGCATCTATGAAGATTCTCCATGATTCGCTCGCCGTTTGGCGATGAGCGGATGAGTTGTAACGTATGGGCTGATGGTAATTGATATTTGATTGCATCGCCCTCCTTTTGATAAATCAAAACTGATGTTTTTGTCACGTGATCATATTCTAAAAACGAAGATAGAAAACGAGTTATGCGACCGTCTGCAGATGTTTCTTTTCGCAAATATATAAAATAGCGAAAATGCTCTTTAATATCGCTTTCGGCTTCGAGATAATTCGTCTCCCTGCCATTCATCAGGACCATTCGCACCATGCGGTTTATAATCGTCTCGGCGCTGCGGGCGTGAATTGTCGTCAGGACCGGATGGCCGGTCATCACCGAATTGAGAACATCGAGCATCTCATTTCCGCGGCTTTCGGCGATGACGAGCCAATCGGGATTGCTGCGAAGAGCGTTTCGAATCAGCTCCTGAAAGGAAGCGTGTTGAAGATAGGGGTTAACCTGCCAGCACGTCAAATCGATATTCTCGTTTGCCGAACTGTAAGTGAGTTCTTGAATATTATCAATCACCACCACTCTTTCATGCTTGCCGATGCGTGAAAGAAGATATTTCTGCAGCTCGGTTTTGCCCGTTCCCGTAATGCCTCCGATGACAAGCGACTGGTGGTTTCTAATCAAGATGTCGAGAATCTCGCCCGCCAGCATCGGCATAAACGAATCATCGGCGGCAATACGGGTTTCATATGAGCCAATCCGCAAAGAGAAAGTGGGGGTTTTACAATCATTAACTCGCCCCAGAGCATAGTGAACGGCATTGAGGCGGTAACGACCGAAGCTCATGTCGAGGAGAGGCTCTGAATACGAGAACTGCTTTTCGCCTAAATTGGCGATTTGCCGCAAAAAATCGTGTACTTCCTGACTCTTTATGACGATCTCGCTTTTGCCTCTTCCATAGTCGTTGTGCTGATAATAAATGCTTCGCCCATTATAAGAAATATCGGTGATCGCCGCTTCTTTAATTAAAGGTGCCAAAAATGATTGTTCTAAAAAATCGATGAGTCGCTCATTATTTTCATTATTCATGGTTTTTAATTATGAAAGTCAGACTATTCTGATAATGATTATCGAGTATCAAAGGAACGCGGAGACCGATGACCACTCCATCATAACGATCTAATAGATAACTGCCCTCTTCATTTTGGTTAAAATAATAGTAGGCCAAGGAAAAACTCGGCACAAAGGATTGCAAATTGTCGACAAAATAATCTTTTACAGCATTTTCTAGATAGGATGTATCGTAGAAAGGCTTTTCTCCTTCGTTAAGGCCGATGATGGTGACAGCTTTTTCAATAATGCCGCTTGGTAGCAGCAGAAACGTGCGATTGATGGCGCTTATCTTTAATGAAAATGTGAAACCAGTCAAAAGTATTGACATGCTGATCACGCCAATCCAAATGTTGATCATGGCCGAGTCTCCTCCCAGTCGGTCAAAACACCTTCATCTTCAGTGGATGTGACGCCGATACAATATTGCGAATCGCGACAATCACCGATTAATTTGAGATGGGAATAATAGTAAAAATCATAGATAATATCGATTTCATTGTAGCCACAGCCATCGATGAGAAGTTTGAAGCGAACATCGTGTTCAGTATCATAATAATCTTTGGGAAAATAGAATTTTGATGTGGCGATAAAACCTTCTCTCATCTTCGGCGACATTAGCAAGGTGTCAGGATCAACATAGAGATTCTCGGCGAGACGTATATCATAATTATTAAGATCTCTGGCGACGATTTGAACGGGCAACTTTCGAAACCCCGAAGGCACGCTCTCCGGAAAAAGACGATAGAGATTTTCGCTTTCTTCAATCAGGAGCGATACTTTTGAATAAGTGAAAGCATTGCTCGAAAATATCGAAAGTCCCGAAAGGTCTAAATAATAATAGTAATCATCATCGACAATGCTTGAAAAGCCATTGAAAACAAACATATCGCGCTTTCGAGATAATACTCCGTCGCGAAGCTCATAGTAGTTATAAGGGGTGGTTAAACTGACTTGTTCTTCGCTCGGATAAAAAGGGCTCGGAAAGCGCAGGGCCGCTTTGACGATGACTTGCTCTTCGATTCCGTTTGAAACACACGAAAAAGTAAGTTCGTTCATGCTGTTATCGACAAGCGTGTGATCCAAGACAAAGAGGCGCGAAATGTCCTGAGTATCACCTTTACTGACAAAGATGCTGTTTTGAAAAACAAGGATGCGATTCGGATATTTGTCATTTCTAAGATAGATTCGTAGCAAAAACTGCTGGTTATCAGACGTTGCGAGGGCTCGATAAAGAAACCTTATTTCTTGATCGCTTTCAAGCGAGAGGGGTTGGACGATAAATGAGATCCACCCCAGTTTTTGCTCGCTTTGAAAACTAGTGCAAAGAAGAAGTAAAGGCATGAGGAAAAAGAGAGCACAAATTCTACGAAATTTTTGCATATAATTAAGCTAAATTTTCTAAGAAGTGACACATCGCCACGCGTTTAAGACGATAGTATGTCGCGGTCGAATAAAGGCTGAGCCACCAAAACTTGTAATTATTGAAGAAGAAATCGTTGTTAATAATACGCTTCGAATCAACATCTAATAGACGAAAAGCGTTTTCAATTTTGCTTATGTAAAGTTTATGAACATCTTCGCCCTGATAAGCTTGCGAATAAACAGCCATGTTCAGATCGTATTTGCCACTTCGCACATTCGCGGATTGAAGCGCTTTAAAATATAGTCTTGCCACTTCGCGGACATCATTACATAAATTACGAAATTTTCTCCGATTATTGCATTTTCCCATTCCTAACCTCCTTTCTCCCCTTTCTAGATTTGTAAGTATCAAAGCTGTCAAAATGTCAAAAAAATGTAAAAAGATAAGAAAAAATTATTTTCATGGAGGAAATTGAAAGCATTTAAGATGTCTACCATTGGCTAAAACTAAGAAAGAACTGGTTTCCTTAGCCTATGAATTTTAATAATGAGACTTGCCTCCATCGCTGCAACAACGGAAAAGTGGTTGCTTTTGTTAACGCGACTATTTGTTATGATTGTAACATAGGAAAACAGCGTGTCAAACTCATTAAAAGACCTTTAATAAATAAAGGTAATAATTTATAATATTGGCATATGATTATTCTCGTCGGCGCCTCCGCCAGCGGCAAAACGGAAATAGCAAAAATCCTCGCCAGGAAGTATGGAATCGCTAAAGCCATAACCCACACCACACGCCCGATGCGCGATGGCGAAGAAGACGGACGCGACTATTTTTTTGTAAGCAAAGAAGACTTTCAAAAACTGCTCGCCGAAAATTTCTTCGTCGAGATGACGCTATATAATGAAAACTACTATGGATGCTCAAAATCACAAGTCAGCGACAACAGAGCCGTCATCGTCGATCCAAACGGACTGAAAGCCTTTCAAAAACTGAATGATGCCAGCGTCATTTCGTTTCTCGTCGTCGCCGATGAAGAAGTCCGCTATCAGCGTATGCTGACTCGCGGTGACAAAAAAGAAAATGCCATCAAGCGCATCAATAATGACCGCGTTGACTTCAGTTCCGAAAACGTCGGTAACACCAACTATGTGATTGTCAATCAAGAGAATTCTCTTGAAGAAGCCGCCGACTCAATCTATCAGAAATATATCGCAGCTCTAAAAAGAATTAAAAATTAAATATTATATTGCTCGATAAATTCGTCGTATGAAAGATACTTGTCAACGACGATTTTTTCTTTGATATAGATGATGCGGTTCGCCACCGTCTGAATTAACTCGTGGTCGTGGGATGTAAATAAGATGACCCCGCGGTAATTGACCATCCCCTTATTAAGTGCGGTAATCGCTTCGAGATCAAGGTGGTTCGTCGGATCGTCGAGGAGCAGAAGATTGCCGGCAACCAGCATCATGCGGGCGAGCATCAAGCGGACGCGTTCGCCGCCCGACAAAACATTAACCGGTTTAAGTGCTTCTTCCCCGGAAAAGAGCATGCGTCCGAGCCAACCGCGCAAGACTGTCTCGCTCTGATCCTTTGAATACGGGCGAATCCAATCGACGAGATTTTCATCATGCCCCGCAAAAAAGGGTGTGTTATCGCTGGGAAGATACGTCGGAGTGATTGTCACACCATAACGATATTCACCGCCGTCAGCTTCGCTTAAGCCGCCGAGAATATCGAAAAGAGTCGTCAGAATCTGACTATTATCGGCGATGAAAGCCACTTTATCGCCTTTATTAATGGTAAAAGAGAGGTCGCTAAATAATCCGGCTTGGGCAAGGTTTTTGACTTCTAGGACATTGTTTCCTACTTCTTTTTCGAATTTCCATTCCACGAATGGATAACGACGGCTCGAAGGTTTTAGATCATCGAGGGTAATTTTTTCTAACTCTTTTTTGCGCGAGGTCGCCTGCTTGGATTTCGAGGCATTGGCCGAGAAGCGGGCAATGAAAGTTTCGAGTTCTTTCATCCGCGTTTCCTTCTTCACATTTTCGCGCTTTGATTGCTCGAGGATGAGCTGACTTGACTGATACCAGAAATCATAGTTGCCGACAAATGAAGTAATCTTGCCGTAATCGACATCGAGGATACGCGTGCACACTTTATTTAAAAAGTGACGATCGTGAGAGACGATGATCACGATGTTTTCGAAGTTATACAAAAAATTTTCCAACCATCTTGTCGCCTGAATATCAAGATCGTTTGTCGGTTCATCCAAAATTAAAATATCCGGATTTCCAAAAAGGGCCTGGGCCAAGAGGACTTTGACGATTTGCCGCTGATCGAGGTCGCCGACCAGCCGATCTTGGGCCTCAGTCAAAATGCCGAGGGAATTAAGGAGCGTTCGCGCTTCACTTTCGGCTTCATAGCCGTTGAGTTCGGCATATTCCATCTCCAGTTCGGCCGCCTTGAGGCCGTCTTCTTCCGAGAAATCGGGTTTGGCGTAAAGAGCATCGCGAAGTCTTTGCACCTGGACAAGCCGCTTGTGACCTTCCAATACGGCATCGACAACGCGAAATTCGTCATAGGCATGATGGTCTTGCTTTAACGATGAAATGCGCTCTTTATCGGTGACGACGACTTCGCCTTTATTCGGTTCCAGTTCTCCGGTTAAAATCTGCAGGAAAGTGGATTTGCCCGTACCGTTGGCGCCGATGATGCCATAGCAGTTGCCTTTGTCAAAAGTCAGGTGAACGTTCTTAAAAAGAACGCGACCGCCGAATTGCAATGTGACATTATCAACTAGAAGCATGTTTATAACTTTCCTAATTCTCGGAAAAAGGCCAATGTTTTCTCATGGATTATTTCCGCATTATTTGCTAATTTTTGGGGGACTATTTTGGATTTCGGATAACCGCTAATTTCAAATAGTCCGCGGGGCAATAGATAGCACCCGTGCATCTTTTCTTGTACGGCTAATATCGCGATTCCCAGAGCCGCTTTTTCGGGATGATTCATAAAGGCACTCATGAAGCCGCGGGCAATGCGTGAAAACCAACGCGGAAAGGAATTGGATGTGCCGCTGACGATATTGGTCGACGCCACGCCCGGATGCATCATCGAATAATGGATATTAGTGTCTTTTTGCTTCATGAAAAAATAGTGATTTGCCATCATAAACTTTTTTGAAAGGGCATATTGGCGGTAAAGAGTTGTTTTCTTGGATGTAAAGTATGTTGTAATCTCCTGATACTTATATCGCCGGTTGGCAAGCGAACCGACGCAGACGACATTAATATCTTCCATCTTGGCAAAATAAGGCCGCAGCAATTCGGAAAGATAAAAGGTTCCGAGGTAGTTTGTGCCGATCGTGAGCGGGTATCCATCTTTTGTAACAGCATCCTTTTTAGGATGAAAGATGCCGGCATTAAAGACAAAACCGTTAATCAATGGATATTTTGCTGTGAGTTCATCGGCGAATTGCTCGATGCTCGCGAGTGAAGCTTGATCGTAGATGAGAATCTCGATTCGGGCGTGCGGGATAGCCTCGATAATTGCCTTGCGGGCCTCTTCGGCGCGGCCAAGGTTACGACAGGCCATGATGATGCGGGCGCCCTTAAAAGCCAGGAGGCGGGCGGCGTAAAAGCCGATGCCGCTATTCGCGCCGGTGATGACGACCGTCTTATTGCTTAGATCGCCGATATGAGAATCGAGATACTTTTGATATTTTATAATGCCCATAAATCTAATTCGATGACGACAACCAAAACGGCAATCAGGACAGCGACAACCAAAAGGCCGAGCAAGGCAAAAGTCACGATTTTCCGATCGAGTTTGTTTTTTGGGTCAAACTTCGGTTCGGAATCGGGACGCGGTGTCATTTTGTTGTTCTTGTCAAAATTGAGCATTCGTTTTCTCCTCATGTATTTTAGCAGTAATCAAGTTTTTTTCTATTAAAAAAACGAAATCCGCAATCGCTAGTCAAAAAAGATGTCTTTATTCGTCTACGTCTTTGCGGGGCAAAACTTTAACGCGTATCTTTTCGACGGTGAATTCGTCAGCCTGAATGACCTTGACGTCGAGATTTTCGTATGTAAAACGATCGCCGACTTTGGCAAATCTTTCCAAGATGGAAACACACCAGCCGCTGACGGTTGAATAATCGGCGTCTTCGTCAAGTTCTAATTCGACTAGTTCGAAGAAATCCTCAATATTCATCGCGCCATCAATCTGGTAGACGCCATCGCCTAATTCGGTCGCTTCCTCATCGATTTCGTCCATCTCATCCCAAATATCGCCCACTAATTCTTCAACGATATCTTCCAGGGTGATAAGACCCTCGGTACCACCGTATTCGTCTTTGACGATGGCAATATGATTGTGCGTCTTTTTAAAATCTTGTAAGACCGCTGAAATATTGCGCGAACGGGGCACAAAAGTGACCGGTGTCAATAAAGAGCGCACATCAATTTTCTCATTGCTAAGCATAGCTTTGAGAAGTAATTTAGTCGGCAAAATGCCGATGATATTGTCGATTGTCTCTTCATAAACCGGGACGCGGGAGTACATGAAAACATTGTCGTCATTGATCAGTTCGCTAATATCGTCTTCGATGTCAAAGGCAAAAATATCAACGCGTGGCGTCATGATCTCATAGGCCTGTGTATCCATGAAGGTGATGGCGGAGCGAAGCAGTTCACCCTGCTCTTCATCGATGACACCTTCTTCTTCAATCGTGTCGACCATCTCCTGGAGTTCATCATCACTGACGGCTTCCTCTTCATCTTCGGCTTTTTTATATAAGGGGGAGACGATGAGACGGCCGAGGGCGCTTGTCGCGTAGACAAAAGGTATAAAAAGATATTTGAAAATGAGAATCGGATAAGCATATAGCTTGGCGAGTCCGTGCGAATAGACGCGCCCGATGACTTTGGGGATGATTTCAGCAAAGGTGACGATAATCAAAAACATGATAACTGTGATGAGACTTGGCCCGAGAATATCGCCGAAGTATGAAATACTCGCCAGCGAAGAAGCGGCGATATTGACCAAGTTGTTGGAAAAGAGAATGGTCGTGATGGTCTTATCGTATTCGTTGGCGAATTTTAAAGCTAAGGCCGCGCTTTTGCTGCCTTTTTCGGCATCTTTTTTAAGCCGCAGCGTATCGACCGTGCTGTAAACCATGTCGGCCGAGCTGAAAAAGGCCGAGAAGGCGACCATGACGACGATGGCGACGAGGACGATGATTTCAAGTGGCGTCATCATTATGGCTTAACCTTGCCTTTCGTGATTTTCGGGCTGAATTCGTTGATGTCGCCGACAAGTTCCTCAAGGACGTCTTCCATCGTCACCATTCCTAAGACGGTGTCTTTGGAGCCGCGGACGATGGCGATGTGAGTATGGCTTCGTTTGAAACCTTCAATCATTTCATCCATCATAATTTGCGTGGTCACGAAATATGGCTTCTGGAGCGTCGATTCAATCGCGATATCGCGATTTTTAAGATATTTATGAAGATATGTCTTAACGTGGAGAATGCCGACAATATTATTAATATTGCCGCGATAGATGGGAATGCGCGAGTAGTTAGTTTCGAGCAAGTACTGGTTTAATTTTTCATGCGTCAGACCCTGAAGATCGATGGCAAACATTTTTGCCCTCGGGGTCAAGACTTCCTTAACCGAGGTGTCGACGAAATCAAAAGAAGCGTAGATGATGTCGGATTCATTCTCTTCAATCAAGCCTTCTTCTTCAATCGATTCGACGATATTAGTAAAATCATCGCGCGTTAAAGTTGGTTTTTCCTTAAAGCGAAATACTTTATAGACGACCCAGATGACACCTTGAAAAATAATGATGACAGGAAAGAGAATGATCGAAAATCCATAGATAATATAGCTTGAAAACATCGCCGCCTTATCCGGAAGAGCCTTGGCGATGAGTTTAGGAATCGTGTCGCCAAAAAGATAAAAGAGAAGAGTGGTGACAACTGTGGCGATGACCGATATGACTTCGTCACTCACGCCATAGATGCGCAATAACATAAGAAAAAGCACTGTCGAGATGACAGAAGCCAGAATCGCAACGATGTTATTTCCAATCAGAGTCGCAATCAGCGTCCGATCGTATTTTTCGTGAATTTTAACGACTAATTTCGCGGGTTTGCTGCCTTCATCGGCTTTGACCTTCATGCGGAACTGATTCATCGCCGCGAAGGCCGTCTCCGTCAGCGAGAAGAATGCTGAAGCGACAAGCAACAAGATAATTAATAAGATATAGAGCCACGATCGAGGGTCAGGCATCGACAACCAACTCCTTTATTAGACCTCAACGCGAAAGCAATAATAGCATAAGTATTAAATGTTCGCAAATAAATTAACGGGCAGACGCGCGTGGGCTATTTAGCCTTGCCGAGGACTTCGTGACAGTGTCGGCAGCGCGGCTCATAAGCCTCGGCCGCTCCCACGACAACGATTGGATCAAGATAATGAGCGGGCTTGCCGTTGACGATACGCTGTGTCTTGGTGGCCGGAGAGCCGCAGCGCACGCAAATCGCCGTTAGTTTGGTGACAAACTCGGCCCGGGCCATCATCTCGGCCGTCACGGCAAACGGCTCGCCGCGAAAATCGCTGTCCAAACCGCCGAGAATGACGCGAATGCCAATATTAGCGAGATGTTCGCTCAATGAAATCAGTTCATGATCAAGAAATTGAATTTCATCGATGACAACTGCATATGTGTCTTCGCTTATATAAGGAAGAATGTCCTTAGCGGCATCGATGACGATTGATTTTCGGCGATTGTTGCTGTGACTGACCACTTCATCAAGGGAATAGCGATTGTCGATGCGGGGACGAAAGACCAGCACTTTCTTTTTGGCGTATTCAAGCCGTTTGATGCGGCGTATTAATTCTTCGCTTTTGCCGGCAAACATCGGTCCGGTCACGATTTCAATCCAACCCGGTCTATTAATTGTATCCATAGTCGAAACCTCTTTTCTAAATTATGCCAAAAACCTCCGGGCATGACAACGAAATCAACAAAAGAAAAAGGCGATTATATAATCGCCTTTCGTGTAT
>ERZ795049.4296-NODE-4296-length-14229-cov-5.553196_pt1 | contig 14229 bp, 13 predicted proteins | sample MGYA00375133_ERZ795049 | MGnify/ENA primary metagenome ERZ795049 (study PRJEB30178, sample SAMN05720147) | activated sludge metagenome | isolation source: anaerobic digester from wastewater treatment plant | place: Japan | collected 2015-04-20 ...
CATCGCAACGGTGATCGTGGTTATATCATCGTTCTCCTACCATTTCGCCGTCATGCTGCCGGAGAAGAATGAGGACTCCATGACTGTCTTCGTGCTCTGTATCCTCTGTATTCTGTGCACCTCAACCGTAGCCGGCGCTGTTGTTGTCGGGTTTGCCGACAAGATCGGGGAGATCTTTGCAACAGCGGCTATCGCCGATTATCTCATATGGGTCCCGGTCTATGTCAGCCTCAGCGGTCTCTCACTGATCCTGACCGAGTGGCTCTCCCGGAAGGTGAAGTACGGCATCCTCTCCCGGGAGATTGTTACGAGTTCTATCTCGACACGGGTGTTTCAGATCGGGGGGACTGATCGCCGCCTCCCCCCTGGGCCTCATCCTTGGTTCGGTGGCGGGTCTGACCCTTTTGCTGTCCGGTACAATGAATTTCCCCTTTACGAGAACACTGCAAGCCTCGCAAACGGCATGTCCTGGGAGTTGCCTGCCTTCATGCTCAGTTTTTTCTTCAGCCCCATCATTCTCGGGTACTATGCCCTCGCTATGATGGTGGTAAGAATGCCCATGACGATGGTGGGGACGGCTGCCTCACAGGTCTTCTACCAGAGAGCGAGCGAGGAGAAGAGCCTGACCGGGGGTGTGCAGACCGTCGTCCAGGCGATCCATACGCGGCTCATCGCCGCCGGGATCTTTCCCTTTATCCTCTTCATCATCCTCGCCGAGGAGCTCTTCACCTTTATCTTCGGCACAGACTGGCTCACTGCCGACACCTATGCGAGGATCCTTGCCTCCTGGCTCTTCGCCGTCTTTGTCGTCTCACCAATTACAACCTTGTTCGGTGTTCTAGAGAGACAGAGGGTCTTTTTGCTCGTCGAGGCCATGATCCTGTGCGCATGGGTAGTCGCCTTTTATGTCGGCGGCACTTCCGGCAACCCCCTCCTAACCCTCACCCTCTTCTCCATCGGCGGCATGCTCATGTGGGGAGCGAAGAGGGCTTACCTCATACGGGAGTCGGGGGCGGGATACCGGGGAGCGTTCTCAGCCTGACCCGGCACTTGCTGCTGAGCATCATCATCTCTCTCCCCCTCGCGCTTGCGATGTTCATGGAGTTCCCGTTCTTCCTCCTTAGAATAGCCGGCATAACTGCGGTTGCCTACTACTTCCTGATCTTCTTCACCGATGCCCTGGTTCGCAAGAGATCATCGGGATGGTCCTTCCAGAGCATATCGATAGGATGAAGCGATTGGGCCTGTTGTGATGAGGGGCTCGGCGGAAGTTACTTTAGGGTCAGTAGAGGGAGTCCGCATGCCGTTCTTCCGCCACCATGCCTCAACCTCTCTGCAACTTGTCATCCAGGCGCCCTTCTCACGACCATACTCAAGGATCTTCCGGTAGAATTGAAGCGACGCACCAGTCATGTATGTGTTATGCCAGAGGACGGTGATCACACCGTTATATCGTTCGACGGTATCGAGAAGACGTTCCGTCTGGGCCCAGGCCTGCTCCATATTCAACCGCATATTTAAGAGCAGCGTCTGGTCCATTATTGCAAGCGGAATTTCCAGGATCTCCATTTCCTGGTTGGTATTCATGTTGAACGGCTGGAACGGGTGGCACATCCCGTTCCGAAATCCAGTGCAGTCCGGATAACCGAGGGTGGTGTCGTAGCGAAACCCCGCTCGCTCCAGCAGTTCCCAGGTATCCGGCACCCGGAACTTGAGGAAATGATTCCTGTACCCGCCTACCTTCTGGTTCAGTACTTTCTCAAGGTGCCGCTTCTCCCTCTTTAACTTCTCAAGGTCCAAGTAGGCCTCACACCCCCCATGCAGGCCGATCTCCCACCCCCTGTCCTGGAGCATACACATCTCCTGCTCCAGATCCCCGAGTACGTATGCGTATCCTCTATCTTCCTCCTCCTCAAGGGCCAGGAAATAGAAGCTGGAGGATGCGCCATAGGACGCCTCGAGTTCGGTGATCTCCCTGAAGTTCCAGAAGGGGAATTTTTTCGAGCGCAGTTGCGGAATGATGCGGCTGGCACGCGCGAGATCCCGATCTTTCAGCGCTTTTATGATCTCAAATCCCTTGGTATGGAGGGGTCGGTATACTGTATCGATGTCATGCGTGAGGCAGATAGCAAAAGGCTGCGACTCCGGGTATTCAAAGCACAACCCACCTTCTATCAGGGCCTGCGATGCCCAGGGCACTGCTATGTCCCGATGGCGACTCCTGTAGTAGGGGAATCGATCGTATCGATCCCGATTGCGGATCTCGTACTCTTCCTCTCTGGTGAATAGATCCCAGATCTCTCTGTCTCGCTTGAGCAATTCTATCATATGCGGCCGTCTTCTGCTGATACCTGATTTTGATTATATATACTTTTCCTGTGAGCCGTTGTATTCAGCCCTGCTCCCGAGCGGTGGAACAGTCGCAGGTTTAACCTCCTGCCGGTAACAGGAGACGAACGCCTTAATTGCACGGCGGCACTATCCGGAGAATCGCCAGGGTACCTGCTCTCCTTTAGTCTCTTGAGGGTACGGTACCCGAGCCGGGTAAAGTCTACACCATAGTAGGGGAACAAGCCCGGGATTGAAACCGGAGTTGAATGTGCTCAGGCGAGGGTGGTTTCCTGCCATCAGGTTTATTGCTCTGAAATCACGCTCTTTGAGCGAGGTAAAGAATCATAGCAGAGGAGCGAGGCCGCCCCGGTGGAGAGGTGTTCCGGGGCGGCTGCGGCGGACCAGCTGTGAGCCATCTTTGCGTCCCACACGGTGACTTCGGCCGCAGCGATCTCTCCCGAGGGGGTGCTGGCGATCCGCATCTCCCCGATTCCCTTCTCCTCTATCATAGCCAGCATGCCTGTAAAGTGCCTCTCAGAGGTTGTTTACCCTGCTTTGCGAATGTGCGCACCATGAGCTCCCAGAAGATGCCGAAGTCAAATTTCCTGGTCGATTGGATGTCCTGCTTCTGGGCCTTGCGTATATTCTGTCGCACATCCTTTGAGACTGTCTTGAGGATGTTGCCCTCCAGCGGGAGTAGATAGGTGTAGTAGATCGTCGTGTTCCATCCCCCTCTGGACAGACGCCCGAATATTGGTAAGACCCAGGGAGTTTACCAGGTTCACACAATCGAATTCCTGCCAGGCGATATACTCCAGGAGCGCGGTGATGATCCGGTTCGCGTGCGCCTCCCTCCTCCGCTGTTTCGCACCCTCGATCTCGGTTACTATCATCCCGCCATAGGGAGTCAGGGCCGCGGTTGAGGTAGCCGGCCCGAGAAGGTTGTAAGGGCGTGACAGGTAGAGGGGACAGCCCCCGATCAATTCTTCGCCTTCATAGCATCCCAGCGGGACCAGATCCTGACTCTGCAGGGAAGCATTCTTAACCAGCCAGTTACTTGAGTGAAAGACCGCTCCCTGCGCTGAACCGGCGACCAGCGTATCCCACGCGCAAAGATCGTCGCCCCCGAGTTCTCTTACCTCCAGTTGCAACATCAGACAGATCTCCCGGCCTGTATTGGAATGTTGCACAGTGTTATATATTTCGTTCTTCGGTGGATATTTTCAAATTTATGGCCACCAGCACCGATCCTGAAGCTGAGATCAGTCCAGATCAGTCCGGCAGAAAGTTCGTGTCCGAGAGTGGCCCTGGAAAAGACGCTAGTACTCTAAGAAACAACTGGTTATGGGAAAAACTCTCACTCTGTGAGTTTTCGCTATGGCTGCAGGCCATCGCTCAACGTAATTCGGTCAGATTCTCTGAAATTGGTTTTCAGTTACATCCTGGAGCACTGCTGCGATGGCCGGCCTGTATCTCCATAAAGACCTATTCTAACAGATGCTCTACACACCCATGGGGTGGTTTTCATACCGCCAATCAGAACGAAAAGTATATTGCCTCCCCTCGATTGGATAGGGGGACAAGGAGATCCCGTGGTGAGCTTCCTCAGCAACATCTTTAAAATGACGACCGGCACCATGATCGCGCAGATCGTTGGCATCCTCCTCAGCCCGATAGTGACGCGAATCTACTCCCCGGAATTTTATGGGATCTTCCTGCTCTTCTTCACCATATCAAGCATACTTGTTTTCCCCTCCTGTTTATCCTACCAATTCGCTATCATGCTCCCAAAAGAGGACGAGGACTCGGCCAACATCGTCGCCCTCTGTCTCATCCTCGTCTGCGCAACCTCAGTGGTAAGCGGGGGGGTCTTCATCCTCCTCTCTGAATGGGTCGGGGAGGTGCTCAACACCCCAGAGATATCTCAATATCTCCTATTCCTGCCTGTGGTCGTCTTCTTAAACGGCCTTATAGTGGTGATAAACTACTGGTTGTCCCGGAGGGTGCGATTTGGCGCGCTCGCCACCGCACAGGTGGTAAACTCAGTCTCAAGCAAGGCCGCCCAGATCGGAGTCGGGATCGGGTCAGCATCACCACTGGGGCTAATTCTTGGGCTGATCGTCGGATGTGGGGCAGCCCTTCTGGTCATGCTCAAGGGGATCCAGGAGGATTTCTCTCTCTTCAGGAAGGCTGTCAATCTTGGCAGGATAAAGCGATTGGCCAAAAGGTACCGGAGGTTCCCTCTTTTTACCTCTTGGTCAACCATGGCGAACTCAGTCTCGCTCCAGATTGCCCCCCTGATGCTCACCACATTCTTCAGCCCCGCCGTCGTCGGGTTCTACGGTATGGCTCATATGGTCGTCAGCATGCCCATGAGCCTCATCTGTTCCGCGACCGGGCAGGTCTTCTTCCAGAAGGCAAGCGAGGAGAGGAACCAGACCGGGAGTGTGAAGACTGTTGTGCATGAAGTCCACCAGCGGCTCGTCTCCATCGGGATATTCCCGATCCTGATCCTGATGATCATCGGGGAAGAACTCTTCACCCTTATCCTCGGGGCACAGTGGGCTACGGCGGGGGTTTACGCCCAGCTCCTTGCGCCCTGGCTCCTTCTCGACTTTATCGCCGATCCTCTCTCAACGATCCTCGTCGTGTTTGAAAAACAGACCGTTGCACTTGCCTTTCACCTGACACTTCTCTTCTCGCGTATTGCTGCTCTCTACGTGGGAGGGATCTATGGCAATCCGGTCATCACCATCGTCTTATTATCGCTCACCGGGGTCGTCTTCTGGGGCTGGATGGACCTTTATATCCTCAAGGTCTCCGGCATAGCGTACAGAACCGGACTGGAGGATTTCCTCAGATTCCTTCTGGTCGCCCTCGCGGTGGCGACTCCATTGATCGTTGTCGAGTATTTATCACTGCCTCTATACATACTCCTCATCGTCGCCGGGATCGTGACTTGCATCTACTATGCGGTCGTTATCTCCGGGGATCCTATCTTAAAGAAGGAATTTACGGGGGTCCTACAGGGTATGGGGGTCCTACGGGAAGTCCGGCCATGAAGGTTGAAATGGATTTCCATAATCACTGCTACCAATGGACCGAAGTTCACGCTGATGGCGTTACATGCTGGCTGAAGGGAACGTTCTTCTATGAGAATGAACCCCTCCAGGGTGTTGATGTCGTTCGCCTCCTCTCTTCAGCCCTTGAGGATTCCCAGATCGACCATGAAGCCCTGAGGCCCCTTCTCCCAGCCCTGAACGGGAACTTCGCCCTTGCCCTGGAGACTCCCTGGTACATTTTCTGCACGGTTGATCGTGTCAGGAGTATTCCTCTCTTCTACGTTGTGGACGAGGATGAGGCTCTCTTTTCAGATGATGCGAACTACCTCCGGGACCGCCTGAACCCCCTTCAACGAAGTGAACGGTGCTGAGTTTCTGGTCACTGGGTATGTCACCGGCCCCGACATCCTCTTTGACAGGATATCCCAAGTCCAGGCGGGGGAGTATCTCGTCTACGATAAAAGGGATGGATCTCTCGCCAAACATTTTTATCACCGTTTCTGGCACGGGAGTTACTTCTTGGACTCTGAAGAAGACCTGTTGGACCGGCTTGACGAAATCTTTGTGTGCATCTCCCAGCGGCTTATCGAATCCACGGAGGGTCGCCAGATCATGGTCCCTCTGAGCGGGGGACTGGACTCCCAGACTGTTGTTGCGATGCTGAAATGGCTCGGCGTGGAGGACGTGATCTGCTTTAACTACGGGAAGAAGGGTAACAGAGAGGCAGATATCAGCAGGCAGGTGGCGGAGGCGTTGGGGTACCAGTGGTACTTTGTGGAGTACACTAAGGACAAGTTGTATGACAACTATTACTCAGATGAGATGCAGCGCTACCGCGAGTACGGAGGAAATCTGGTATCGCTTCCTCATACCCAAGACTTTTTTGCCATCAAGGAACTGGAAGGAGAGGGGAAAATTCCCGAAAATGTGGTCTTTGTGCCGGGACATAGTGGTGATATGATTTCCGGTGGTTATATTTTCACGGGATTATGACCAAACCCAAGCCTATACCTTCGAAAAATTCTTGGTAGATAATCTAAAGATACAATATAATCGCTGGAAGTGGAATGAGGCTGAAACTGGGCCTCTTTTCAGAGACAGGATTCGGAAAAGTGTAGGGGATATCTCGGTCCATGGTAATGACTCCTATGCGAATGCGATAGAATTGTTTGACCTCAATGGGCGGCAGACAAAGTTCATTGTTAATTCTGTTCGAGTCTATGAGTTCTTTGGATTCCAGTGGCGGATCCCGCTGTGGGATACAGAATTGATTGATTTCTTTTTGCAGGTTCCGATATCGTGTAGAATAAACCAATTGTTGTATAAAATTATGCAAAGAAACTTTTTACCCCGCAATTGCAACCATTGTCTGAGATTGAATGTACCACAGGCACATCGAGCAATTCAGAGGGTATGAGATCATCCCCGGGTTTAGCACGTACATCCAGGATTCCCGGTAATACATAACGAGCCTGATCAATCTGCATCATTATCATCCTACAAATCCTAATCGCTCCTCAAAATCAAAGCGATAGATTTGCACCTCGTTATGTGTTACACATAACGGACATAATTATACATGTCAATAAAACTCATTCTGTTTTGAATTTCGAGTGAAATGCAACCGCTTTGAACCTGGCACGTTATGAGTTCCGGGAATATAGGAGGAACACCACGTTCCTCGCATGGTGGATATACTGCAATGAGGCGAGATCCCGGATCGCCGCTGGATCCAGCGAAGGCTGGAAGCTCATATCAAAGTCTTCCAGCCGCTTCAGGTCCTTGCCGTGACGACCTCCCGCCGGCTAGGTAGGAGGTGGCCAAATGCGGGCTCACCCCGGTCGCGAAGATGGGTTCCGCCCTCCAGGTGCTGCTCATCGCACCCATCTTCTCCTCGGTGATCACCTATCTGGTGGACGAGCCTCGAAATCCCGCGGACCTCCGGCGGTTTGCCCATGTCGACCAGGTCCCCTCAGCCGACGTGGTGTACCGGTCTCTCGGCCGCAGCACCGAAGACCTGTTTGTCGTGGTGGTCAACGCGCTGCTCTGGACCCGGTACGGGCAACCCCGCTGGCGCACCCGGGAGATCTACTCCATTGACGGGTCGACAATCACCCTGGGTCTCAACATTTTCAAGAAACGTTACCGGAAAACCGGCTTGGTAAATCAGGACTACACCCGGGGCCACTCCCCCACCAATGGGTATTATTTCGGCTACAAACTGACGCTGGTCATCGAACACCCATCCTTGATTCCAGTCGCGTTTCTTTTGCACCGGCGGCCGTCGGGCGATGCCCGTTTCCTTCCGACGGTGCCTGTCGACCTCAACCGCAAGATCCTCCGGGCGGAGGACACCGTCATACCATCATCTGTGATATTGCAGCAGGCGTTTGACGAAAAGAGGAAGTTACAACGGGTTGCAGAGGCTAAGAGTTATGGGTTCATGCATCACCCCAGAAGACAGAATACCATGTTGCCAGCGCGTAGCACCGAAACAGTAGCGCAAAAGGGTATTTCTGGAACATGTCCTCTTCATGCAGCCCAGAAAGATCGATGCCGCAATGTGATACGAATCTGGAGGTGATAATAGTCCTTTTAAAGTGCTCCTTGAGTTCCCCTTGGAACCAGAACTCATCGGGAACGGACCACGCCACTTTATCCCTCCTCCAGCAGATACTGTCGGGGAGTTTGCCATCAAAGGCTTTTCTGGCGAGATATTTCGTCCAGCCTCCGTGAAGTTTGTAGGCGGCAGGCACCGTTGCCAGAAATTCAACGAGTCGATGATCCATGAACGGCATTCGTGATTCGATGGAGGAGGCCATGGATCCACGGTCTCCCCAATGAAATAACGTTCCAAGAGATAGAGTGAGGGCATCAGATAAACTCTGGTTAACGGGAGTATAGTTGAAATTCTTCCCAAGGCGGCCGAGAATAGACAATGAAAGTCTCTCCCCAAGGAGGCGTCGCGATAGATTCAGTATGGAGCCGTGAGCAATGAGTAATGATGCATTTGGTATTTGCCTGTACAGCGGCGCTTCTTGAATCAGGGTGCCCAAGGGAACCGCTGAGAAGTAATTCAACAGATATTCAAGATACCCCGCCAGCTGTTCATCGGCACCCTGCCCGTCCAATGTGACCGTCGCACCACGCGCTTTCGCCAGCTTATAGACATACCAGTTGGACATCAAGGAATTCATTACAGGTGTATCTAGGTAATACACACACTTCCTGTGTTCTTCAACAATGTCTTCGACCTTAGGTTCTATCGTATTTGACCGAACATCAAGAAACTGGGCCATCTTGTCAATATAACGGCTCTCATCGCAGTATTCCGATCCAGGTGTTCGATAGACACTGGAGAATGTCTCGTGCTGACATTCGCATCCAACGACCTTTAAATGCTGATTCACAAGGTACGCAATAGATGAACTATCGAGGCCTCCAGATAAGGCAGATCCAACTTTAACATCAGCACGCAGCCTGAGCCTGACGGCGTCAGCGAGGAGATTGTAGTACCGCTCTGCATATTCTGATGCCTTTTCCTCGTCGTATGGCTCATTTGAGAGGTTAGGCTGAATCGACCAAAATGCCGTCTCTGTGAATGGCCGAAAGAGCTCTTCAATTCTGCACTTCAAAAAACTGGCACATTTAAACCGGTAGATATCTTCAAATGCGGTCTCACGGAGATGATCCTTCGATCCCTCTTTGAGGAAGAGTTTGCAGTATTCGATATTGGGCTCCTTGGTGACAGCAGGGTGTTTGAGGAGTGCTTTGATCTCAGACCCAAAAATGAAGTTCTGTTCGTCCTGATAATAATATAACGGCTTGATCCCGAAGCGATCCCTTGATATGAAGACCTCTTCTGTTTCACTATCATACAGCACAAAGGCCCACATGCCATTGAACCGGTTCAGGCAATCGACACCCCACGCATCGTAACTTGCCATGATGATTTCGGTATCGGTCTGTGAGCGGAACGTATGCCCAAGTGCCTCTAGTTCCTCGCGAAGCTCGACGTGGTTGTACACCTCGCCGTTGTAGACAATCCAGTAGCGATCACGATAGCACATCGGCTGGTGGCCCAGCTCGCTCAGGTCTAGGATCGCGAGACGCCGGTGACCGAAGGCGAAGGGGACGGGGGAATCGACGAGATCCCACTGTGGGGGGGTGATTTCGGGCTTATGCGTGCCGCCAAGGAGATAACCCTCGCCGTCCGGACCCCGGTGGATGAGAGTGTTGTTCATCGACTGTATAGCAGAAGCAGAGGGGATCTGTTTCGAAATAACTCCAACTATGCCGCACATTGTGTACCTCCGCTCAGCATGTTACCGTTGATCCCACCTGGTTGTTACCAGATCATGGACATGAACTGCCTCTCTTCAATTTATAGTTGCCGGCTCAACTGCTGATATGAAAACCACCCTTTGGATATAGAAAGCATCCGCTCGAATAGGCCGCTTCTCATCGCCATCAGATAGCTGCGCGGCGTTCAGTTTCCGCACACCGTATCCTGCCTGCGTCAGGAGTTGGATTATCTCGTCATAATCCATTTCCTGGTCTGGCCTGACCTTGGGCAGGTTCACTGTTCTCAAGATCCCCCGCACTTCGTCATACTGTTCGCGGTTGGTGAGCAGGTGATGGATCAGTGCTAATACCTTTCGCGCCAACGCGACAACCGCCTTTTTTATACCCTTTCTGTGCCCCGATCTGAAGAAAGAACTGTTTCAGCCAGTTTGGTTTGCCACGGGCAATAACTTGAGCCGCTTTGATGAGTACTGTCTGGAGGTATTTTGACCCCCGTTTGGTGATATGCCACGCGGTTTTTCCTGCCGACTCATAGGCTGCCGGGGCGAGTCCCGCCCAACCCATCAGGTGCTTTGGACTGGCAAACTGGCTGATATCCCCGATCTCGGCAAGAATTGGGGTAGTAATCTACTTTACAACTGAATTGAATGGCCTAAAAATTCTCTCTATGTCCAGATATGATCCGTAATACCTTCCCTCATTGCCGGTGTTGTGCCCTTCTTTGCGCCGATGAAGTTGTTCATGGACTGGAACATGTTCAACGCGCGATATATGCCACGATCTTTTTTGCAAACGACGCGGTTTTTCTTCGGAACCGACTGATTCTCCGCCGAATCATGTTGTTGTAGCCTTCAACAACCGAGGTTGAGACTGTCTTATATACTGGGTTTTCCCAGATTGCCTCCTGGATCACGGCAACCAGGCGATTTTCCTCCCGTTGCTTGATCACCTGACCATAGCTGATGCAGGGTTCCCAATACAACTTTGCTAAGCCTTCGCGATACTGGGAATTTTCATCCGTGGCGACGGACGATCGGGGCAGATGGCATTGGCAACGGAAGCTTCTCAAAAACCGGGTCGAGGAAGTGTGTGCAGGTTGCCTCCATTCGTTTTCCGCCGAAATGGGCAAGGATAAACCCTGAACTGCTCTTGACAGCAGGATAGGTCCAACAATCACCGCACTCCTGATCTTTCGGTCTGTCACAGTGCTTTTTTGAACAAAGATCCAGAGTTCATCCAGTTTAATCCCTCCGAGGGAGAGACTCTGCTGAAAGAATTCACTCAAGTGTTCGGCATGCTCGCCGATCAACCGGTAATACCGAGTAATTGTTCCCTGATGATGACCCGTTACCTGCGCAACACCGCGGATCGAGGTTTTTTCCATGCTATAAAGGGTCTAGGGAATGTGATACCAGTAGTTTGATAGGGCACTACCGAATTTTCCGGGAGTTTAGGGTTCAGTTACCGTATCCTCTAGCGATTAAAGGAGAGTAGGTACCCAGGCGGCTCTACCGGATAAATCCCGACGTTGCGCCTTTACAACCCATCGGGGGGGTGCTGCCACATGATTAAGGCACGCATCTCCTGTTACCGGCATATATCCCCAAATGATGTGCTCGGCCGGGGGTTAATACGGCGATTATTCCACTGCCCGGAACGAGGTTGAGTAGGCGAAATATTCTGTGTGATCCTATGTCTAACATTTTACCTCGAAGTACATCTGATATCAACGCAGTATTGAGGGACTCTTACTGACAGCGAAATAAGGATGCAAATACGGGTTAAACCCAGTGATAAACTTAGCAAGATGGGGTGTGTTGGCTGCCATCAAATTCACAGTACTCATACCTTTGTCTAGATAATTATTGAATACTGTATCTAAGAGTAAATAGCTCCCCCCATCTTTTCTTAAATCTGGATCAGTCACAGCTGCCCATCGGTGGAGATAATTATTGTCGCGCAGAAAAATATCTGCTGCTATCCATTGTTCGTCATGTGTCTTTGCAATCCACATCTCTCCCAGGCTATTATTTGCTATATGTTCGCATAAGTTTTCCAAATACCCTTTGGGGACAGGGGCCTTCAATCCTTGATGCTCAAAAGTCTGTTGAAATAGTGAGTAATACGCTTCAATATCCCAGGATCTGCTCACAGAGATTCCATCTTCCGTTGCATTCGTAATATTACGCCTTACATTTCGTGAGTAATTAAGATTTTCGAGATCTAAGAAATAGGTATATCTGGTTTCACTCTTCCACCCTCTTTGAGTGAAGGAACGGATATCAAATAACTTCGGAGGATTGCACACTTCAACTTGGATAGTCCCCATTTGTTCAAAAAACGCCGCTATAGATGTCAGGATATTATTCTGCTGTCTTTCAAATCTTCTGACGCTGCTATCTGATATGTGTTTGAGTACAACTCCACTGTATGGCATCAGTCCACATGTGTTTGATGCAAAATTCAATAGTCCAAAACGCTTCTTATGGAAAAGCGGGCAGCCACCAATAAGTTGACCTTCAGAAAAGCAACCATATATGGCAAAATCGATCTTTAATGCATTAGAGGTTATAGAAAGCCAGTTTGAAGTTGAAAATATCGTTCCCTGTGGGGATGATTCTACCAACTTATCCCACTCAGAATATTCTGTTTTTTCAAGTATCCTTGTCACAAGTTTTGGCTCACTCATTGTTCTCCCACCATCCCCTTATTTCCTTCCCGCTCGCCATCCACGCCACCTTCTCCTTACAGCACCGCAGAATCTTCTCGTAGAATGTAGATGTTGTGCCGGAGAAGGGTAAAACCCCATGACAGAGCATGGGTGTGTCGATGAGGTAGCGGGTAACATCCCAGATTTCCCCAGTGCCGAGCCGCATGCACCGGTAGAGCGTGCGATCCATAGCTGCAAGAGGAATCTCCAGGATATTAATCTCTCGGCCAACCCGGAGGTCATAGGGCTTGGAAGGATGGCACATCCCGTTCCTGAACCTGACACAGTCGGCATACCCGATGGTGGTGTCGTAGCAGAACCCGGCACGGCTGAGGTGCTCCCGGCTCTCTGGGACCGGAGCCGAAGGTAGTGGTTCCGGTAGCCGATGACCGGCTGGCCGAGGGGCGCCTCCGGTCTCTGCTTCTCAGCCGCGGGGGCTTGCGGGTCGCAGTAGATCCAGTGATCACCGTGGAGCCCGATCTTCCAGCCGACTTCAGCGATAATCCCGATCTCTCCTTCAACTCACTATTTTTCAGATGTAAAATAACTTCCTGTTCAACACACTACGACTCTTAGTCAGTAGTAATAGTTTTGTACTTTCTGCTTAGCAACATCTGGATCTTCTTTAATTCTGGTGCTATATTGGGGATAATAATCCTCGCTGATTCTTCTGCGCTGAGCTACATCTCAGTATTGTTCCGCCACCCGGGATGAATAGTATCTCAAGGAGCCGAGATATGGATTTCCCCACTTCGTTCTTCCGGGGTTACCGATCTTATTTGGTTGAAATGAGATTGTATAGGGTTCTTCAGCCACTTTTAACGATCTCCCGTCCACTCCCCGTTGCCAATTATCCCTTTTCAGACATCTTCTCTCGGCGAACGCTACGTCATCCACCTCCAAGGAACCCCAAGACGTTGGTCAGGCGCCCTGTAAGATGTGTACTGCTCATCCACACTTGGCTTCTGTGTTGGATAGGCAAGTTTGCATCAGCCGGTACGACACTTCGCACCATAGCCAACTCTATCGAGACCTGCATAATCTACAACCGTTTTGTATTGAATCATGTTGAGCTGCTCCTGCTTCAGCTCAGACGTTGGTTCATATCGATTAGAATCTCGAAGCATCCCATGAGTGCCCCCGTTGCTTTATCGAGTTGCGCACCCGGACCCTCTCTCCTTCTCTGGCCTTCCCCTCTCATTTGAAGGTGCTGTCCTGACACTCGAACGAACCGAGATCTGCCCCAAGAAACGTTTGTTGCGCTCATTCGGTCAAATTCGCCTGGTTTTTGAGCGTTGCCGCTCAGACCAGCGTGCTCAGCACACCCGGGCTCTCGATCCCTGCCATATACCCGACCACGAGGACAAGTCGATATACGATGAAGTTGGGGAGTATGAAGATTTCTTGACTCTTGTGTCGGATCCCTTTGAGATGGAACACGACGGTTGCCGGATGTGGCTGTACGCGTGTTTGAAATTGTTGCGGCGTTGCAGGAGTGTTGGGAACTCAAGGGTTCGCGGATTTTTTCGTTCCGAAAGAACATCCTGACAGACCTGTTTCGCTCTTCCCTGCTGGAAGAGAGAAGAATGTCAACTGCTCTTCCAGAGGAGCGTGCACACCTCCTCCTGCTTTCCAGTGTTTATCTTGCGGGGGTGAAAGGGGCGGAGCGGGAAGACCCCCTGCGCACGCGGGGGGATGAAAGTGGCGCCCTTTCTTCACTTTCACTCCGCACGGCTCTTCTTTATAGCAAAAGAACTGCAGATACCCCATGGGATACCCGACAGGAGAGTATTCAGATGCACCTTGCCACCAAGATCAAGA
>ERZ795049.4308-NODE-4308-length-14204-cov-8.374655_pt1 | contig 14204 bp, 10 predicted proteins | sample MGYA00375133_ERZ795049 | MGnify/ENA primary metagenome ERZ795049 (study PRJEB30178, sample SAMN05720147) | activated sludge metagenome | isolation source: anaerobic digester from wastewater treatment plant | place: Japan | collected 2015-04-20 ...
TGCGTCCCCACGGCTTGTGCCCGCGGACTTGGAACCGGGCGCCGACCCGTGAGCGTCAGCGAACGGGGCACGCCCAAATAAAAATTAAAACTATTTTTATCTTTCTCCTTTTGGTCATCTTGGCATTCTTTAACAATTGCAGAAAATATTTGAAATTTCTTCTTTTTTTTAAGAAATAAAAGTTTAGATTAACTTTTATTAAGGAAAATTCATAAAAAATGTTAACGTAGGGTGATTTTTAACTATCTGTGTATGAGCAACCTAATATATTTGAGAGAGAAAAAGTATTAAAAAAAGTAAATCGTATTAAAAAAGATTGTATTTTTGTGCATTAATTTTTAATTTAAAAAAAACAAACTATGGCAACAGTTATTGAAAAAGTTCAAGAAATAATTGCAGAAAAATTAAGTGTTGATGCAGCGGACGTTACTCCTGAAAAAAATTTCACCAACGATTTAGGTGCAGATTCATTAGACACTGTTGAATTAATTATGGAATTTGAAAAGGAATTTGGAATTTCTATTCCCGATGATCAAGCTGAAAAGATATCAACTGTTGGAGACGCTATAAAATACATCGAAGAGAACGTAAAATAATCTCCTTATACTCTTTTAATGAATTTAAAGAGGGTTGTTATTACAGGTTTAGGTGCTGTTACTCCTATAGGTAATAATGTTTCCGATTATTGGAACTCTTTGCTTACGGGAGTAAACGGTGCTAATTTAATTACCCGTTTTGACACTGAACTTTACAAAACAAAATTTGCTTGTGAATTAAAAGGGTTTGACGTTTTAGATTATTTAGATAATAAAGAGGCGAGGAAGATGGACCCTTGCTCGCATTATGCTATTGCGGCTACTGCGGAAGCTATTGCGGATAGTCAATTAGATTTATCAAAAACGGATTTAGAACGTTTTGGGGTTATTCTCGGCACGGGAATTGGTGGTATAATCTCTGTTTCAGCAGGATTTCACGATTTTTTTGCTCAAGATAAAAATCCACGGTTTATCAGTCCGTTTTTTATTCCCAAAGTTCTTGGAGATATTACCGCCGGTATTATTTCAATAAAATATGGACTAAAAGGTCCAAATTATGCAACGACTTCTGCTTGTGCTTCGTCCGGAAATGCTATTGCTGACGCTTTTCATTTAATACAATTAGGGAAAGCAACGATGATGCTGACGGGTGGGACGGAAGCTCCTATTGTAGATTTGGGTTTAGGCGGTTTTATTGCTATGCACGCTCTTTCCACACGTAATGACGATTATCTAACGGCGTCTCGTCCTTTTGACAAAGACCGTGACGGTTTTGTCATGGGTGAGGGGGCAGGTGTGCTATTGTTAGAAGAGTATGAAAATGCTCGAGCCCGCGGGGCTAAAATATATGCAGAACTTTTGGCTGTCGGCTTGACGGCAGACGCATTCCATATTACATCTCCACCTGCAAATGGCGAAGGGGCGTACAATTCAATGAAATTGGCTATAGCTGACGCTCAACTCAACACTACGGATATTGACCATATCAACACGCACGGAACGTCAACGCCCGCCGGAGATATTGCAGAATGTAATGCTATTGCAAACCTTTTCGGGGAGCATGCTCCTAAAATGGTTATCAACTCAACCAAATCAATGACCGGGCATCTATTGGGTGCAGCAGCAGCCGTTGAAGCAATCGCTACCATATTAGCATTGAAAGAAGGAGTTATCCCCCCTACTATCAATCAATTTAACCGCGACCCCGCTATTAATCCGAATTGGAATCTTGCTGACAATAAAGCTGTAAAAAGAGATATAAATACCGCTATTTGCAACTCTTTTGGATTCGGCGGCCATAATGTATCGATGTTGTTTAAGAAATTTATATAAACTTGCGAAGATTTTTATTCACTAAACGTTATAATCCACCCATTGCTAAATTTGTAAAAACCGTTTTTGGATTTTACCCAAAACATATTCAGCTATTTGAATTAGCATGTACCCCTTCCACTTTTAGTCAAAAAAACGAGGATAATACTCCTAACGATAACGAACGCTTAGAGTATCTTGGAGATGCTTTATTAAGTGCGATTGTCGCTGACTTCTTATTTAGGAAATATCCACTTGAAAATGAGGGAACACTAACGGAAGTTCGCTCTCGTATCGTGAATAGAGAACAGTTGAATCATTTAGCGGTTAAGATTGGACTGTGCGAATTTTTACAGCAAGAAACGCAACAGCAACCGAGCAAGTCGGTCGGTGGGAATGCCTTAGAAGCCTTTATTGCCGCTATTTATCTTGATAGAGGGTTTGAAAAAACAAAAAAAATAATAATAGAAAAATTAATTTTAACCTACTTAGATATTGATTCTATTTTTTTAGAAGATAACAATTTCAAAAGTAAAATATTGTGTTGGATTCAAAAAGAACACAAAAACTTTGAATTTAAACACACGATTATTAAGGATGAAAAAAGGAAACAGTTATACGACGTTAAATTATATATAAACGATGAGCTTTACGGAGAAGGAATGGGGTATACGATTAAAGCAGGAGAACAAGAGGCGTCAAAAAATGCGTGGGATAAAATCAATCAGGCGATTGAAGAGTGTGAACCTAACATAGATTAAAAAATATTGTATTTTTGCTCTCATAATTAAAATATTTTAAAATTACGTTTTACTTTTTAAATTTATGAGCCGTAGAGATAAACCAAGAAAAGGAGAATATAGTAAGCCTCAACAGAGACAAAAGGGGAAAAATCCTCCTCCAACGCAACCCCGTGAAAAAGGAAAGAGAAGTACAACTTCCACTGCTCCTCTGCTTCAACCGGGAGAAAAGGCAATAAACTTAAAGAAGCTACTATTTTATTATATCGGCATTTTTCTTTTCACCTTTGCCCTATACGCTAACACTTATAACCACACGTGGGTTCTTGATGACTACGGAGCGTTTAAACTCAACATTTATGTTACTAAAGGAGTTGACGGCTATAAAGATATATTAACAAAGACCTATCGGCACGGCTCAGGCTTTTACACTGATAATCTCTACCGCCCTTTTTCTCAACTCATATTTGCAACTTTATGGCAAATATCGCCCGATAATCCGGGTTTTTATCATTTAGTCAATGCTTTTTTCTATGCATTGTGTGCCGTATTACTCTTTGCTCTACTTCGGAAAATGTTTGTCCGACAGCACCTACTTATTCCACTACTCATCACGGCACTTTATGCCGCACACCCCATGCATACCGAAGTTGTAGCAAATATCAAAGGACTTGATGATATCATGTCGCTCTTTTTCCTATTGCTCACAATGATTTTCACTCTTAGGTTTGTAGAAGCTACAAACCTGAAGAGTCGTATTTTAAACATAGTTGCTGTTTTTCTTTTCTTTTTATGTGCTTTTTTCTCAAAAGAGAATGCTATTACCATGTTGCCTATCATTCCGTTAATGATATATTTCTTTAGAAAAGCACCTATAAAAGATTATGTTGTTGTTATTGTTGCATTACTTATTCCAACGGCTATATATCTCTACACCCGCTTCTCAATATTGAGCAATTACCCAAGCTCGAAGGATTTTACCGTTTCTATTATGGACCATTACTACTACGACTTGTATGACAAAAACATTTTCTCCTATTGGGCAACGGCAATCATGTTATTGGGAAAATATCTTTTATTATTATTTATTCCTTACGAACAAGTTTGCGATTACTCGTACAGCCAACTCCCTTTTGCCACATTTGCAAGTTGGACAACTTTACTCTCGTTAATCGTCCATTTAGGTTTATTAATTTACGCCATTTCACAAATAAAAAAGAAAAATCCCGTTGCTTTTGGCATTTTATTTTATATCTGCACAATGAGTATTTTCTCTAACTTATTTATACGAATCGGCTCCTCCTTTGCGGATAGATTTCTCTTCCTTCCCTCTTTAGGCTTTTGTATCGCTATTGTTTGTTTTATTTTTCAACTATTTAAAAATAAAGTAGGTGAGAGAGTATCTTTTTCGAAAACAAGTAATAAAATTATTGTTTTAGGATTTGTCATAATCATAACACTCTTTTCGACTAAAACGATACTTCGTGCAGCCGATTGGGTTGACCAAATGACGCTTTTCGGAAAAGACGTACAAAAATCGGATAATAGTGCTCACATGCGTTTATACTGGGGGCTTGCTTTACGTGACAAAGGATTGGATTATAAAGATGCGAATGAAGGAGAAAAAGATTGGAATGTAATTCAAGAGAATAATAAAAAATTTATTGAGTGGACGTGGAAAGCAATAGAACAGTTTAAGAAAGGGATATCTATCTACCCGGGTTCTGCTGACTGTAACGAACAACTCGGTATAGCATACGACAATCTCTACCCTTTTTATCCTGAAGAAAAATACCGGGATACCGCCGAATATTATTATCTTAACGCTCTAAAAATTGTACCTTCGAAAGCTGCGACCAACAGTAATGTCGCAAAAATTTATTTTGACCGTGGTGAAATACAAAAAGCGAAAAAATATTATCTCTACTCCATCTTTTATGACCCTCTTTTCGCCGATGGCTACTTCAATTTAGGAAGTTCCTACGGAATGTTAGGACTTTACGACTCTTCATTTTACTATTATCGAAAATGTTTAACTTTCACTCCGGATAGAGCCGAATGTTATACTTTTATGGGGCTAAATTATACCAATCTCGGCAATATTGATTCTGCCTTAACTATGTATAAAAAAGCTATTTCTATCAATAAATACTCAAATAACGCCTATATTTTAATTGCTAAGCTCTACTTGAGCATTCAAAAATTTGACGAAGCAGAAGCAATCACTAACGATGCTTTAGAGGCAAATCCTTATAATGGGGAGGCTTATTTTATTAAAGGATTATTGAAAATTTACGGAAAAGAGACACAAGTCAAAGATTATGACGGAGCGATGGCTGATTTTTCAAAATGCATTAAATATGCTCCGGAAATTGCAGAAGCCTATGTAGAAAAAGGACGGATTTTTGATATGCGACATCAACGAGATTCGGCTCAATTTTATTACGAGATAGCTTTTAACATGAATCCGAACCTATTCGTATTAAGGAAATAATATCATTTTAAAAATAAATTAAGAATGGAAGTTACCCGTATTTTTGACCTTTTACCGCATTATGCCACTCATTTTCCAAGAGAAGATGCTCTTTGTGGAAAAGAGAACGGTGTATGGGTTCATTATAGTGTGCAGCAGTATATTGAAAAAGTGAATTATATCAGTTATGGTTTAATGCAATTGGGTATTAAAAAGGGAGATCGGCTGGCTTCAATAAGCAACAACCGCCCCGAATGGAATTTTTTAGACATGGCTATCTTGCAATTAGGGGCTGTTCACGTTCCGATATATCCGACAATTAGTGAAAATGACTATAAGTATATCTTAAATCATGCGGAAGTAAAAATGGTTTTTGTGTCGGGGTGGGAACTGCTAAGAAAAATTGAAAATATTATCAGTGAAACTCCGGCTTTAGCGGAAAACGTTTACACTTTCCGTAATTTGCGAGGTTATAAGCACCTAAACGAAATAATCAGTTTAGGTATGGCAAATCCGAGTCAACAATATTTGAGTGAGATTAAAGAACGAATCTCGCCGGACGATTTGGCGACACTCATTTATACTTCGGGTACAACGGGCAATCCCAAAGGGGTTATGTTAACACACAGCAATTTACTTAACAATGTTAAAGCTGTAACACCGATTGTTCCCATTAAACCCAACAGTAAAGTATTGAGTTATCTCCCACTTTGTCATATTTATGAGCGTATGATGTGTTACGTATGGCACTATTTAGGGATATCCATCTACTACGCTGAAAGTATAGCAACCATCGCCGACAATTTAAAAGAGGTAAAACCGGATATATTTACTTCCGTTCCCCGATTACTTGAAAAGTTTTATGATAAAATTTTGGCTGTTGGACGTAAACAGAAAGGAGTTAAAAAGAAAATATTTTTTTGGGCAGATAGCATTGCCAATAAGTATGAAATTGAAAATAGAACAAATTGGTATCAGATAAAATTGAAAATTGCCCGAAAATTAGTTCTAAGAAAATGGAAAGATGCCTTAGGGGGTGAGTTGAACGTTGTAGTCTCCGGAGGAGCCTCTATTCAACCTAAGCTATGCCGCATCTTTTGGGCCGCAGAAATTCCTGTGTTAGAAGGCTATGGGTTGACGGAAACCTCGCCTGTAGTTGGCGTAAGCAATTTCTTTAAAAATGGCGTTAAATTTGGGACGGTAGGTCCTGCTTTGCCCGGTATTGAAGTGAAGATTTCCGAAGACGGCGAAATTCTTACCCGCGGAAAATGTGTAATGAAAGGCTACTATAAAGCACCCGAATTAACAAAAGAAGCTATTGACATAGAAGGTTGGTTTCATACCGGCGACCTTGGGCAAATTGAACCGGAAGGACAAATAAAAATTACCGGAAGAAAAAAAGAGATGTTCAAAACGGCATTTGGAAAATATGTTGTGCCGACACTGATTGAAAATAAATTCAACGAAGAACCGCTCATTGACAACATCATGGTATTTGGTGAAAACAAACAATACGCCGCCGCCCTCATCGTTCCTAATTTTGCCGATTTACGCTCATGGTGCGCTAGTAAAGAAATCCCTTACACTACCAACGAAGAAATGATAAAACACCCCGCCGTGATAGCAAAGTTTCAAAAAATTGTCCACCATTATAACAAATTTTTCGGCGATACAGAACAGGTTAAAAGATATATCCTTATGGATTACGAATGGAGCATTCAGACAGGTGAGTTGACTCCTACACTAAAAATCAAACGAAATTTTATCTCCCAAAAATTTGGCGATAGAATGGAGAAATTATTTTCATAAAACCTAATTTGTAATTAAAAAAAATGTAATTTTGCACGCTAAAAGCCACTTTAGCTCAGTTGGTAGAGCAACGCATTCGTAATGCGTAGGTCTGCGGTTCGAGTCCGCAAAGTGGCTCATATATTATAAATTACCCCTCTTACAAGTGAAGTCCCCTATTTACTATTTTTTTACATAAAACTATTTTTAAATAAAAAAAAATAGTGTATATTTGCAAAATTAAAATAAAAGAGTTTTTATAGCTATAAATTAAATTAAAAATAGAAATGAGAAAAACAAAATTTTTATCAGCTTTATTTGTAACTGCTTTACTATTAGCAGGTTGTGGATTCGGAAAAATGATACCTCGTTATCCGGAAGTAATTGTTAAACTTGAAAATCCTGACTTAGAAAATAAGGGAGGGAAAGTGGATTACAAAGTTACCGGGTCAATTCCTGCTAAGTATATGAAGAAAAAAGCAACAATGACCATTATTCCTACCCTGATTTATGAAGGCGGAAATTATGAATTAACCCCAATTCAGTTACAAGGAGAAAAAGCAAAATCGGTTGGAACGGTAATCCCTTACAAAGCAGGTGGAACTTTTTCATCTTCAGGCTCATTTGATTACAAAGACCAATACGAAGAAGCTCTTATTGTAGCAAAAGCTGAAGCTAAACTTAAGAAAAAATCACACACTTTTGACGATGTCAAATTAGGTGAAGGTATTTCAAATACAGCTTCTCGCACGGGGCTTATGCCAACATTAAAAGAAAAAAGTGACATTGGGAACGGCACCAATATTATTCTTGGCAGTCATCAATACAAACCGGAATTCGCTACAAAAACAGGGGTCATCTATTTTGAAGTTAATAGATACAACCTCAACATGAATTTAAAATTAAACAAAGAGCAAGCCGCAAAAGATGTTGTTCAACAATTCGTTGATTTTATTGCGGAAGGTCATGTAATTGATAAAATAGTAGTTACAGGTTGGGCATCACCGGAAGGCGAAGAATCAAGAAATCAAGATTTATCTAAAAATCGTACTGCCGAAGGCGAAAAATGGTTCAATAAACAATTTGAAAATTATCTAAAAGATTATGCAAAACAGAATAATCTTAAATATAAAGATATGCCTAAGCCGGAACTCGTTATCCAAACAAAAGCCGCAGGAGAAGATTGGAGCGGTTTTGAAAAAGCTGTCGAAAAATCATCAATCGCTGAAAAAAATCAAATTCTCAACGTTGTTCGTTCACAAAATAGCAGCGAAATGAAAGAACAAAAGATTAGAGAAATGACTGACATCTACAACGAAATTAAAGAGATGATTTTACCTCCGTTAAGACGAGTGGAAGTAGCTATGACCTGCAACATGAATAATTTTAACGATAAAGAGATTGCCGAATTAGTTAAAACGAACCCTGACACGCTGAAACTTGAAGAGAGATTATACGGTGCTTTTATGACACAAAAACTTAATGAAAAAGCAATTATTTATCAAGCTATTACTGAAACCGAAGAGTATCAAACGGACTGGAGAGCTTATAATAATTTAGGTGCTTTACAACTAAACTCCTATTTAGAAAATGGAAACATAGATGATTTGGAAAAAGCTAAAACTAATCTGAATAAAGCTAATGCCGTTTCTCCAAGTAATGGAATCGTCCTCAACAATTTAGCTATTACTGAATTTCTAATGGGTAATCGTGATATTGCAATAACCCATTTCCAAGAATCTAAAAATGCAACAATAGAACCTATTAATCAAAATTATAATTTAGCTCTTTTAAATATTGCGTCCGGCGACTATGCTGGTGCAAAACAGATGATGAATAATAAGAATTGCGACTATAACATGGCATTAGTTCAACTCTTAGAAAAGAACTATACCGCAGCTAAAACGTCTTTAGATTGTATCCAAAATAAAGATGCTAAGGTTTATTATTTACAAGCTGTTTTAGCCGCTAGAACTAATAATGCAAACGATGTTATTGCTAATCTCAAAGAAGCTATTGCACGAGACGCTTCCTATAAAGCTACGGCAAAAAAAGATGCAGAGTTTAAGAAATTCAGAAAATCGAGCGAATTTCAAGCTCTCATAAAATAAAAATAGAATGAAAAATAAAAGGGGTTAACATAACAGTTTCCCCTTTTATTTTATAATAAAACAGGTAATAATGAGTAAAGTAAAAAACTTAGGTCTTGACAATTCATTATTAAATGAATTTCTGGGAGAACTTCGCAATGTTAACATACAACAAGATAGTTTACGATTTCGAAAAAATTTAGAACGAATCGGGTCGATTTTTGCTTATGAAATTAGTAAAACGATGCAGTACAAAACGCAGGATATTACAACACCACTTGGCGTTTCGACCATGAATATACTACAAGAACAGCCTATTTTAGCTACTATCCTTCGAGCTGGATTGCCCGTTCACCAAGGATTATTAAATTTTTTCGACCGTTCTGAAAACGCTTTCATCGCCGCTTACCGTAAACATCATCAAGATTCTTCTTTTGAAATACAACTACATTACATGAGTGGACCTCGCCTACAGGATAAAATCCTTATTTTGTCAGACCCGATGATTGCAAGTGGAAAATCTATGTTACTGGCTTTCGATGAACTATTACATAATGGGAAACCAAAACATACACATTTTGTTTCAATTATTGCAAGTACACAAGGCATTGAATATATGGAGAAAAATCTACGCTCCGTTAATTGTACAATTTGGGTTGGAGCCATTGATGAAGAATTAACAGCGCAATCTTATATCGTTCCCGGACTTGGAGACGCCGGAGATCTTGCTTTCGGAGAAAAACTTGATGAATAATCCCTACTAGATTTATGCCATTTTGGCAGATTCCCTCTCAATAATTTATCATTAAACTATTAATAGCCAATGATTGACCAAAATAAAAATTTATTTTGGTTCTTGGTAATTAAATAGAAAATTACGAATACTTTACATTATACAGTAACTTACAACTCTTTTAAAATAGAGATAAATTTTAAAAAAGTCAGATTTTAATTCCTATAAATTATATTTGGCACAATAATTGATGATAAATATAATGAAAAGAAAAAACTATTTAAAAATATAATAAAAAGAAAAAATTATGGGAAAAATAATTGGAATTGACTTAGGAACTACAAATTCGTGCGTATCGGTAATGGAAGGGAATGAACCCGTTGTTATTCCGAACAGCGAAGGTAGAAGAACTACGCCATCTATCGTGGCTTTTGTAGGTGATAATGAAAGAAAGGTCGGAGATCCGGCAAAACGACAAGCTATTACCAATCCGACTAAAACGATATATTCTATCAAACGTTTTATGGGAGAAACCTACGATAGAATGAAAGATGAAATAGCAAAAATGCCGTTTGTGGTCGAAAGAGCGTCAAATAATATGACAAAAATAAAAATTGACGACCGCTCATACACAATGCAGGAAATCTCAGCTATGGTTTTGCAAAAAATGAAAAAAACTGCCGAAGACTATCTTGGTCAAGAGGTAACCGAAGCCGTTATCACGGTTCCCGCTTACTTTAGCGACTCTCAGCGCCAAGCGACTAAAGAAGCCGGCGAAATTGCAGGACTTACCGTGAAGAGAATTATTAATGAACCTACCGCCGCCGCTCTTGCGTATGGTCTTGACAAAAAGAAAAACGATAGTAAAATTGCCGTTTTTGACCTCGGTGGCGGAACGTTTGATATCTCTATCCTCGAACTTGGCGACGGCGTTTTTGAAGTGAAATCTACTAACGGAGATACTCACTTAGGCGGAGACGACTTTGACCACGCTATTATCGACTGGTTAGCCGAAGAGTTTAAAAATGATTTCAATGTTGACTTGAGAAAAGATGCAATGGCTTTACAACGTCTGAAAGAAGCCGCTGAAAAAGCTAAAATTGAACTTTCAAGCTCTACTTCAACAGAGATAAATCTTCCTTATATTATGCCTATTGACGGAATACCGCAACACTTGGTGAAAACATTGTCACGTTCGCAATTTGAACAGATGACAGACAAACTGATACAAGCTACTATCGAACCTTGCCGCAAAGCATTAAATGACGCCGGATATAAACCATCGGATATTGACGAAGTGATTTTAGTCGGGGGCTCAACCCGTATTCCTGCCATTCAAAAGGTGGTAGAAGAGTTCTTTGGAAAATCTCCCTCAAAAGGGGTAAATCCTGACGAAGTGGTCGCTATCGGTGCGGCTATTCAAGGCGGAATCCTAAGCGGAGACGTGAAAGATATTCTGTTATTGGACGTTACACCACTTTCTCTCGGCTTGGAAACTTTGGGCGGAGTGATGACCAGGCTTATCGAAGCAAACACAACTATTCCTACAAAGAAAACGGAAACGTTTACTACTGCTGCTGATAATCAAACTTCCGTAGAAATTCACGTGCTACAGGGCGAACGCCCCATGGCAAGTCAAAATAAGAGCATCGGACGTTTTCACTTAGACGGTATTCCACCGGCAATGAGAGGAGTTCCTCAAATTGAAGTAACGTTTGACATTGACTCTAACGGTATTTTAAATGTAACAGCTAAAGATAAAGCAAGCGGAAAAGAACAAAAAATACGTATTGAAGCCTCCTCAGGATTGAGCGATGACGAAATAAAAAGAATGAAAGCTGAAGCCGAAGCGAACGCCGAAGCCGATAAAAAGCAAAAAGAGGAAATCGATAAACTTAACGCTGCCGACTCGTTAGTTTTTAATACCGAAAAACAGTTAAAAGAATTTGGCGATAAGATTCCTGCTGACAAGAAAACAGCGATAGAAGAAGCTAAGAACAAACTTCGTGACGCACATACAAATAAAGATTTCGCAGCTATGGAAAGTGCAACCGCTGAACTACAAACGGCATGGCAAGCGGCATCGCAAGATATGTACGCGAACCCTAACGCCGGCGGCGAAACCTCACAAGGAGGAGACGCTTACACTAATGAAAATAACTCTCAATCACAAGGTGATAATAACCAAGACGTTACCGATGTGGATTTTGAAGAAGTGAAGTAATAGACTATAAATCACCGATTTCAAACGGGTACTGGATGTCTTTCAGTACCCGTTTTTTATTGCTTTCCGGACTGGTTGTGTCAGGAAAACCAAGCAAATACGTGGTACAGGGACCAAAACTTGTATCACGTTTTTTCATTTGTGCAGAAACGACGTTGCCCGAAGAAATGTCGGGAAGTTTGTACCATATTTGTACCGGAATATCTTTAACGACAAAGTGGAATATCTTAAAGTTAAAATATTGACAATCACCCGATGGGTAAAAGCAAACTACAAATACCAAAGGTCTGCAAATATTGCGGAAACACCTTCTTGGCAAAAACCGTCAAGACGGGGTATTGTAGTCATCAGTGTGCTTGGTCTGCATCTAACGATAGGAAGAAAATGGAGCGAAGACAAAAGGTGTTAGATAAAATCAAGGCAGCGGGAACAGAATACATCACCATTACTGAGGCACTGAAAATCTTCACCACATCACGACTCACCGTCATAAGATTGGTCCATTCAAAGAATATCCGATGTTTCAAGACAAGTCCCAAACGATGGTTTGTTTGTGTAAAAGACCTCGAAGCATTATTCCCATTGAGAAGCACACCCATTGTTGTTGAAACACCCAAAGCATCACAAGTGTTTGATATGAACCCCAAGAATTGCTACACCATTGGGGAAATCACAAAGCGTTATGGCATAACAGAGAGTAGTGTGTATAAACATATTCGACAGTTCTCAATTCCAATCCGACAGATAGGGAACTACGTCTATGTCCCCAAGAAAGAAATAGATAGATTGTATAACAATAAAAATGCAAAGAAATGAAACAGAACCCAACAAAATGTACTGTCAGATTACGGAAACACGATGAAAAGAACTCTTGGTATCTCTACATCGAAGCATACCCCGTGTATGTCAATGGAAATCCCACCCCAAAACGTATTCGTGAATACCTTAACCGTACTATTACCACACCCATCTTCAATAAGAGTGCAGTTGCCCGGACTGATGGGAAGGTAAAGACATTTCAACCACGACGAGATGTGAATGGTGTGATTATGTGCAGAACCGAAGTTGATAATGACACCTGTCTGTTTGCAGATAGGCGGAGAAACCAACTGCAACACGAGTACGATAATGCCTCACTATTTTCTGATAGTGAAGCAGAGCAAGCACAACAATTGGAACGGTCTCAACAAGATTTCATAGCGTATTTCGACAAAATAACGATATCCAACCATATCAAGTCGTCCAGTGCAATCGTTGTCAATTGGAGGCGTGTATCTGCACTATTAAAGCTCTACTCAAATGGAGAAACAATCCCATTTGCAAATATCAACGTTAAGATGTTGGAAGACTTCAAACGATTTCTTCTATCTGCACCACAAGGAGGTAATAAACCGGGAACTATATCACAGACTACGGCAAGCACATATTTCAGCATCTTAAAGGCGGCATTGAAGCAAGCATTCATAGATGAGTATCTATCCACCGATTTAGCGGCAAAGGTCAAGAATATCCCACCGAACAATGTACGTCGTAATTACCTTACGGAAGCAGAACTTAATCAGTTGGCTAACACACCCTGTGATATTACCGTACTTAAACGAGCTGCACTGTTTTCTGCACTAACGGGATTGAGGCATTGTGATATTCAGAAGCTACGATGGAGCGAAGTGCAAAAGGATGGGGATAGTTATCGGCTCAACTTCACACAGCAAAAGACCAAGGAAGTCGAGTATATGCCCATCAGCGAGCAAGCATATAAACTATGTGGAGAACCGAAAGAACCTTGTCGTTTGGTTTTTGAAGACCTCACCGATGCAGCGTGGATTTCCAAACCGTTGCAACGTTGGTTGGATGCAGCGGGGATAACCCGAAAAATCACATTCCATTGTTTTCGACACACTTTTGCAACATTGCAATTGGCTAACGGAACGGACATCTACACCGTCAGCAAGATGCTCGGTCATACGAATGTCAAGACCACACAAATATATGCAAAGGTGGTCAATGAGAAAAAAGAACAAGCAGCGAATGCAATCAAGATTGCTGGTCTATAAGGATGGTACAAACTTCCCGACATTTCTTCGGGCAACGTCGTTTCTGCACAAATGAAAAAACGTGATACAAGTTTTGGTCCCTGTACCACGTATTTGCTTGGTTTTCCTGACACAACCAGTCCGGAAAGCAATAAAAAACGGGTACTGAAAGACATCCAGTACCCGTTTGAAATCGGTGATTTATAGTCTATTACTTCACTTCTTCTTATATAATCGATACTGGTTATCAGGATTTTCCATTTTTGTGGTACAATT
>ERZ795049.4324-NODE-4324-length-14178-cov-6.192877_pt1 | contig 14178 bp, 13 predicted proteins | sample MGYA00375133_ERZ795049 | MGnify/ENA primary metagenome ERZ795049 (study PRJEB30178, sample SAMN05720147) | activated sludge metagenome | isolation source: anaerobic digester from wastewater treatment plant | place: Japan | collected 2015-04-20 ...
CGAATGGAAAACAAAACCCGGCAATCTTATTATGATCCTTCATAAGGTTCAAGAAGAGCAGGGTTTTATTTCCAAAGAAGCAGCAAAGGCTGTTGCACAGCGAACAAATTCGCACTTGGCAAGGGTATACGGTGTTATGTCCTTTTATCACTTTTTCAAAACTAAGAAACCAGGTAAAAATAGAATAAGCGTCTGTTTAGGAACAGCCTGCTACCTTAAGGGCGGACAGGATCTTATAGACGAAGCTAAAACTATACTTGGTTTAGGTGAAGATGAAATATCAACAGAAGACGGATTATTCTCGGTAGAACCAGTACGCTGCATTGGCTGCTGCGGTCTCGCTCCTGTTCTTTCGGTAAACGGCGATGTGTACGGCAAGCTCACAAAAGACCAGATTGCCGGCATTCTTACTAAATATAAAAACGCATAGTTCAATATGCATTATACCCTCTGTGATTTAATTGCCGATCTTACACAAAATTCAGCTGAAGCTAAAGCAAAAAAAATTACAGTAGAATTACTTGAAACAGATAAAGATTTGACGGTGTATATTCGTGATGACGGAAAGGGCATGAGCCAGGAAGTTCTGCAAAAGGCGGCAAACCCTTTCTATACGGACGGCATTAAACATCCAAAACGGAAAATTGGAATGGGCATACCTTTTTTAATTCAAACAGCATCAGATACCGGAGGCTTTTGGGATATTCAATCCAAAGAAGGCGAAGGTACTACCGTTACAGCCCGTTTTGATCTAACGAATATTGATACTCCTCCTATTGGAGATGTGCCCTTGCTTTTTCGTCAAATTTTAACCTTTCCTGGCGGCTGTGAAATGCAGATTATCCGTAAAAAAAATACTAAAACATCTGAGTTTGAGTATGATTTTTTACGAAGCGATTTGATTGATGCCTTAGGCGGTCTGGAAACTGCAGGAGATCAGGCTCTTTTGCTCGATTTTCTGCAAAGCCAGGAAGACCAAAGCGGTGACTAAGCCGCTCATCTGCGTTGCAGATTATTATGAACATTATACGCAATACGCGTATATTTAGGAGATCACTATGGCTAAGATGTCCCTAGAAGAATTGCGCAAACTCCGCGGTGAAATGCAGGGTGAAATAAAAAGACGCGAAGCTGATGGTAAAAGCATTCAGATTATTGTCGGCATGGGAACCTGCGGTATAGCAGCCGGTGCAAAAGACACTCTTGATTCTTTTATTTCGGTACTTAAGGATAAAGGAATTGCAGACACTGCAATTATTAGACAGACAGGCTGTATGGGTATGTGCGCCAACGAACCAACAGTTGAAGTTATTGTACCCGATATGCCTAAAGTAATTTACGGCAATGTAACTGCAGAAGTAGCTAAAGAAGTTGTTGAAAAACATATTTTAGGCAAAACTCTGCTGGATAAACAAATTCTCGACCGTCCTTCGATCGATATTATCAATAAGTAGGAGACACACATGGCATTTACCCATTACATTCTTGTCTGCGGCGGAACAGGATGCGAATCCAGCGGTGCAGACGGAATTTTCAAAAATCTTATTGCAGAAGCTAAAGAAGCAGGTGTTTCAGATAAGGTTCAGATTGTTAAAACCGGATGCTTTGGTTTTTGTGAAAAAGGTCCTATCGTAAAAGTTCTTCCCGAAGATTCTTTTTATGTAGAAGTTAAACCTGAAGATGCAAAAGAAATTATTAGAGAACAAATTGTTAAGGGACGCGAAGTAACACGTCTATTATACAACAAAGAAAAGAAAAGTATTGAAGATGTTGAGGAAATTCAGTTTTATCAAAAGCAGCTTCGCATTGTATTGCGCAACTGCGGTGTAATTAATCCTGAAGATATTACTGAATACATTGCCCGCGACGGTTACCACGCTCTCGAAAGAGCATTGTTTGAATTAACCCCTGAACAGATTATTGATGAACTAAAAAAATCAGGTCTGCGCGGAAGAGGCGGTGCGGGATTCCCCACCGGTCTTAAATGGGAAGCAGGATTTAAAGCAAAAGGCGACGTAAAATACGTTGTATGTAATGCTGATGAAGGTGATCCAGGTGCTTATATGGACCGCTCAACAATCGAAGGCGATCCCCACTCGGTCATTGAAGCAATGACAATCTGCGGTAAAGTAATCGGGGCACATAAAGGTTTCGTATATATCCGCGCTGAATATCCATTAGCAATTGACCGCTTAAAGATAGCGATGGCTCAGGCTCAGGAGAATGGTCTTTTAGGTAAAAACATTCTTGGTTCTGGCTTTGATTTCGACATTGAAATTCGTCTGGGAGCCGGCGCATTCGTCTGCGGTGAAGAAACAGCTCTTTTACGTTCAATCGAAGGCTTGCGTGGTATGCCGACCCCTAAACCTCCATTCCCTGCTCAATGCGGACTCTGGGGCAAACCTACCATTATCAACAATGTTGAAACATGGGCAAACATTCCTGTTATTCTTACAAAGGGTGCAGACTGGTTTACAAAGATTGGTACAGAAGACTCTAAGGGAACTAAGGTTTTTGCTCTTACCGGCAAGGTGGAAAACTCTGGACTTGTTGAAGTTCCAATGGGAACTACACTCCGCGAAATAATTTTTGAAATCGGCGGCGGCATTAAGAACGGTAAAAAATTCAAAGGCGTTCAGACAGGCGGTCCTTCCGGCGGTATTATTACCGAGGAACACCTCGACACCCCGATTGACTTCGGTGCTCTTACAAGACTCGGCTCAATGATGGGTTCGGGCGGTATGATCGTTATGGACGAAGATGACTGCGTTGTTGACGTATCAAAATTCTACATGGAATTCTGCGTTGATGAATCATGCGGTAAATGTTCACCATGCCGTATTGGTACACGCCAGCTTTACACTCTTCTCGATAAAATTTCCCGCGGTAACGGCGAATTAGAAGATCTGCAAAAACTTAAAGATATTGGTTTTGCAATGCAGAAATCTTCATTATGCGCGCTAGGACAATCTGCTCCAAACCCGACACTTTCCACTATCAAGAAATTTGAGAAGGAATATATTGACCACATCGTAAATAAAAAATGCACCGCTGGTAAATGCAAAAAACTTATATCATACGAAATTACCGACAAATGTATCGGCTGCGGTATGTGTGCAAAAAAATGTCCTGCAGAATGTATTACCGGTGAAAAGAAGGCTATTCATGTTATCGATCAAAGCAAGTGTATAAAGTGCGGTGAGTGCGAAAGAACTTGTAAATTTGGTGCGATTATTAAACACTAAGGAGACTATGAAATGGTAAACGTTAACATAAACGGTAAGGATGTTCAGGTCGAAGAAGGCACATCCATCCTTAACGCAGCAAAAAAGCTGAATATTAAAATACCCTCACTATGCTATGATCCGGATCTTCCGGCCTGGGCTTCCTGCGGTATTTGTATAGTGCGCCTTGCAGGTACACCAAAAATGCTTAGAGCATGCTGTACTGCAGTATCAGAGGGATTGAAGCTCATAACTCACGACCCTGAAATTAACAGAGCAAGAAAGACTGTTCTTGAATTAATTCTTTCCAATCACCCGGCAGATTGTCTGCAGTGCAATAGAAGCGGTCAGTGCGAACTACAGGATATGGCTGCCGATTTTGGTCTGCGCCAAAAACCACGCTTTAGAAAGATTCTTAAAGATCAGCCTGTTGATGATTCTTATGAAGTTATTGTATTTGACCGCGATAAGTGTATTAACTGCGGACGCTGTGTTGAAGCATGTCAGGTTATGCAGAATGTTTGGGCCCTCGAATACTCAGGACGCGGTGACAAGACAGTTATTGGTCCTGTTGCAGGCGTAAATCTTTCAGAAAGCCCCTGTGTTAGATGCGGTCAATGTGCTGCGCACTGCCCTGTTGGAGCAATCACTACCCATAACCCTCTTGAGGAAATATTTGAAAAGCTTGCAGATCCGGAACTGGTTTCTGCTGTTCAAATTGCGCCTTCTGTACGCGCTGCCCTCGGTGAAGAATTCGGGCTTCCTGTCGGAGCTATAAGCACTGGTAAGATTTATACGGCTCTCCGCATGATTGGTTTTAAACATGTATTTGATACAAACTTCTCTGCAGACCTAACCATCATGGAAGAAGGAACAGAATTAGTAACACGCCTTACCAAGGGCGGCCCAATTCCTATGTTCACCAGCTGCTGCCCGGGATGGGTTGATTACGCAGAAAAAAATCTTCATGACTACCTCCCGAATCTTTCAACAGCAAAGAGCCCTCAACAGATGCAGGGTGCAATTACCAAAACATATTTCTCCGACATCGTCGGTGCAAAACCGGAAAAGATTTATTCAGTTTCTATAATGCCCTGTACAGCAAAAGCTTATGAAGCACGCAGAAACGATACAATGAAATCTTCCGGCGCACAGGATGTAGATAAGGTATTAACAACAAGAGAATTTGCAGCCCTTATCCGTCTTGCAGGGATTGACTTTGCAAATCTTGAAGAATCACAAGCAGACAGCCCGATCGGACCATACTCCGGAGCAGGAACAATCTTCGGCGCCACAGGCGGTGTTATGGAAGCTGCTGTTAGAACAGCATATAAGCTTGTTGTCGGTAAAGAACTTGGAAACCTTGATTACACTGCGGCACGCGGACTCGAAAACGTAAAGACTGCAGAAGTTGATCTTAATGGTACTAAGGTTCGCCTTTGCGTAATTCACCAGCTTTCAAGTGTTGAGCCTGTTATGGCAGAAATTAGAAAAGCCCGTGACGAAGGTAAAGAACCTCCATACCACTTCGTTGAAGTAATGGCATGCCGCGGCGGTTGTGTTGCCGGAGGCGGCCAGCCCTATGGTGTTACCGATGAAATCCGCAAACAGAGAGCTGCTGCACTGTATCAGGATGACAAGGACTGCGAAATTAGAACTTCTCACCAGAATCCTTTAATCACAAAAATTTACAAGGATTTCTTTGGTCAGCCGAACAGCGAAAAGGCACATCACTTACTGCACACACATTATGAAAAACGCGCCTTGTATAAGGACTAACTAGCACGGAAGCTTAGTATATCCGTGTAAAAAAAATAGGGGCTGACCGGTAAAAACAAAGACCGGCCGGCCTCTTTTTTATTTTTATGATATACTCTCAAATGGTATGAGTTAATTATTAGAGGAAATAAAGATGCCTTTACATGAAATTGATGAAAAAATTATTAAACTGGAAACAAAACTTGCGTTTGTAGAAGATTTTCTCATGCAGCTGCAGCAAGTATCAGTTGAGCAGAATAAAGAAATTGAAATGCTTAAAAAAGAGAATAAGAAAATCCGCGGAAAAATTAAAGAAATACTCGACAGCGAAGAGCTGCTCAATCAAAAGCCGCCCCATTATTGATTCTCGTCTTCCAGCGGGACCTTTAATTTTATTGCAGTCCCCTTACCGGATTCCGACTTCCAGGAATATTCTGCATTAATCTGATGAGCCCTGTACTCCATTGACTTTAGTCCCAAGCCCCTGCCCAAAACCATCCTTTTTGCAGTCTTGCTGTTCTGTACCGCCTTTTTTTCGACCTTACCGGTTCCATTATCTTCCAGCGTCACAAATATGTGAGTTTTACTGCTTACAGCACTAAGAAGTACATGAGTGGCTTTAGAATGTTTAATGACATTCTGCATTCCTTCCTGAATAATTCGAAATAAATTCATCTTTTTTGTCACCGACAACTGAATATCCGGGGCAACCTTCCATTCATACGTGCAGACACAGCCTGTTTGTTTCTGAACGTTCATGCATAAACTTTCAAAAGCTTCATGTAAACCAAGGGTATCAAGTTCAAGAGGAAAAAAATCATGCGCATATTGTCTGGTCCGCAATAAGGTTTCATCAATCATTGATGATAAATCTTTAAGCACCGGCTCTTGAGCAGTTTTCAAGCTGGTACAAAACATGGAAATTCCTGCAAGCCGCTGACAAATATCATCATGCAGATCGAGTGAAAACCTTAACCGCTCCATTTCACTTATTTTTAATACCTCTGCTTCAACCGCGATGCGCTTATCTGCCTCTTTTTTAAGCTCTTTATTTGCTTTTACTAAATCGCTTGTTCTTTTTGCAACTTCAACTTCCAGCTGATCTGCCCTGTCTTTTTCCTTATCGAGTACATGTATAAGTCTAATAGCATTTTGCAGCAGAAGTGCGGCATTACAAAGATGAGGCTGAACACTGTCATCGGCTTCATATACCAATAGTCCAAGAGGGACTTCCTCTGCGTTTAAATGGAGCAGACAATGAAAAAAAGGTTCGGAATGTTTTTTTAAAAACAATGAATCAAAAAAATCCTTTAATGATATTTGAGGAGAAACATCGCTTAACATAATTTCTGTACCCTCATACCGTTCGTAAAGAAGATGAGCCTTATTTGTGTCAATATTTTCACCCTGCGGATATAGAAAAAAGTAGCATACCTTAATTTCCATTTTTTCAAGAAAATCCTGCAGACAAAGAACTAATTCCTTTATTGAATAGGCAGAATTCAGCTGCTGCGCTAAAATACTGACGTGTTTTAAATACTCTTCAGACTTTATTTCTCTTGTATAAATCTGAAGCATCTTTTCCTTGAAGTCTTTTGGAGAATTCAACCCTTCAAAAGAATCTGACGAAGAGTCCTCAATATTAAAGCGGTTGCATCCGCATGAATTTCGAATCACAACCTCTGTATTTACAAGCTGTACTTTTGGAACCGACTCTTTGAGGTGAAAATCATAGAGTGTGGAAACACTCATTTGCCCCAGTAAATCCAGAGGCTGCTTTACAGTGGTAAGAGCAGGAATTTCCATCTGAGCCTGGGGAATATCATCAAAACCGGTTACTGCACATTTTTTCCATTCATTGTTATTTATTGAGCGGAGGCATTTAAGAACACCAATTGCCATACTGTCATTTGCAGTAACAACAACATCTACAGGGTGATGCTCATGGGAACGCACATAGGATTTCATAGCCTGAATAGCCGACATTTCAAGAAAGTCGCAATTAACAACTTCAAATTCAATTTCCTTAAACTGATACATATATTTCTGCATGGATTTTTTAAAAACATGCTCTCTAATAATATTATCTCTATGTGTCGACGGCCCGCCCATAAAAAGGAACTTTCGGTAGCCGTGATCGAGAACAAGATGATTTAAAATTGACTCCATAGAATACCGGTTTCGAATAAGCAGAGAGGGAAAGGTATTCAGCCTTTTCCCGATTGAAACACAGGGAAGATTATTAAAAAGCTTTATTATTTTTTCCGGCAGATCGAACTCAATATCAAGCACAATAACAGAAGAGAGCAATAATACACCATCTACCGATAAAAAACGCATTGAGGGGAAAAGATTTATATTATAGAGTGTTGCTTGCTCAATAGTCTCATTTTGAATACAGATTAAATCTATACCCATTTTTGCAGCTTGAGTTCTTATACCTCTATAAACACTAATTTGATACTGCTCATCAAGATTTCTAACATATAAGGCAATTCTCATCGCATAATTATATCATATAAACCTCAATATTTATAAGAAAATTTAAGTATTTACATAAGCAGTTATTTCCCTTACAATCAGGTTATATCTAATTTTTAGGAGCGGCTTTGTGGATACAACCGTTGTATTAGTAGAAGATCATCCTCTCTTTTCAAAAGGATTACTTCAGCTTATTGAAAGCGAAAAAGGGTTTATTGTTGCAGGAGAAGCAAGAACCGGTGAAGAAGCTCTCTCTCTTATTAAAGAGAAGAAACCTCAATTTGCAATTGTAGATCTCAACTTAGGCGATGAGGACGGACTGGAGATTATTAAGATGCTTAAGCAGGAACAGCCCTCGCTCTTTGTACTTGTGTTATCTATGTTTGATGAGCGTTATTACGCAGAAAGAGCTCTTAAAGCCGGTGCACAAGGCTACATTATGAAGGAAGAAGCACCTCATAAAGTTATAGACGCAATTAAAACAATTCTTTCCGGTAAAATATGGCTCAGCGACAATGAAAGAGATCACCTTTATGAATTTATTTCCGGCACTTCTGTAAAAGAAACCGATAAATGGTGTGCAAGTATTAACACCCTTTCAAACAGACAGCTCCAGATTTTTAATATGATAGGAAAGGGTCTTGGCACTATAGAAATTGCAAATAAACTAAATTTAAGCACAAAAACCATAGATGCTCATAAGGAACATATAAAACAGAAACTTCATTGTAATTCTTCCCAGGAATTAAGACAGCTTGCAGTCGAATGCAACAGCCGTTTGATCACGAAATAGATGATTTTATATCTTCCCTTTCCTGCGAGTGAATTACCACTTGGGGCAAGGGAATTTCTATTCCCTCTTCATTAAATATTTTTTTAATTTCTATATAAAGTTCATTTTTCATTTTTAGAAAATTTTAATTTTTAAACCATACACCAAGAACCACTTCAATGCCGGAGGAGCCAAAACCGTCAAAAAAAACAACGGGAGCAGGCTCTGTTAAGCCCGACGGACACCTGGGGGCAACTGATTTAAGTGTTTCCAAAACCTTTTCCAAGTCTTCTTTGTAGCTGACACTTACTCTAACATCCATTCTTCTTTGAGAAAAATAGCTGTTATTAATAAGGTTTGATTTTATAATTGTTTCATTAGGTATTCTTACAGCCTTATTATCAGTGGTAACAATTCTAACTGATAAAAGATCAACAGAATCAACTGTTCCAGCCGTTCCGTCAACATTAATAAAGTCTCCTATTTTTAAAGCATGTTCACTCAGCACAAAAAAACCGGAAATAATATTACTAAATGATGTCTGTGCAGCAAAGCCAATGGCAACTCCGGCAATACCTGCAGCACCCAATAAGGTAGTCAGCTTAATGCCAAAAAAGTTTAGTACAGATAAAACCACAATAGTATAAAACGTGTATCGTACAATTTTATCTGATACAGCCTGCGTCTGTTTGCTGAATTTTTTTCCTGTAATCGAATTAACATATTTCCTAATAATCCTATATAAGACAAAGGCAATAATAAAACCAAGAACTGCCCCTCCAATGCGGAATGCATTTTCAACAGAAAATGTACTTACAATATTTTTCCAGATTCCTTCTAGTTCATTCATATTACAACTCCATTTTTTTTACAGTGCTCAGCAATAATACAGTCTGCGCACCGGGGTTTTCGAGCAGTGCAGATATACCGGCCGTGCAGAACAAGCCAATGATGAGCATGCGTTAAGTAAGACTCAGGAATTCTGCTGAGTAAATCCTTCTCGACCTGCAATGGATTTATACCGTCCGATAAGCCTATTCTTGGTGCTATACGCAGTAAATGAGTATCCACAGGCATTGTTAACTCCCCTGCCAGCACATTGAGAATAACGTTCGCGGTTTTTCGCCCCACACCGGGAAGGCTCTCGAGTGCGGTACGTTCCAGCGGAACCCTAGAGTCAAATTTCTCAATAAGCATTTGACATAAGGCTATAACATGCCGCGCCTTTACACGATAAAGGCCAATGGTTTTTATATATTCACGCAAGCCGTCTTCACCAAGGGAAAGGATTTTTTCCGGAGTATCTGCAGCGGCATAAAGAGGAGCCGTTGCCTTATTTACACTTTTATCAGTTGTTTGAGCAGATAAAACCACAGAAACAAGCAGGGTAAAATCGTTAGGGGCAATAAGCTCAGTTTTAGGTTCCGGCTTATCGGCCTTAAAGAGTTCAAATATACTTGTTATTTCCGCAGCATTAAGAAGTTCAATCATAGGCAAAGACGGTTAACGTATTGCTTTTTTAAGCGCCTCAACCATGTTCACCTGTTCCCAGGGGAAACAGTCCCGCCCGAAATGGCCGTATGAAGCAGTCTGCTGATAGATAGGTCTTTTTAAGTCAAGTTTTATTACAATTCCTGCAGGTGTGCAGTCGAAAACTTCTTTTACAGCATCTGCAATTTTTTCATCTGGGATGACGCCGGTTTCAAAGGTTTCGACCATTATTGAAACGGGAAAAGGCACACCAATGGCATAGGCAAGCTGAACTTCACATCTTTGAGCAAGGCCTGCTGCTACAACATTTTTGGCAATGTAACGGGCCATATAGGCGGCAGAGCGGTCGACCTTTGAAGGATCCTTTCCGGAAAACGCTCCGCCACCGTGACGGCCCATTCCGCCGTAAGTATCTACAATGATTTTTCGACCTGTTAGGCCTGTATCACCGAAAGGTCCGCCAATAACAAAGCGTCCTGTCGGATTAATAAAGTACTTGGTTTTCTCATCTAAAAGTCCTGTCGGTTCAAGAACCGGCTTGATTATTTTTTCAATTATGCCTTCTTTTAAATCTGCATAACTGATATCTGGATCATGCTGATGTGATATAACTACGGTATCGAGACGTACTGGTTTAAATCCCTCATACTCAATTGTCACCTGACTTTTCGCATCGGGGCGAAGCCATCTCATTGAACCGCCTTTACGCATTTCACTCGCCTTGCGTAAAAGGTTATGAGCAAACATAATTGGAGCAGGCATTAATTCCTTTGTTTCAGAGCAGGCAAACCCGAACATCATTCCCTGATCTCCTGCTCCCTGTTGTCCCTCATATTCTTTTAATCCGGTTCCTGCTACCCCTTGATTTATATCGGGGGACTGTGCGTGTATCATATTTAATACAGCCATTGAATCGCAGTCCAATCCGTATTCGGAATCCGTATATCCTATTTCACGGGCAATATTTCTTGCCGCCTGCTGAACATCAACAAAGGTGTTGGTAGTAATTTCACCGCCTACTAACACAAGCGCCGTAGAAGCAAAGGTTTCGCAGGCTACATGGCTCTCAGGATCATCTGAAAGACAGGCATCAAGCACTGCATCCGATATTTGATCGCAAAGTTTATCCGGATGCCCCTCGCCTACAGATTCTGATGTAAATAAATAGTGTTTATTGTTCATAGCAATTATCCCTTATTTTTTTTTCGGTACTGCACTACCCAGAATGCACATTATATAGTATACTGTTAAGACGTGAATTACAAGTAGGACTGAAGGGGGGATTGATGGCCTTATTCAAAAAATATAATAAGACTCAAAAAACCTGTGTTGTAACTTTTGAACTTACAGCAGAGGCGGTCAAAGGCGCAGAGAAGGTTTGGATAGCAGGCGATTTTAACAGCTGGAGCAGTATAGATACTCCCATGAAAAAACAAAAAGACGGCTCTTTCAACATAAAAATAACCCTGGAAACCGGAAAAGAGTACCAGTTCCGCTATCTTGTAGACGGAAAACGATGGGAAAACGACTGGAATGCAGACAAATATGTTCCGGCACCATTTTCCTTTACTGATAATTCTGTTGTTATTGTATAATACGCTTAGTTAATTAGGGAAAAAGACGGATCAAGGATTTCTATTGAACCCCTTAATACATCGGAGGCATACACTTCATAATCTTTTGTGATGAGTATGCCTTTAATTTTTTTTTCGTTCATATAGGAAAGCCCTTTTTCCCTGCCTAATGCAAAAACAAGTGTAGATAATGCATCTGCCGTCATTGAAGAAGGATCTACAATAGTTACCGAGACTAGGCCGTTCTGAACAGAGTAACCGGTAGCGGAATCAAGAATATGGTGATGCATAACACCGTCTTTAATAAAAAACCGCTCATATACTCCTGACGTTACAATACTCGCACTATATGTTTCAATCTTTATCACAGGAGGCGCATTTGAATCGAAAGGGTTTTTAATCCCAATATTCCAGGCCTCTCCGTTCCCTTTACTTCCATATGCATAAATATTTCCGCCAAGATTCACAATTGCATACGGTATTTTATTTTCCTCTAAAATTATCATAAGTTCGTCGGCAGCCCACCCCTTTGCAATTCCGCCTAAATCCAAAGCCATTCCCTCTTCCTGTAAAAATACAGTTTCAGCGTCTTTATTCAAAATAATCTTTGTGTAATCTGTTTTACTGAGCGAGTCCTGTATCTTTTGAGAGGACGGGATTGAGTCTTCAAGAGGATTGAAACCGGTAATATTCCATAACGAAACAAGAGGACCCATTGCAGGATTAAAAGCGCTGCTGCTTTCTTCTGCAAAAGAGAGTGAAGTTTCAATAACATTAAAAGTATCTTTCGATACCTTGACAGGGAAATCTCCGGCTGCCTTATTTATGTGAGCAATTTCTGACGAAGGAATTGTAACACTCATCAGCTGTTCTATTTCATCAAGACGGCCAAAAAGCTGTTTATAAATTTTTTCTGTCCCATACTCGAAAAGCTGAATAGTACAGACTGTATTTAAAGCGGTCTGCGTTTTTTGAGGTATAGTTGAAGGAGTACAGGACATAAAAAAAGAAATGCACAAAATACCTATTATTGCTAATGTGAATTTCTGCATTTCTTTTTCCTTATTTTGTAAAACTTATGCGTAGTTCGCGGAGCTGCTGTTCGTCTACCTCACTTGGGCACTCATCCATGGGACTTTGAGCAAAAGAGTTTTTCGGAAAGGCAATTACCTCTTTAATTGAAGTCTGCTTACACATAAGCATTACCAAACGATCAAGGCCGGGTGCAATTCCGCCGTGAGGAGGCGCCCCGTACTTAAAGGCTTCTGTTAAAAAGCCGAATTTCTTTTCTGCCTGTGCTTCATCAAATCCGACAATAGAAAATATTCTTTTTTGAAGTACCGGATCATGAATACGGATTGAACCCGAAGCAAGCTCATAGCCGTTAAGAACCAGATCGTATAAATCGCCCTTAACACTTCCCGGGTCAGATTCAAGCGTTGTATGATATTTTTCCTGCGGCATAGTGAACATATGGTGAGCGGTGTCCCACTTATTTTCTTCTTCATTCCATTCAAACATTGGAAAGTCTACAATCCATGCAAAAGCGAATTCATCGGGATTACAAAGATTTAAGTCTTTTCCAAGCTTGCTTCTTACGGCTCCGAGTGATGCGCAGGCTGTTTTTCTTTTAGCATCGGCAACAAAAAGTAGAAGATCTCCTTTTTTTGCACCAAGCTTATTACAAACGTCAGCAGTTTTACCTTCAAAAAACTTAGAGATTCCGCCTTCAAGGCCTGCCTCGCCTACCTTCATCCAGCCAAGCCCCTTAGCCTTATAAATCTTTGCAGCGGCTTCCAGCTCTTCAATAAGCTTGCGGGAGTATTTTTCTGCAGCACCGGGCACGACAAGAGCTTTAACAGCTCCCCCGGCTGATAAGGCATCCTTAAAAGCCTGGAACGATCCAATTTCGGCTAAAAATGAGCCTTCCTGCATTTTCATATCAAAACGGAGTTCAGGCTTATCGCTTCCGTACCATTCTATAGAATCATCATAGGAAATTCTTTGAAAATGTGATGGAAGCTCAACGTTGAGAGCCTCTTTAAAAATAGAACCCATCATGCCTTCGGTCATAGAAAGAACATCATCACGCGACACGAAACTCATCTCAAGATCAATTTGTGTAAATTCCGGCTGACGGTCCCCTCTTGCATCTTCATCCCTGTAACAGCGGGCAATTTGAAAATAACGGTCAAAACAGGAAACCATCAGTATCTGTTTGTACAGCTGAGGAGACTGAGGGAGAGCATAAAACTGACCGGGATATAAACGTGATGGAACAAGATAATCCCGTGCCCCTTCAGGAGTAGATTTTATAAAGGTGGGGGTTTCAATTTCATAAAACCCGTTTGCAGACAGATATTTTCGTGCCGCTAAGGCCACTTTGTGGCGAAGTGCAATATTATGCTGCATGGGAGCAGAACGCAAATCCAAATATCTATATTTTAGTCTTAAATCTTCGTTAGGAATAACCGGTGTTCCGTCTTTTTGCTGTTCATCGATCATGAAAGGAAGTACTTCACTTTTTGAAAGTACAAGAATCTTCTTCGCAACAACTTCTATCTCACCAGTCGGCATATCGCTATTAATCATGGAATCAGGGCGGAGTCTTACCGAGCCTTCAACTGCTATGCAGTATTCCATTTTCAACTCAAGTGCCAGATCCAGTAATTCTTTTGGTGAATCAGAATCTACAACCACCTGAGTAATACCATAGCGGTCCCTTAAATTTATAAAAGATATTCCGCCGTGATCTCTTTTCCGGTATACCCAGCCATTCAACAGTATTGTTTTACCCTCATCACTTTTACGGAGGTCTCCGCACGTGTGAGTACGCTTCATTGTTTCCATTCTTGTATAATATCAATTAGGAGAATCA
>ERZ795049.4325-NODE-4325-length-14176-cov-4.501381_pt1 | contig 14176 bp, 12 predicted proteins | sample MGYA00375133_ERZ795049 | MGnify/ENA primary metagenome ERZ795049 (study PRJEB30178, sample SAMN05720147) | activated sludge metagenome | isolation source: anaerobic digester from wastewater treatment plant | place: Japan | collected 2015-04-20 ...
CGTGACGAAAGGCGGCGAACGCGCGGCTTCGTCGTTCGTTCCGCCCGACACCGCGGGCTACACCTCCGCGAACGCAATGCCCTACGATCCCGATCAAGCGCGCAAGCTGCTCGCGGAAGCGGGCTTCCCGAACGGACAAGGCCTACCGCCGGTCGAACTGCTATACAACACCAGCGAGAACCACAAGCTGATCGCCGAGGCCGCAGCCGAAATGTGGAAGAAGGAGCTGGGCGTGATGGTGACCTTGCTCAATCAAGACTGGAAGGTCTACTTGTCGTCGATGAACGCCCTTGATTACCAGATGGCGCGTTCGGCGTGGGTGGGCGACGTGCTCGATCCCATCAACTTTCTCGAATGCTTCCTGACGGGCGGCGGCAACAACCGCACGGGCTGGTCGTCGCCGCAGTACGACGATCGCATCGCGCAGGCGCAGCAGGCCGCAGATGCCGGTGAACGCAATCGCCTGCTCAACGAGGCCGAGGGGATCCTGCTCGACGAAGCGCCGATACTCCCCGTGTACACGTACACGCGCAAGTTCCTGAAGTCGCCGGCCCTGAAAGGATGGGAGCCGAATATTCTGGGGTACGTGTTATATAAGAACCTCTCGCTCGGGGCGTCATGATTGCCTTTGTTGCCAGACGCCTCTTGCAGTTCATCCCGGTGCTGTTCGTCATCGCGACGCTGACGTTCTTTCTCGTGCGTCTCGCGCCGGGTGGACCGTTCGACAGCGAACGCGCCGTGTCGCCCGAAGTCCGCGCGCAACTCGACGCGCAGTACCACCTCGACGCGCCGCTCGCGGTGCAATATCGCGATTACATGGTCGCCCTGCTGCACGGCGATTTCGGACCGTCGTTCAAAAACCCCAGCCGTAGCGTCAGCGAATGGATCGTGTTGCGTTTTCCGATCTCACTGGAACTTGGCGCCTACGCGCTTGTCGTCGCGTTGAGCATTGGCCTTGTCGCGGGGGTGCTCGCGTCGACGCGCCCCAACAGTATCCGCGATCACGCCGCGATGTCTTTCGCCATGGCGGGTATCTGCATTCCGAACTTCGTGCTGGGGCCGCTGCTTGTCCTCGTGTTCGCACTATGGTTGCGCTGGTTGCCTGTATCGGGTTGGGACTCGGCGGCCTGCAAAGTCTTGCCGTCGATCACGCTCGGCGCGATGTATGCCGCGTACATTGCGCGACTGACGCGCGGCGGCATGCTCGAAGTGCTTGCACAGGATTTCATCCGCACGGCGCGCGCACGCGGCCTTTCCGAAGCGCGCATTGTGGTGCGGCATGGCCTGCGCAACGGGTTGCAACCAGTGGTCGCGTTTCTAGGTCCTGCGGCGGCGGGACTGCTGACGGGGTCCTTTGCGGTCGAGACCATCTTCCGCGTGCCCGGGCTGGGGCGTGAATTCGTTCAGGCCGCGTTCAACCGCGATTATACGATGATCATCGGGACCGTTCTCTTCTACGCGACGTTGATCCTCCTGTTTAATTTGTTGGTCGACCTCGCGCAGGCATGGCTCGACCCGAGGGCGCGACATGACGGCGCTTGAGCAATCCAAACAACCGGGCGTCTCGCTCTGGCAGGATGCATGGCGCAGGCTTTGCAAGAATCGCCTTGCCGTCGCCGGGCTTGTGGTTCTGTTGATGCAGGCTGCCTTCGCCCTCGCAACGCCGTGGATTGCCCCGTATGCGTACGATGCACAGGACCGGGCGCTCGGGGCCGCCGCGCCCAGCGGCCAGCATTGGCTCGGCACCGACCAACTAGGCCGCGACCTCTTCACGCGCATTCTCTACGGCGGCCGCATCTCGCTACTGGTCGGGTTTGTCGCGACGGCTGTCGCGCTGATTATCGGCGTGTCCTACGGCGCATTCGCGGGATATGCTGGAGGCCGCGCGGACGCGTGTCTCATGCGCATCGTGGACATCCTGTACGCGTTGCCGTTCACGGTGTTCGTTATTATTCTCACTGTGTTTTTCGGCAGGAGTCTCGTGCTGCTCTTTGCGGCGATTGGCGCGGTCGAATGGCTCACCATGGCCCGCATCGTGCGCGGACAGGTGCGGTCCCTCAAGCAAAAAGAATTCATCGAGGCCGCGTACGTCCTCGGCATCCCGCGCCGTCGCATCCTCCTGCGCCATCTCGTGCCCAATGCCCTCGGCCCGATCATTGTGTACGCCACGCTGACCGTGCCGAACGTGATGTTGCTCGAAGCGTTTTTGAGTTTCCTCGGACTCGGCGTGCAAGCGCCAATGAGTTCGTGGGGCATTCTGATCAAGGAAGGCGTCGAGACCATGGAAGAATACCCATGGCTCCTGATATTTCCGAGCATCGCGCTGTCCGTCACGCTCTTCGCCCTGAACTTCCTCGGCGACGGACTCCGCGACGCATTAGACCCGAAACGGTCCAAGGATTAAGAACGACAAACCACAGATGGCACAGATGAACACAGATAAGAGGGAGAAGAGATTTCTTCATTCGTGTCTCTTCATCTGTGTCTATCTGTGTGCATCTGTGGTTCAATTTCTTAAAGTGTATTTATGACTCTATTGACCGTCGACAATCTGCGGACCTATTTTCACACCCGCGCGGGCGTTGTTCGCGCGGTGGGTGGGGTGTCGTTTGTCGTGGAGGCGGGGGAGACGCTGGGGATTGTGGGGGAATCGGGGTGCGGCAAGACGGTGACGTGTTTGTCGTTGCTCGGGCTGTTGCCGATGCCGCCTGCGCGCATTGAGAGCGGCGCGGCGCGGTTCGATGGGCGCGATTTATTGCACTGTTCCGTGCAGGAGTTGCGCGGTGTGCGTGGCAAAGACATCGCAATGGTGTTTCAGGACCCGATGACGGCGTTGAACCCGTGCATGACCATCGGCGCGCAAGTGGCCGAGGCGTTGGCGGTGCATGAACGTTGTTCGCGCGCAGACGCCCGTGCGCGCGCCGTCAAGGCCCTCGAATCCGTCGGCATTCCCGATGCCCCCTCGCGATATAACGCCTATCCGCACGAATTTTCCGGCGGCATGCGGCAACGCGTGATGATTGCGTCGGCGTTGATCACGCATCCGCGTTTGCTCATCGCCGACGAACCGACCACTGCACTCGATGTCACGGTGCAGGCGCAAGTCCTCGACCTCATCAAAGCGCGCCAACACGAAATGGGCATGGCGGTCATTCTCATCACGCATGACCTCGGCGTCGTTGCGGAGACGTGCGATCGCGTGGCCGTGATGTACGCGGGACGAATTGTCGAATCCGCATGCGTTGAGGCGCTCTTCGCGGAGCCACAACACCCCTACACACGCGCATTGATGCGGTCATTGCCAGCGGCCCATGCCCGCGGCGAATCGCTCTACACGATACCCGGTCGCCCCCCCGATCTCATCGCGCCGATTGCGGGCTGTCCCTTCGCGCCTCGCTGCGAGCACGCGACAGAAGTATGCCGGGCGCCGGTCTCACTACGGGAAGTGCGGACGGGGCATTGCAGCGCATGCACGCGCGTACAGACGGGCGATTTATGAGCGGTCCGCGATTGCGAGTGCGCGATTTGTGCGCCCACTATCCCGCGCGCGACGGCTTCTTCGCTAGGAGCAGGGGCGTGGTGAAGGCGGTCGAGGGCGTGTCGTTCGACATCGCACGAGGCGGAATCCTTGGCGCTTCGGTGAATCCGGGTGTGGCAAATCGACCGTTGCGCGGACGAGCCTGTGTCCGCACTCGATGTATCGGTGCAAGCGCGGGTGTTGAATCTGTTCGCGCGCTTGGGCCGCGAAGACGGGCTGACGTTGCTGTTCATCGCGCACGATTTCAGCGTTGTGAAGCATATCGCCCACCACGTTGCGGTGATGTATCTCGGCAAGATCGCGGAAGCCGGCCCGGCGTTGGACGTTTTCGCGCATCCGCTTCATCCATACACGCAGACCCTCATTCAAGCCGCGCCCATTGCCGATCCCCGGCGCGCGCGCAGCCGTCAGCGCCTATCTCTTGAAGGCGAGCCGCCCTCGCCGCTATGTCCGCCGGCAGGATGCCCGTTTCATCCGCGTTGCCCGATGGCCGGGTCCGAATGCCGCCCCCAGCCTCCACCGCTGGAAACAAAAAACGCGCACCATCAGGCGGCATGTTTTCGGTTGGATTGATTTCCTTGACGTTCGGCGTCTTTCGGCAGCGTCCCGCACGCGTGTTTCCTTCGCGCGCCCTTGTATGGGGCGCACGGAGCCGCGTCATTTATCCGCCGGCGTGCCGGGCTGGCCATCCCACGCCCCGCCCGAACTGAACGAATACCGGTATGTTTCCGCACCCGTCACGCCGGTCTTGATGATGGCAGGCTCGGCCGCGGCCTCCGTGCGATTGGCCTTCCTGGGGCTTTGGTATACGTGGTAGCGGAACTGGATATACCCGAAGTAGCCGCGTTCGCTCCCGGCAGTTTGCGTGCCGGCAGTCGCCTCGAGGGGCGAGAAGCTTTCGTAGTTCTTCACTTCGCGGTAATACTGGCCTTTCAGATTCCCCTCGCTTTGGAATTTGATCTCGCCCTGGCGCGCCGCCATGTTCATGCGTTTCATCTCGGCCTCGCCCACGCCGCGCAACCGCTCCATCAGTTTGTCCGACGGCGAAACATAGCCCTCCGGCTTTTCGCCGACGCCAAAGTCGTACATGACTTTGTTGAGAACCTCATTGGGCGTGCGTTGACAGGCGCAGAGCAACACCGAAACGCCTACCATGGCAACTCTCTTGAGCATGACGACTCCTTTCGGCGGTCTGCCAACGGTTTTCTACCCGCCAACATCCCGGACGGTTCCTTACGGGCGACGCCTCGCCGGCGACGCGAGCGATGCGTCTCTCTATCGCCATTGATGGTACCCGAGGACTCCGCCCGATTCAACGGAAGCGCCGTCTCTTTGGGCGCGCGTCATTTTTCGATGCGTCGGATGGCTGAATACGCAGAAGAAAATGTCTAGGTTCGCGCCCATTTCTCGATGGCCTCGATGAGAGCGGCGGTGTCGTGCGTTGCGGGCTGCACCGCGAGGGTCAAGCCGTTGGCGATCGCCGTACGCGCCGTGATGGGGCCTATGGCCGCGAACGAGGCGGTTTCCTTGATGCGGCGCAGACGTTCGGGGCCAAGCATCCGGCAGAAGTTGGCTGCGGTCGAGGAACTCGTGAACACAACTAGGTCGGGACGGATCGCCGTCAACGCGTCGGCGCGGCCTTCGGGCGTTTCAGGCATGACGGTTCGGTAGACCACGAGCTCGGTGACGCGTCCTCCCCGTTCGCGCAACGCATCGGGCAAAACGCTCCGGGCCAAATCGCCGCGCGGCCATAGAAAACGCTTTCCGCGAAGATCGGGTTCCGCCGCAACAATCGACGCGACAACCCCCTCGGCCACGAAGCGTTCTGGCATGACCGACACGTCCAGTCCGTATTTTCGGACGGATTTCGCCGTCGCCGTTCCGACGGCGGCGATTCGCGCATGGGCAAACGCGCCGGGCGCGCAGCCCGTCCGCTCCAAGAGCCCGAAGAACTGCCGCACGGCGTTCGCGCTGGTGAAGACGACCCAATCGTAGGTCTCGGGGTCGCCGAAGGAGATTTCGCCCGAAACGGGCTCGATGGCGACCGTCGCAAATTCGATGGTTTCCGCGCCGCGCGCGCGCAATGGGCGCGAAAGCCCCGCCGCTTGGTCTTCCGATCGCGTGACGACAATGCGCTTGCCCTTCAAAGGAAGCGTCGCGTCGGCGCCACGGGTTTCCGCCGTCAACAACGCATCGGCGCCGCGCCGGCGCAAGGTTTGAGTGGCTTGGCGCGCAATCGTTTCCGCATCCGCGGGAAGCCCTTTCTCCATGACCCGCAGTTCTTCCGAACCGTCCGTCCGGGAGAGGCATCCCATCAAAACCAACCGGTCGCCTTCCACGCGCGCCAACGCGCCCAACGGCGTTTGGCAGCCGCCGCCCAACGCGGCAAGCAAACCGCGCTCGGCGGCCGTCTCCGCTCCTGCCGCGGGATCGTGCAGCCGCTGCAACAAGGCGAGGACGGCGGCGTCATCGGCGCGCGCCTCGAGGGCGAGCGCGCCCTGTCCCGGCGCAGGAACCATCCACTGTTCCGAGAGAACCTGACGAATCGCGTCGTTGCGTCCAAGCCGGCGCAGACCGGCGCAGGCCAATATGGCCGCATCGATCTGCCCGTCCGCGACTTTGCGCAGGCGGGTGTCGAGATTGCCGCGCAGATCGACGACGCGAAGGTCGGGTCTTCGGGCGCGCAACTGCGCGGCGCGCCGCAAACTCGACGTGCCGACGACGGCGTCGCGGGGCAATAGGTCGATCGACGCGTATTGCACGGACACGAAGGCGTCGTGCGGGTCCTCGCGCACAGGAACCGCCGCCAGGATCAAACCCTCGGGAAGTTCGGTGGGCAGGTCTTTCATGCTGTGCACCGCCACATCGATGCGCCCGTCGAGCAAGGCATCCTCGATTTCCTTGGTGAAGAGTCCTTTCCCGCCGATTCGCGACAAAGGGGCGTCGAGGATGCGGTCGCCCGTCGTCGTGATGATCTCCTGCCGCACGGACACGTGCGGCGCGAGTGCGCGAATGCGCGCGGCAATGTGTTGCGCTTGGACGAGGGCCAGTTGGCTTCCGCGCGATCCGATGACAAGAGAGGCTTTCATGGCGTGTCTTTCAGCCCGAAAAGGCGTTTGACAAGGTGCAGGACGGTGTGCGGGTCTTGATGCGGATGGGCGACTTCCTGTTTGAGTTGGGTCACGGGCCGCTGCAAAATGGCATTGACGAGGCGTTTGGTGAGGTACTCCACCTCGGCGCGTTGCGCCTCCGATAGTTCGGGAAGGCAACTCAGGGTTTTTTGCAATTCGCGTTCGCGAATGGCGTGGAGCTCTTGGGCCATCGACACAATGGTCGGTTCCGCGGCAAGACCGCCCATCCAGACCATGAACTGGTCGACGGCCCGGTCGACGAAAACGTTGGCCTGCGCGATGGCGTTGCGCCGCGACTGGAGGTTGGCGTCGGCCACTTCCTGAAGGTTGTCGAGGTCGTAGAGATAGACGTCGTCGAGGTCGTTGACGGCGGGATCGATGTTGCGCGGCACGGCGATGTCGATGACGAACATGGGCTTGCGTCCGCGTTGAGCGAGCGCCTTGCGGAAGTCGTCGGGTCCGAGAATATGATCGGGCGCCGCGGTCGAAGAAATCGCGATATCGGCGCGGTGCAGGTGTTGGGGGAGTTCCTCCAAGGGAGCGGCCTCGCCGCCGAAAGGTTCGGCGAGATGGCGGGCCTTGTCCAGGCTTCGATTCACCACAATCACGTTTCGGGCGCCGCGCGACATGAGACTTCGGAGAGCCAGCGCTCCCATTTTTCCGGAGCCGATGACCATCACGGTCTTGTCGGTGAGCCGCATGAAGATGTTGACTGCCAGGTCGACCGCAACCGATCCGATCGACACTTTTCCGGCGCAAATGGGCGTTCGGGTGCGAACTTCCTTGGCGAGCGAAAAGGCTCGTTGGAACAGGGCGTTGATGACCTTGTCCGTCGCGTTCCGTTCTTGCGCCATGAGATACGCGTCGTGAACCTGCCCCAGAATCTGGCCCTCGCCGACCACGAGACTGTCGAGGCTCGTGGCGACGCGGAACAGGTGGGCGACGGCCTCGCGCCCTTCGCGTTCATAGAGGTGCGGCGCGAACACGGACTCCCCCACGGCCCGCGAAGCGCTCAGGAACCGGCGAATTTCCGAGGCTATCTCCTGCGGTGGCGCGACGTGATGCACGTAGAACTCCACGCGGTTGCAGGTGTTGAGGATGACCGTCCCGGCTCCATCGAGGCGCCGGCGGACATCGAGCAGCGCGCCGGGCAAGGCGTCCGGCGCGAAGGTCATGCGTTCGCGCACGTCCAAGGGGCAGGCGCGATGACTGAGGCCGCACACCACGAGGCTCATTCGCCGCCCCTCCAGAAGTGGAACTCGCGCACTCCCGATAGGCTCATCGCAATGTATGCGGCCAAGAGCGTCGTGAATCCGAAAAACACCCACAGCGCAAGCTTGCGCCCTCGCAGTAAATCGTTGCGACGGCCATGAAAGCAAAATGCATAGAACGCGGCCATTACGAAAGCCGCCACGATTTTCGGCGCCAGCCACCAATGCGGGCCCAACAATTCCGGGTCGCGATGCGCCCATGCGACGCCCAGGATCAGCGTGGCGAGAAAGGCCGGATATCCATACCCGATCAATTGGTACAGCGTCTTGTCGAGCTGCTCCAGCGAAGGCAGGCGCATCATCAATCCCGCCACGCGGCGGCGCTTGAGCCAGGCGGTCTGCAAGAGATACACCATGCTCGTGAGACTGGCGACGAAAAACGACGCATAGGCCAGCAGGGCAAGGCCGACATGAAGCGCCAAGGGCAGTCCGTGCAGCGTTTTCGGGGTTTGCGCGAGAAAGACGTGGAAAACGGCAGCATTGATGGCGTAGACGAGGGTCAGCGCGGGCAGGCAAAACGCCAGCAGCCCCCGCATGAGAGGACCCCGCGAAATGATCAGCGTGATGGTCAGGCTCAGCAACGTCAAAACGTTGATGGAATCGCCGGCGGTGGCGAGGGGAACCCGGCCCCACGTCGCCCACCGAACGGCGAAGGTGATCGTCAGCGCCGCCGCGCCGAGCCAGGCCATCGCCCGAGCGACACGCAATGACCCCAGCGCATTGCGGCGCAAGTACGCCATCGCGCTTACCGATCCTGCGAGACAACATGCCAGTCCCGTCGCAAACGCCGTGATCGTCAACGCCGTCATGTTGGCTCTCCCCTATCGAGATGCTTGCGGGAAACCGTCCCAAGAGAAGGATTCTATCATACCGGGCTACGGGGGCGGTCAGGGAGCGGACCGCAACGCGACGGGGCTGGCCTGAATCAAGCGGAACCGGCCATTCTCGGCGCTGGGCGCGGTCAGCAATAGCGTCGATCCCCAGGGCACGCGCCGCATGGACTCGGGGGGGGCGTCCGGGCCCGCAAGATTTCCCGTCGCGAGCAGGCCGTCAAGGGGCGCATCGACAAACAACGCGAGTTGGGTCCGCATGCCCATGGTCAATACATAGCGGAACGTCACGCCTATGGACCAGCGACAAGGCTTGAGCGCGCGGCGCAACCGCTCGATATCTCCGTTTTGCCCTCCCATGTCGGGAGCCGGCGGATAGTCCGCTGTATCGAAGACGAGAAACCCGTCCTGACCGAAGCGAACGGCATAGGCATCGCGCCGGAAGTATGCCGCCGCCGCGGGATAGTCGCGTTCTCCCGGAGCCACGAAGGTCGGCAGCGCGCACGTGTCCAGCGTTTCGAGAAAGCGGGCAAGAGACGTCGAAGAGCCGTCCGTCGAGACATTGCCCGTGATGAATACCAGGACCGCGCCGCTCGCCTGGACTGCGGTCAGGGTTTGGCGCAGCCCGTCCAAGGAGGCCTTGCCGGCGTTGGAGGAAGCAGGCGCGGCATCGCCAATATGTGCCAGGACGTACGTTTCGGGAAAGGAATCGAAGACATACACGGCGCGAACATTCACGTCGCTGGGAACCTGGGGATCTCCAGATTGAAGCGCGTACGCGCCGGGAGGCGTTCCGGGCGGCACAGAGCCTTGTCCGCGCATCCGTCCGTCCGGCATGCGTTTCCACGTCACATCAAGAGGCGTCGCGCCGAGGGGACCGACAAGGCAAAGCGGTTCCTGTTTTGTCGCGACGATCTCGAAAACGCCGCCCGGGGACGTCAAGGCGGGCGCCGCGTTGTGGGGGGCGATCAACATGTCGAGGCGTCCGTCGGCCGTGCGCGCCGCAGCGACGTCGGCGAACGCAAAGACCGCAAGCATGACCCATCCGGCGCGTTTCATTTGCCTTTTCCTCGGGGACGCCACGCGGGCATGTCGTTGAACTGCCCGTTTGCGGTGATTGGAATCGTTTGCTTGGCGTGCAGATCGGTCACGTACAGCTCCGGCGTCCCGGAGCGATCGGAGACGAAGGCGATCCATTGGCTGTTGGGCGACCACGCCGGAGCCCAATGATCGCCGTCTTGGGAAACGGCCAGCGGCTGAACCAAGACAGTGTCGGGATTGACGCGGTACACGCCGCGGCGACCGTCCCGGAACGATTCGAAGGCGACCCAACGCCCGTCGGGCGACCAGCGCGGAGCCCAATCGGCCGCGCGGTGATTGCTGATGTTGAGAGCGCCGCGCTTGAGCGCGATGACGTATATTTCGCGATCCCCCCCATCGTTCGTCTCGAACAATAGCGAGAAGGCTTTCGGGTGGGGCTCCGCGAACCACGCCGCGTATTCGCCCTTCGAAGGCATGGCGTTCTCGGGCAGCGGCGATAGGCCGTCGGGACCCGCCAACACTATCTCCGTCGCGGTCGCCGAGGCCAACCGCTTCACGGCCAACGCAACCACCGTGTCGTTATTGACCCACACAGGACGAAGGAGCCCGGCGCGATCGCCGCCCCACATGGTTTCCACGTCGCCCTTCATGTCGTACACCGCGATTTTCGACTCGCTCATCGGGCCGCTGCTGTACACGAGACGCGTTCCGTCCGGCGACCATCGGGGAGACGCGTTCCAGGACTGCGTATGCGCCAGGACCCTCCCCTCCGTTCCGTCGGCGCGGACCACGCGAATGATCTGCGACGCGCCGCTCCCGGATTCAAAGGCGATCCACTGCCCGTCCGGCGACCACGTCGGCGCGCTGTCGCGTTGGCCGGCTCCAACGCGCACCGTCTCGCCCGTGGCCACGTCGACGACGCACACGGATTGTTCCGTGCGGTTTGGGCCGGAGACAAAGGCGATGCGTCCGTCCGGATGTGCGGACAAGCACACAAATATGGCGACGATAGCGTGAACCATGCGTGGACTATAGCAAAATTGAATCCATGCCAAAAGCGGCGCCACGACGTCTTGGGGAATTCCGCGCTCTCAGGTTCTTCATTCCGCGCCGAGCGCAGCGCCAAGATCATCGAGAACATCGCCTATTTCCGCGCGCTTGATGAGCAACGCGGAAGGCGTGCGCGGGTAGCTGAGCAGGTCCGGCACCAGCGTTTTCAGATTGGCCGCGGCCTGCGCACGCGCCAAAAGACCAGCGTCGCCTCCCTTTTGGCGCAGCGCCTCGGTGCGTTCGCGAAGCAAGACCAGATAATCGTAGTCTTCGATGCCGTCGCGGATGTTCTCCCAACGAATCGAATCGACCGGACCTTCCGGTCCGGGGTAGACGAGGAAACCGTTGCCTTGTGTCGGGACGGCATCGACGAGATCGGCATAGGCGTCGCGCTCCGGATCGCAGGCGTTGATGCAAGCATAGCGGAATCCCTTGACGCCGAGCGCCCATGCCTGCCAGAAAAGAATGCGATGTTCGATCGACGAGAAGTCGATGAAGAAGTTGCCATACGGGCGCGACGGGGCGTCGTTGACGTAGCACCACACCTCGCCGCCTTGCGCAATGCGTTCGAGGATCGGGCGATTGTTGACGGTATCGAACATCGGCAAGTGGACCGCCCAAATGTCCGCGCTGTCCGGCAGGAACGGTTGAAGCCCCGACGCGGTGAGCATGGCGGCGATATCGGGCGCGGTCTGCTTCCATTTCTTGAGGCGTTCGAATACGCCGGCCCATTCGCCGTGGCTTGGCTCGTCGGCGATCGGGCAGAAGGCTTGCCCGCGCAGATCGTTGTCGACGACGAACCGGTTGGCCGCTGCGAGTGCGGCGGGGGCATCCAGCAATGTCGGCGGCACGGCCACCGCGCTCGCTCCTTGACGACGCAGCCCCCGCAATTTCGGCGCGTACGCCTGAAGTGCGGCGGCGTAGTCCTCGCTCTTCTCCGGCAGGTGGACCAGCGGCGTGAGCGTCACCCTGTGCCGGAAGGCGTTGTCCAGGTATGCCTGCGCCAATTCCGCTTCGCTGCCGGTGTAGCGGAGCCGTCTGCATCCCTCGGAAGCGGCCTGCGCCCATATGCCGAAATCCGTCTTGAGAGCGGGCGTGCGCGGCAGCGCAAAGGTCCGCACCCGCACCCGCACCTTGAACGATGCCGGCGCGTCGAGGTCGGGCGAAGAAAGCTCGAAAACGCCCTCGTAGAGGCCCGACGCTTGGTCCGCGGGGACATGCAGCGTAAACCAGATGGGGCCGCTCTCGCCGCCGCGCGCGAGGAACGGTTTGAAGCGCGGCAAGGCGTCGGGCCACTGCCCCGTAGGTCCCTCGAAATGGGTCGGCACGCGAACGGAATAATACGCCACGTTCGCCACGCGAATGGCAGAGGCGGGGATCGCCGAACCGCCGGCCAGTCCCGCCAGTTCACGAACCGCGACATTCACGTCGCGCAGCGTTTTGCCCTTGGGCGGATGGACGACGAGTTGGAAAGACTCCGACTCGTTCCGGGCCATGTCAAGCGTGATGCCCGACATCGCATCGCCGGTGGGCTCGGGCCTGTCTTCCCGGAAGATTTTCTCGACGCTCGACTCGAACCAAAAGTCTGTTCCATTCGCCTGAAGCGTGGCCCGGCGCAGAATGCGCGCGCCCCGGTTGAGGATGTCCGGCGCATTCGTCCACGCTTCCAGGGGAGCGCGGCCAGGCTTGCCCACGACAAACTGGGTGTCGATGCCGCCGTGCGGCGATCCCGTTTCGCCGCCCAACGAAAAGGGCTTTCCGCCCGCATCGAGTTTTGCGAGCAACGCGTACGCCCCGTCGCCGGGGGCCGTCCACGGAAACGTGCAACGGATGGGCACGTCGGGCGTCAACGTAAACTGCTTCGGCGCAAGCTGCCACACCTGACCGTCCGCCACGGAACGAATCGCCGCGCGAATGCGCAACAGCGGCAGTTTCCTGGCTCCCGCGAGGACAAGCTCGACGCGGTCGCCTTTGTAATCCACCTGTCCCGCGAACTCTTCCGAGGCGAAATCGACGTGCGACAAACCGCGCACGACGTTCAGGAAATAGGTTGTCTCGACAGATTCGCCGGGCTTGAAGGTCCGAGGCACAAAAGCCGCCTGGAACCCAAAAACGTTTTGCGCCACCTCCGTCCGCGCAAGCAACGAGTGGAGCAGGTTTGCATGGAACACGGCGTACACCGTTTCTTTGGCGACGGGATCGGTGGCCGCCGCCCAATTGCGCGATGCGGGATAAAAAGCGCTCCTCGTCGCGCGGACGATGCCGTCCAGCGTCGGGAAATCGATGCGGTCCTCCGGGTCCAACGTCCCGCCCGGGGCAATGCTGTTGCCAACCCACGGAGCCACCCAGTGCTCCTCGTCGCCCTTGTTGACGATGGCCCACCGAATGCGCAACGAACTTGTATCGGGCAGCGCCTCGACCGTGCGCACAACGCGCAGCCCCTTGATATTCGGGCCGTCTGCGTCATACGAATAACGCGCCACACGCCGCCCGCCCGGCTCCTCGACGATATCCACCCGCTCGTTGAGACGACGTCCGGGAACGTACAGACTGGGGACGCCAAAGCCCTCGTTCAACAATCCGCCGACGCCGGCCAGATTGTGACGGGTCGTTTTCAGCGTGAACTCCGAAGCCCTCGCGCCATTTTCCGGCGCGAGGATCATGCGCACATACGCCGTCTCGATAGGGCCCGGACCCGACGCCGCCCCCGACGCAACGGCAGCCGGCAGCGCAAGAACAACCCCCAAAAACGCGCCTCTCCTAAGAGCGACATCCCGAACAACAGCGATTCCCCGCCTCACGACAACAGATATGCGAAAAAGACCCGCAAACACGATTCAACACTCCCAAGGCGTTAAAGACACTCGGCGCATTATCAGTTTCCCAGCAGCAAGGATCAATCGCCGAATCGTTTCCTTCCCGAATCGCCGGACAAGAAGAAAGGGCGAAGACAAAACTGACCTGCAGCCCTCGATTCGGAGCGCACTTGTGTTCGTCTGGAGATCTTCGCACACCGGGTAGGTCGTCTGATCGCCCATCCCCGCACAACCAAACCGTTTCCCCTGACAGAGGCAACTTACCCGGCGATTGGAAGCTTGAAAAGTCCAAGCGCTCGGATTCAGGGCCTTTTCACGCCATGCGCGGTGAACGAATTCCCATCATCCCTTTTCATGCCAACGCGCACATCCCGAAAACTTAGACATACTGGAGCGCCACACCCAACAAAAACACGGAGCGCATTTCGGCCAATAAAGACAAGGGTTTGCAAGAGGGGGCAAGAGAAGGGAATGGCGTACCCGGAGGGACTCGAACCCC
>ERZ795049.4329-NODE-4329-length-14164-cov-4.479765_pt1 | contig 14164 bp, 19 predicted proteins | sample MGYA00375133_ERZ795049 | MGnify/ENA primary metagenome ERZ795049 (study PRJEB30178, sample SAMN05720147) | activated sludge metagenome | isolation source: anaerobic digester from wastewater treatment plant | place: Japan | collected 2015-04-20 ...
CATCACGTGAAGAACGCCTCGAAGCTGCGCAATGAGTTGGTGCACGCGACGCGGCGCGACGAGATCGTTTCTATTCTGGCCCGGATCAGCGATGACGGATAATCCTGTCGCGGCCCACAGACACGCTCAAACGAATCAGGTATGATTGCTCCCGCCCGGCGGCGGGAGCTACATCGCGACCGCCATGCAGGACCGGCCCTCGGCGGCATCGCGAATATACCCCAGCACGGCCTGGGCAAAACGCTCCTCGAACATGGATGAAACCATGGGCGGAAACGGGAAATCGAGCGCGGCCCGGCAATAAAAGGTCGCGCGCGCCCCGCCCCGATCGCCCGGCTCCACCGTGCAATACCCGCTCACCTCGCGTCGATCCTCATCGCGCATAACGAACGTGATGGTCCGGTTCGCATCATCGTACTGCTTGCTGAGAATGACATCGAATCCCTGCCGCAGCACCGCATCGAACTGGTAACGCACGCGACGCGGCTTGCCGTCCTCATGGCGATCGACCACGTCAACCGTGCGAACGCAGTCGAACCAATCGGGAAAGCGAGAACAGTCGCAGAGGGTCTCGTAGCATGTGGAGGGATCGGCCTTTATGCGTAACTGACATTCAGATTGATATATATTTTCCATGGAGTCCTCCAAAAACCGACACGTCGGTTCTGATTAATATAAGGGCTCACATTTGTCAATATTTTTTCAACTACCAGCCTGATGATCCGTATTATCAATAAACCAATCACATGGAGATAAAATGTCAGTAAAAACAACGCTGTACGTTCATGAAAACACCCTGGAACTCATTCACGACGCCTGTGCAATTACAGGAAAAAAGCGCACCGAGGTCATTGTCATGCTTCTGACACGATCCCTGCGCGAGGCGAGCCGTGACGTGACAATTGGGAAATCGGTTCGATACCAGGCGCGCGACCGTGCGGGGCGCTGGCGCACCATCCACGTGAGTTTCAGAGAGGACGAGGCGGACTACTGTAAGGACTTGCGGAATTTCCTGAAGAGGTCGGATTCGCTGATTCTCGCGCTGGCAGCGAGAGCATATCTGCGTGGCTGTATCAAGAAATCGTGTTTTGACGGATGGGGCGATAACTATCGCTTTTCGAATTACATCATATCGAGGGAGGAGTCCGAGGGCTTGATCTTTTGGAAAATATGCTGGGGGTTCCCCAAAACCCCCGAAGCCCATTTCCGCCTATAACCGCACAGGCCCGCAATCATCCATCAACGCCGGGGTTTCACTTGAAAATGCCGGCGGTGAACACGCGAACGAAATTTTCGGCAGTCACGCCGATGTCGGCATCGGTCTCGGTTTGGATGAAATCATAATATGCAGTCCGATGCAGGGCGCCGATCAGCAGGTTCGCCGCGCCGGAAATATCGATATCGTCGCGAAGATGATTGAAGCGCCGCGCGAGCTCGAGGTCCTGGCGCACCACGTCGGTCACCATTGTCTCGATGCGTTCGATGAGCGGCTCGATGTCCTTGTTGATGCCCGGCGCGATGCGCAGGTAGATGCGCGTGAACTCCCGCTCGCCGGCGAAAAACGCGAGCGTCCGCCTGATGCGCATGCGCAGGTACGCGACAGGATCATTAATTTTCCGCTCCTCGTCGGAGATGGCCACCACCTGCTTCCAGCGATGGTAATAGTCCTCGAGCAGCTGAAAGAAGATATCGTCCTTGTTCGCGAAATACTGATACACCGTCCCGCGCCCGATGCGTAAATCGCGGATGATGTCGTCGATGTGCGTCTCGTAGTAGCCCTTCTCCGCGAAGAGCCGCAAGGCGCTGTCGAGGATCTGCTGCCGGCGAAGTTCTCCCTTCACGACGCCGCCCCCCGCTTCGACTCAATGACGCGGGAAAGCTCGTGCAGGAGGCTCTCGAATTCACGCCGGTTTTCCTCGCTCAGCGACGCGAGCGTACGATGCGCGTCAAACACCAGCTCGATGTTCCTGATCGAACCAAACGCGGTCGTATCGCGAGCGATACGGAACGTCGGCACGTCCGGCAGGGTGATAGCGGGCTTGATCTCAATCGCGCTCAGGGCGGAGAGCTTTCGCAACGCCTCGCTCGCCGCCGCCGAGGGGTTGGCTATGACGACACCGCCCGCACCGCTCCGCTTCGCCAATCCCACGATAAAGCCGATGAAGGTGGAGTCCATATACGTGCACCGGGCCAGATCCAGATACACGGTCGTTGGCGCATTCGCGTTGTCCAGATAGCGCGGCAACACCTCGCCCAGCGCGAAGCACTCTCCCGCGCGGATCTCCCCCTCCGCGACAACGACGCACTCCCCGCCGCGTATCCCGATGCTGAGCGCATTGTCCATCGATATGCCGCCCCCTCTGTTTCAATGGTCGCCCCATGTACGCTAGTGCCGAGGCCGTTTTCACGCAACCCGTTTTTTATCACCTTGATGCGGCTCGTCGCGCTGGTGAAAATTTATTCTTGCATTATATATACAAAAATTTTTAATGTGCCGTAAATTGTCCATATCATTTCAACGAGGTGGAATCATGAATATTCTCATTTTTGGGCCCAACGGAAGCGGCAAGGGAACGCAGGGCACGCTCGTCCAGAAGGAATACAATGTCGTCCACGTGGAATCGGGCGTCATCTTCCGCGAAAATATCAAGAAGGGCACCGAGATTGGTAAGAAGGCGAAGGAATACATCGACCGCGGCGAGCTCGTCCCGGATGGCATCACCATCCCCATGATCGTCAGCCGCCTCCAGGAGCCGGACTGCAAGAACGGCTGGCTGCTCGACGGCTTCCCCCGCTCCATCGAACAGGCCAAGGCCCTCGACGAGGCGGTGGAGAAGGCCGGCATGAAGCTCGGCTGCGTGATCGAGATCGTGCTGCCCCGCGAGATCGCGAAGAACCGCATCATGGGCCGACGCCTGTGCGCGAACGACAACAACCACCCGAACAACATCTTCATCGACGCCATCAAGCCGACCCAGAAGGGTGATGACTTCGTATGCCGCGTCTGCGGCGGCGCCCTCTCGGCCCGCTCCGACGACCAGGACGAGGTGGCCATCGGCAAGCGTCACGACATTTACTACGATACGAAGACCGGCACCATGGCGGCGGTGAACTACTTCAAGGACGTCGCCGCGAAGAAGGGCATCAAGATCATCGAACTCGACGGGAAGCCCGGCGTGAAAGAGGTGACCGAAGAGCTCATGAAGAAGTTGAAGTAATCAAACGCGATCTGAAAAGCCGGAGGGTGCAGCCCTCCGGCTTTTTCTGAATGCCATGACCCTGAAGATCATATCCGCATTGACGCCGTTGCGAATCATCACCTGCTTCTTTTTCCTTTGCACGTACGCGCTCCCCGGCTGCCTCTCGAAAAACGTCGCGCTTGATCGTTTCGAGATAACCCCCGAGGCCTATACCGCCGCCGATGTCTATCAATCCATGACGATCGACGACCGTGGAATGCCGAAGTACGACGGGAAGCTGAAGAAAACACCCGACGCGATCGGATCAACATTCGTTCTCGTGTTCAAAGATGAGAAGAACCGCCCCAGCAAGGCTCTGTCGATGATGATCGTAAAGCACCAGGAAAAGGCCGATCTCGCCCGGCCGATCAAGGTGGTATTCGAGTGGACGCAAAAGGGCTTCGAGACCGGCATCAGCCTGTGGAGTGGGGGCGGAGGTGGCAGCGCCGGCGGATCATCAAGCGGCTCCTGTGGCTCAGGATGCATTTCAAGTCCCGGTGGCGGGGGGAAGGACGCAATAGCGATTCTCGCCATTCTCGGAATCGTCGTGGCCCTCGTCGCCGTAGTATTCGTTTCCACCCCGATCATCGGCGGCACTGGCGGGTTTGTCGTCGGCCTCTCCCAGAGCCCGGTGGAGGCCACAAAAGAAATACGCAAAACCTTCACGGACCGCATACCCCTCGCGCTGGTGTATCTGTCATATCACTACGAGGGGGCCGGTCGCCTGGTAGGCATCAACCAGTACATCGCCTCGAATCCGGCCAAGCTGGTCGTGGAAACCGAATACCATTATCGTCCCTTCGAATTCAAGCCCTACAAGGCCGTCGTGAAAAGCATCCCCGAGAAAAAGACGCGCACCATCATTTTCCCATAATATCGTACATGTCGCAATGAACATTCTCCAGCCCGACCGCCTGAGCGATGAAGTGACCTGTCCATACATCCCGGGGAACCGGTGCCGGTACCGCTATTTTTTCGCGACCGACGTTACGGCCGACGAGCTCGAACACCTGCTCGCGACCGGCTGGCGGAAGTTTGGCCCCTACTACTTCATGCCCGAGTGCGGCGAGTGCCGCGAGTGCGTTCCGGTTCGCGTGCTCGCCCGGGAGTTCGCGCCCTCCGCGAACCAGCGCAAGACGCTCGCCAAGGCGCGCGCCATCGAGACGCGTTTCGAGCCGCTTGCGTTCTCGGAAGAAATTTTCGACATCTACTGCGACCACTCCATCAACCGCTTCGGCTCCAATCCCTCGCTGGATGACTTCCTCCACAACTTCTACTACCCCTCGTGCCCGGCCCTGCAGTCGGAGTACCGGCTGGGCGATTCGCTCATCGCCGCGGGTTTCATCGACCAGTCGAGCCGGGGATTGAGCAGCGTGTACTTCATCTACCGAACGGCGCATGGGCGCTACAGCCTCGGCACGGTGAGCGCAATCAGGGAGATCGAACACGCGCGCGAACTCGGCCTCGACTACTACTACCTCGGGTATCACGTCGCGCGCAACCACTTCATGGCCTATAAGAACCGGTTCAGGCCGTACCAGCGGTTCGATTGGGAGAAAAAGCAATGGGCGCAGCCCGAGGAGTGACCGTCATCCCGAAGTGACATAATCACCAACATTAATATATATACAGATTTTACTTGACACTTAAAATCTGTATAATAAATTCAGATCATGAAATACCTGCACCGCGACGCGGAAAAGACCATCGCGAGGTACTGTTCGCTCTTCCCGGCAGTCGCGCTCACCGGGCCGCGCCAGTCGGGAAAATCTACCACGCTCAAGAAGCTTTTCGAATCGGAATACCGGTATGTAACCTTTGACGATCCGACCCAGGGCGCCTTCTTCGATGACGACCCGAAGGGATTCATGAAACGCCATTCCGGGCGCGTCATTTTTGACGAGGTCCAGAAGGCTCCCAAGATATTCGATTACCTCAAGCTGGCCATCGACGAGGACCGCGGCTCCTACGGGCACTACATACTCACCGGCTCGAGCCAGTTTGCCTTCGTCAAAGGGATAACCGAGTCGCTTGCCGGCAGGATCGGCATGCTTTCCCTCCTGCCGTTTCAGTACAGCGAAATCCCTTCACCGCTTCGAGAACGGCAGATCGTTAACGGCAGTTATCCCGAGCTGGTTATGCGGAAATACGACGGCCTTGGAGAATGGTATTCATCGTATATTGCCAACTATCTCGAGCGGGACGTACGGTCTCTCTACAACCTGGGGAACCTGCGGGATTTCCGGCGGCTCCTGATGCTCCTCGCCGCGCGGTCGGCGCAGGAACTCAACATGAGCGAACTCGCCGGTGAGGTCGGCGTGAGCGTGAATACGATCCGAAGCTGGATCTCGATACTCGAAGCGAGTTATATCATTTTCCTGCTCCCGCCTTATCATCGGAACCTGGGTAAGCGGATCGTCAAGCGTCCCAAGATATATTTTTACGATACCGGGATCATCTGCCACCTCACGGGGATATCCGACCGGAAATTGCTCGACCGGGGACCGTTGGCGGGACCTGTTTTTGAGAACTATATTGTTTCCGAGATAAAAAAAATCATCCTCCACAACGGCCGGGAAAGCGAGCTCTACTATTTTCGAAACAACCTTGGCCTTGAGGCCGATTGTATCATCGAGGATCGCCACGCGCAAACCGTCCACTATGTCGAGATCAAGAACACCCGCACCGCGAAACCGCGCATGGCCGATTCGCTGGTAAAACTCATCGACCTGGAAAAGAACGAGATTTCCCCTTCGACACGATCAATCGAAGGCCGTATCGTCTACGCGGGCGAAGAACGAACCGCCCTTTCCGACAGCATCCAATTCATCGACTATCGCGATCTCCTGGAGCAGCTCTCGCATCCTGCCGGAACGTAACATTGTTGTTGTTTTTTCCGCACTCCTTCCTTACGTTAACCGCACGCGCCGCAGGCAATGACGTATTCCATACCGAAAAGGAGATGCGCATGAAGATCCCCCCGGCCATCAGCACGCATATCATGGTCGCCATGTTGATCGCGACGATTCACGCGCCGCTCCCGCTCCACGCCGTGGAGGAGAAGCAGCCTTATCGGCACAACCTGGTCCTTGGATTCGACCGGCCGTATAGCGTCGCGGAGGTGAACAATGCGACGCCGCTGTTTCTGTACCGGTATTTCCAGGAGGAGCTCCCGCACGATCTCTACGCCGAGCTCTCCATCCTCACGACGCACGTGATCACCGTGTTCGGCCGCAAGACGCGGGAGTATTTTGTCGGGGTCTCGCCCCAGCTCAATCACACCGTGTACAGCGGATTTCACGCCTACACCAACGGCGTGTCCGATTACCGTCGGCGGTTCCAGGGGCATAATGCTGGCGTGGAGGCGTTCTTCCAGTACCACTTCATCAAACCGGTGTCGCTGAAGCTGTCGTACTACCCGGGATGGTATTTCTACCGGGAAAACGTCGGCAGGGACATCATGTAAAACCACTACGAGCCGACCGAGATCGCCCTGCCCAACAACCACTGGGAGCACAAGGGCCGCGCCGATCTCGTCGCCGATTTCGTGACCCGCCGGGGACTGCTCGACCGCATTCGGCACGGCGTGTACGCCCGGGCGATCTACGAGTATGCGCGGCGATACGGCTACGGGACATTCGAGGACCTCATCCCCGAGACGATGAAATCGAGCATATCGCACACGCACAAATCGTACGCCGAGCTGGGGCTGTACTACTCGTTCTCGAATGACATCACCCTGCTCGTGGACCTGCTCGGGGCATACCACCACAATATCGACCGGAACAACTCCGACAAGATCGGCGCCTTCTTCTCGGAAACGGCCCCGATGCCCGGCTACTTCTGGGGGGAGTTCTATCACAATAAATTCGCCACGGCCCGCGCCCAGATCGGCCTTCCGCTTGGCGTCTGGCATTCGCGGCTGCAGCCCGGCTACAACCTGCTCTATCTGCACAAGAAGAACGAGGTGATTGGCGTCGGGAACTATGCGCACACCGTCTACCACAGCGTCTCGGCATCGTTCACGACCAAGCTCGGGGACGTATTGCCCATGATGCTCAACTATGCATACGGCATCAACGCCGTGCGACGCGACGCGCACACCCGGCGACTCGAAAAGGGGAACCACGAGGTGCTCGTCATGGTCATCGCGGCCTTCGGCGAGAACCCGCGTCCGGACGGCGAACCGAAGGAAAAAGAGCGGCGGACGATCCCAGACGAGCTCGAGGGACCGGAGAAGATGCGCGTCGAATAGCAGGCAACGTCACCGCGGGTTTTCCGCACAGGCGCCGTGTTTGATGCGGGGTGCCGACCGGAACGCGCCGCCGCACACGCGTCACCATCGACACCAGGGCCCGGATGGCCGATCCCGGAACCGCGTTCCCATGCACCACGCGCACCATGCGCCAGCCGGGAGCCCGGCGCAGCGCGCATGCGACGCTAGATCCCGAGCGCTATGTTCACCCGGACCACGACGCCCATAGGATCTTCGGCTCCGCCGTTCGCGGCATAGGTCATCGCGCTCAGCTTCGAATCGTACAAATAGCTGTAGCGACGATTGCGTTCTGCGCCATCGTGAACGGTTATTTCCACATAGCCCTCAGTGCGCCGCGCGTGGGTGAACAGGGTTCGCTCGATCGCGTCTGACGCGCCGCCACGGAGCACCTCTGAAAGCAGACGCTCAAGAAGGTCCGGCAGGGTATCATCATACAGCGTCCGTACGCCGGCCTGCGAGAGAGCGCGCACGATCCCGTCGATGATCCCCTCGCGGGTCGAGCCGACCGGAACGCTCATGTCGAGAATCACGTTGTCGTCGCGTCCGTTCATCATCACGTACCTCCCTGGCACGGTCGCTCCTGCGACGGTGCCGCTCCCCCATGAGCATCCATAAGGGAAAATTCAACCTCTCCGGGAAACCCGTTGCGGGGCGGATACCCCGGAGAGGTCAGCGCTCCTCCTCAGCTTGGCGACAATGAAGTATGAAGAAGGTAAAGACGGGTTTTCGTAACACTGGGCGTAAAAAGCCTATAAATAATATTTCGCGATAAGCAAAAGGGCGATCATGGCGCATGCGCCGGCGATATAGCGGGGTACGTCGAGATGGAACCCGCCCCGGTTCTCCGTGTTGGAGTTTTCTGCTGCCGTTTTCTTGTCGATTCGATAGTTCATCGATTACCCTCCTCCAATATCCCCATTCAACTATAATTATATCAAAATCCACAATACCCGACAAGTAAAATTTTATTATAAGTTAAAATATTGATTAAAATATTAATTTATTTTGATAAATTCACTTGAAATATATTCACTAAATATTTTTTGATATTAAATATTTTACATAGTTCACGCAAAAGATGCTTCAATACCAGGGGAGGGATCAGAAAAAAGAAGGGATTCCGATCAAACAGATGCCTGCCTGATGGAATCCCCGAGAGGTTCTCCATGAAACGTGGTCGTGATATGGAGGTTTCAACCCATTTTCACGTTAATATAATATAAAATTTTGTCAATAAATATTAATCGAAAATGAATTATATTTGCCAATTTTTTTTCTACGATTTCTTGTGTACACAAACATTTTTATGGAGCGGATATGCCATGAGCGAACGGACTCAAAAAAACGTAGAAGCCGGGGCCGACGCACGAGTCGATTTTAAAAAGATCATCATCGGAGGTATCCTGCTGGCGGGATTGCTGGCGTTCGTGAAGTTCTTTCTATAAGTAGGAGCGCCCCATGCTCCTTGGCGCCATCCTGAAGAGCATACGCCGGGACAAGGAGTATACCCTGGGCGATGTCGCGCGGCGGCTCGACATATCGACAAGCCTGCTTTCGCAAATCGAAAATGACCGGGTCCAACCCTCGCTGCACACGCTCTCGACGCTGCTCGCGCTCTACGAAACGCCGCTCTCGGATTTCTTCCGGCAGGCCGAGCACAAGCGGTATCAGTTTATCAGCAGGCTCGATTCCGAGCGGCTGACCCATCATGGCGAAGGCTTTTCCCTGACGCTGCTCGCTTCGAAGCTTCAGAACAACTCGCTGGAATCGTTTATCGTAGAACTCCGGCCCGGCGGGGCGATCGACATCGCCGAGCTGTCGCGGGAATACCGCGGCGAGCGGATGATCTATGTTATCGCCGGCGCGCCGTCGGTGACCATCGACAACGAGGGCCCCTTCGCCCTCGAAGGCGGGGACTCGATCAACTTCAAGTGCCACACCCCGTGCGCGATCGCCAATCCGTCCGGCAGCGATGCGCGCTTCGTGATTACGGGCATCCCGCCCATCTTCCTGTAAGCGCGGGGGGCGACAGCTCGTCATGCTGGCGGCGTTCAGGAGCCCCACGACCACCGATACGAACGCGACGAAGGCCGCCGGCCCCATCTTGTCCTCGGCGATCCCCTTGATCACCTGGCCGAAAAAGAGCCGCAGGACGATGAACGCCAGCACCTGGATCACCAGCGCGATGAGCGCCCAGATGAGCATGTCCAGCAGGCTCACGCTGTGCGCGATGGCGCTCACCAGCGGGCAGGCGAACCCGTGAAGCGCGCCGCCCAAGCTCACGGCCGGCGCCGTTTTCCCCTCACGGATGAGCGTGTGCTCGGAATACGGCGTCACGAGACCGTACACCCCGGCAAAGACGACCAGGAGCCCGATGGCCCCTCCGAAGTACGCGAGAAACGCGAGAATTCCCGACAACGACTGCATGATCTGCGATTGCATGTTACTCCTCCTCGAACAGGTGCGGTATAAACCGGCTGGTATTCATGGTAATCTCGGTATTGTCCTCCCTGATCCCGATGCCCGCCGGCTTTCCGTCTATGATCCATGAGCCGATCGAGACGTAGTTGCCGTCGAAGACGGGAACGGGGTGGTATTGCTGGAAGATATGGCCCTCCTTCCCATAGGTGCCGGGACGCTCGAGCGTCTCGCCGCCCCGCACCATCAGAACGCTGTCCCCCTCGCGCGAGAAGAAGGGTTTGCGGACATAATTGTCGGAGAACGTGTTCTCAAAAAAGGCCGGAAGCAGATTAGGATGGTCCGGGTAGAGCTCCCACAGGATCGGGAGGATGGCCTTGTTGCTCAGAATCGCCTTCCACGCGGGCTCGATGACGGTCCAGTCGCATTCCATGAGGTTCGAGCCGAACTCGTCGGTGAACATCCACTCCCAGGGATAGAGCTTGAAGATGATGAAGATGGATTCGTTGTCGAGGTCTACGAACTGCTTCCGGTCGGGAAGCCAGCCGATGTCCTCGATGAAAACCTGCTTCGTGCGCAGGCCCGCCTGCATCGCCACGTCGCGCATGTATTCGATGTTCCCCAGGTCCTCCTCGGTGTCCTTCATGCAAGCGAAGTACACGGTCCCCGCGTATTTATGCGCCGTCCAGAAGTCCAAGAGCTTCTCGTGGATGGAATTGAACTGGTCCTTCGACGGGAAGAGGTCCTTGAGCCAGAACCACTGCACCACGCTCCCCTCGAGCAGCGCGGTGGGCGTATCGGCATTGTACTCGAGAAGCTTGGGATCGCCCGTTCCGTCGTAGCAGAAGTCGAAGCGGCCGTACATCGAGGGATCGGCGTCCTCCCACGAGCGCAGGATAAGCGGCACGAAGCCCTCGGGGATCGCCATGCGCGAGAAGAGCTTGTTCGCGATCACGTGCTCCACGGCCTTGAGGCACATGCCATGCAGCTCGGCCGTCGCATCATCGAGGGTGTCGACCTCGCTCGATGTGAAGGCATAGTAGGCCGACTCGTCCCAGTAGATGGCGTCATTGATGGTATGATAGGTGAGCCCCACCGACTCGACTTTTTCCAACCAGTCGGGACGGGGAGTGATCGCGATCCGGCGCACGCCGTCAGCTCCCGCTCGAATGGAACCCGGAGGACCCGCCGAAGCCGCCCCGGGTCGCGCGCGCGACGCTCACGGACTTGCTGCCCGTGCGCAGCGACGAAATGGAGCTTCCGCCTCGGTAGGGGATGAACGCGCCGTAATAGCGGCGATGCGAGTGGCTGTAATCGGACGAATCGCTCGAAACGGCCTCGCAGTCGCTCGCGGAATTCTCCGCCAGGCAGTCGCTCTGGCTGTTGTAGACGTTGCGCGTGCCGTCCTCGCCGCAACTGGCGAAGGCGACGGATCCAATGAGGACGAGCGAGATCCTGAGACTGCTCCTTTTCTCTTTCTCTTCGAGTTTTGACATGAGGCCTGCCCTCCGGGTTCTTTTTCTGTATGGATGGATTGTTGATGGGGACATAATTGATATCAGAAAATATTGCAAGGAATTTTCGTTATCCATTGACGAAAACCGCTGATCGCCGTTACTAGACCCGCTTCAACGGGGAGGAATGATACAGCTCGCAGTCAACTATTCCCGGCCGGCCGCGGCGCTCTCCCGCGCGGGGAGGATCGCCTTCGATCGCTTCAAGTGCCCCGCATGGCCCGATGTGGTCGCGGAATCGCTCGCGATCGGGCCCTCCTATGTCCATTACCCCATCCTCGTGGGCGGGGCGCGGCCCGTGATCGACAAGGAAACCGGCGCCGATCCGGACTGGGGCCGGATCGAATCGATGGCGCGCGACACCGGCGTGCCGTACATCAACATCCACCTCGCCCCGACAAACGCCGACCATCCCGAGGCCGTTGACGCGGACGGCGATCCCGACGCGGTTCGGCGGTTCACCGACTACTTCATCGACTGCGTGGGCCGGGTCGTGTCGCGCTTCGGACCCGCGCGCGTCATCCTGGAGAACAACTCCGACGACTGGGGTCAGAGCCTCACGATCGGCATCCTGCCGGGGGTGATCGCCGAGGTGGTCGCGGCGACCGGCTGCGGGTTCCTTCTGGACATCTCGCACGCGCGCCTCGCGGCGGAGCGCCTGGGGTGGGACGCGCGCGACTACACCGAGGCGCTCCCGGTGGGACGCATCCGCGAGCTCCACGTGACCGGCGTCCAGCGCTTCGACGAAAGCTGGATACGGCCGCTGCGCGCGGCCGGCATTCCGGAGGCGCAGTACCGCGAGTTCATCGGCTACCGGATCGACCACCTGCCCCTCACGGACGATTGCTGGGAATTCTACGAGTGGTCAATCGGCCGGATTCGTTGCGGCGCGTGGAGCGAGCCCTGGGCGGTCGCCTACGAGTGCGGGGGCGTGAGCCCCCTCTGGGAGGCGCTCACCGATGCGGACGTGCTCGCCGAGCAGGTCCCGCGCCTTCTCGCGGCGCTGCGTTAGGCGCTATCGAACAAGACGCCGCACGGCGTCGAGCCGGGAGATGTCGATGGTGCCCGTCACGCGCAGCGGCCCGTCCGACCTGTCCCGCGCGAGCGTCGCAATCACCCGATCGCCCTGCGAGGCGCGCTCGACCCGGGGCGGGACAAAATAGTGCACGCTGGGGCAGTCCTTCTCCCAGGGCCAGCGCGCCCTCCGCCAGTGAAAGATCGAGCGCACGAACGAAAGCTCCGTCCCCACGGCGACCTCCCCGCGGATCACGCTCTCCACGCGCAGGCGATCGACGGTCGTGGTCGCGCACCGCTCGTTCTTTTTCGATGATGAACGGAGCGTCGCGATAACGATCGCATGGGCCTCGCGCACGGCGCGCTCATCGTCGATGGGATAGGGCTTGTGCGGGAAACCGGCCGTCCCCATGAGGAGGACCGCGCATGTCGCTGCCGCCAGCGGAATTATTCGCATCATCGCGTCCTCATCGTAGAATACATATCGACATGCCGCATCCGTATTCTTTTTTGTATGATCCGCCCGAGGCGGCGCGACGGCTCAATCGGTCCGCGCCGGGCCAGACGGTCGATCGCCTCACGTCGCCTTCACGATGCGATTCTTCCCGCTGTTGCGCGCGGCGGCGAGGGCCCCGTACACGCGGCGGAGGAGGTGATCGACGCCCTCATCCGTCGGAACGAGGGCCGCGACGCCGGCGCTCATGCTCACGAAGATATTGCACGTCCCGGTGTTGATGACGAGATCCCCCGCAATGCTCCGCCGGATGCGCTCGGCGACGGCCGCGGCGCCCGGCGCGTCGGTGTCGGGGAGCAGCAGAACAAACTCGTCCCGCTCGTAACGGCCCACGATATCGTAAAGCCGGGCGCTCGCGCGGCAGATATCGGCGAACTGCCGGAGAAGGCGCGCGCAGGCATCGCGCCCGAAGCGCTCCTCGAGGAGCGCGAAATCGTCAATGCCAACGGCGATGCAGGCAAGGGCGCTTCCGTGGCGCCGGGCCTTCTGGAACTCCTGCCCGAAGCGCTCGAGGAGAAAGCGCCGCGAGCTCGCCCCGGTTTCGGGATCGACGATGGAGCCCTCCATGAGAAGCCGCCGGGCCTCCTCGAGCCGGGCGCTCACGACCCGCTGATAGGCCATGCCCGCGGCAAGGGCCAGTGCCGCCAAAGCGCCAATCATGATGACAACAATGATATCGAGCTGCATCGCAATCGAGCGGCGTCGCCTGCGCTCCGCTCCTGCCATCACAATACGCCCCGGGAGCGTCCGCGTCAATAAAAATGATAGCGCAACGGGTGCAGAAGCGATTGACGGATCACCGCCGATCGTGCATCACGGTACCCGCACTCATATCAGCCACAAGGAGAACCGCATGATCAAGGAACGGAACGAGGACAACATCATCATCGCGACATTCGAGAACGGGAAGTACAACACCATCACCACGGAGACGCTGCTGCAGATCCGCGACCTGGTGAAGCGCGTGACCGAGGACGACGCGCTCAAGGGCATCGTCTTCACCGGCAACGGACGCACCTATTGCTCGGGCTTCGATCTGCCCACCTTCCTGGGCGCGGTGGATGAGCAGATCGCCAAGGAAGCCAAGAAGGCTTTCGATAAGCAGGGCCTCAAGATCGAACTCGGCGTGAAGGTTGGCGAGATCAAGACCGGCAAGAAGGGTGTGAGCATTGCCTACAAGATCGGAAGA
>ERZ795049.4336-NODE-4336-length-14151-cov-10.245389_pt1 | contig 14151 bp, 13 predicted proteins | sample MGYA00375133_ERZ795049 | MGnify/ENA primary metagenome ERZ795049 (study PRJEB30178, sample SAMN05720147) | activated sludge metagenome | isolation source: anaerobic digester from wastewater treatment plant | place: Japan | collected 2015-04-20 ...
AAATTGATATTGAAGAAAATAAAACCCCTGAACAATTTTACAAAGATATTGTTACTACAAGGGGAGCTGATGGATTTGGATCAACCGATAAAAAATAAAAAATGGAAAGAGAAGACGTTTATAAATTAATTGATGGCGAAAGGGAATATCAAAACAAAAGATGGATTGATGATAAAATGCCATCAGGAACTCATGTTCATACCCCAGAGGAATGGATTGTTTATATGGAAGATTATTTAGCCGAAGCTAAGCATATTCTTTCACGTCAGGAAGCACCGGGATGTTATCCCGCCGCGATGGCAATTATAAGAAAAGTAACAGCTATGGGAGTAGCTGCAATGGAACAAATTGAAACCCCAGCAAGATGAAAATTAATCTAGAAAAACTAAAAGAGGTCGAAGAACAATATAAGGAACAAGGCCTCCCTAATTACACTTTGCATCTGATGTTGTCAAGAGTATTAGGATTTGAAGAAGCTCCTTATTCTTTAGCTCCAAATAATGTGGTACTTTCAATAAACACATTAAAGGATCTTGGGATTATCGAATTAGAAGATAATACTAAGAAATCAAAGAAAGTAGAACAAATAAATTCATAAAAATGGCAAAGCCAATCATGATTATAAATTATTGCATATCTGGCATGTCTAGGACATCCGCTATCAATAATTTAAGAGAACTTCAGGAAGTATTAGAGGATTCTAATGCAAACGATGAATATTTTACTTTTATTCTTCCTGTAAATGGAGATTCTCATATTCAAGTTTTTTATGAAAAGGATTTCGACGATATTAAATACAACGATCTTAAGAAAATGGTCGAAGAAAAAATTTCCTCTTTGAAAGATCAACCGGATACTGATGAAATTGATGAATTTGATGAGGATCTATTTGAAGAAGAGCCTTCTAAGTTTACAAAATTTTTAAGAAAAATCGGAATACTTCCAAAATGATAAAACAAAAAATTTACATTGCTTCTCCCTATACTCATGGGGATAAGCTACAAATGGTACAATTACAAATTGATGCTTGGCATGTTTTAAGAGATAAGGGATTTATACCAATTGCTCCTCTTTTAACCCACTTTATTAACGAAATTAAAGAAAGAACTCATACTGAATGGCTTGAATACGATTTTGAAATATTAAGAGTTTGCCAAATGGTGGTCCGATTAAGACCTGTTGATGAATTTGGCGATGAAATACCTTCAACAGGAGCGGATATGGAGGAAGCTGAAGCAAAAAGATTAGGATTACAATATTATGAATTTAAGACTGTCGAAGAAATGAAAGTTTTTTTCGATGAAAATTTTTAATTTTCTCTATGCAAATTAGGCCTCGAAAGAGGCCTTTTTTATTTAACGAATTTTTATATAAACTTTTCCTTTCCCCCGCATATAATCTTAAAATAACCATGTAATTATGATCGTGAATATAGAACAGCGTAAGGGAAAGTTAATTGTTTCCTATATCAATAAGGAAGGAAATATTTCTTTTATGCAATTAAATATCCCGCCAGCGCATCAATATGTTTATGTTTATGCAAAAGGTGGTGGCGCAGACTCCAGAGTTAGATCCTGGGATAATCGTCCAGTTAGAAAAGTTCCAAGTGAATTTCTTTCAAGATATAGAATTCAGGAATTTTTTGTAGATGCTGGTGAAGAAATTGTGGGACCTTTATTTGAACGTAATAAGCCAAATGCTTATTCGTGTGATATTGAGGTTGACGTAGATGAAGAAATTGGTTTTGCAGAACCCCGAGACGCTCTTAGTAGAATTAATACTATTTCATGGAGTAATAAGGACCAGGTTATCGTATTTGGATTAAAAGATCTTTCAGCTTCTCAGATCGATTCTATAGAAAAAAATATTAATCACCACTTAGAGAAACTGGGATTAACCTATAGATTTATTTATAAGAAATATGAAAATGAAGCAGACATGCTTTATGATTTCTTGTGGAACTATGCTCGCCATGCACCTCTTATCATAGGGTGGCACTTCTGGAATTATGACTGGAGATATATTTATAACCGTTGCCAAAGATTGCATTTAGATATATCCTGGATGAGCCCCACCAAACAATGGTTCAAACATAGGATTATGGATAAAAATCAGAGAGCTGAGGTTATGCTTCCTCAGCATAAACTGATTGTCGACTATATGGAACTCTATAAAAAGTGGGATAGGGTTATCGATCCAAAGGAAAATATGTCTTTGGACTTTGCAACTGAAGCAGCTTTGGGTGTTACTAAAGTTAAGTATCCAGGATCATTTACGGAACTTTATAGAAAGGATTTTGATCAATATGTATTTTATAATGCTATTGATGCCATTCTCGTAGAACAAATTCATTATAAATTAAAAACTTTAGGTATATTCTTAGGCTTAGGAAACCTTACAAGAGTAGAAGCGATGAATGCTTTTTCACCGATCTATATGCTTGAAGCTACAGCAACCAGATATGCTTATGAAAGAAATTTGGTATTTCCCCAAGAAAAGAAGGAAAGGAGAAGAGAAAGTTATGAAGGAGCTTTTGTATTTAATCCAACTCCGGATCTTTATGAGTGGGTAGGATCTTTTGACTTTAACTCTCTTTATCCTACTATTATGAGACAATTCAAGATCTCAATAGAAAATTTTATTACAAAGGATAAAAATTTTAAGCCTAATCCCCAACAAGTTAAATGTGCATCCGGAGCAGTTTTTGATGCTTCCTATGAGCCTCTTCTTCCAGAAATTTTAACAGATTATTATTCTCAGAGGAAACAAGCACAGAAGACAATGAAAGGTGCAGAAAGTGATCTGGCAGAACTTCAAAAAATACTTAAAGAAAGAGAATTATCTGCATCGGATTCTCTTAAATCCTGAGATCAAGATTCGTTAAAAGGGGGTATATAATTTACCTAAAAATAAATTAAAATAACTAAAATAAAATATGGTGGAACGATACACAGAAGACCAGTTGCGACAATCTGGTCTTCAGTATTTTAAAGGAGATATTCTCGCAACAAATGTATGGATTAAGAAATACGCACTCAAATCAAAAACAGAAAATTACTACTTAGAACTCTCGCCAGATGAAACAATCAAAAGATTAGCAAAAGAAATTCACAGGATTGAACAGAAATATCCAAATCCCCTATCTTACGAAGAAATTTACGAATCATTTAAAAACTTTAAATCCTTTATTTTTGGAGGATCTATCCAATTTGGTTTAGGTAATATAGACCAAATATCATCTTTGGGTAATTGTTTCTTTATTGATAATGGTTCGGATTCTTATGGAGGTATCTTTAATACAGACGAATCCCTTGTTCAATTAATGAAACGCAGAGGAGGAGTTGGCATTACTCTTGAACATCTTCGTCCGGCTACAGCTACTGTAAACAATGCAGCTCAATCTTCAACAGGAGCTACTTCCTTTATGGATCGTTTTTCTAATTCCACAAGGGAGGTTGCTCAGGATGGAAGAAGGGGTGCTTTAATGATTACAATGCACATAAATCATCCAGACATCTTGGATTTTATTATGAAAAAAGATGATCTGACAAAAGTAACTGGGGCTAATGTATCTGTTAAGGTTACTGATGAATTTATGAATGCTGTGGAAAAGGATGAAGATTATCTTTTGAGATGGCCTGTTGAATCCTCTCAGCCTAGAATGCTTGAAAAATTTACCTATAATAAACTTCATCGGACAGAAGATGGTTCTTATATTAGACGAGTAAAAGCCCGAGAAATTTGGAATACCATTGTTAAGCAGGCTCATAAAAATGCTGAGCCTGGTGTTCTTTTTTGGGATAATGTTATTAAAGAATCCCCAGCAGATATGTATTCTGATTTAGGGTTTAAAACTCTGGGAACGAATCCATGTGTTACAGGAGAAACTCTAATAGCAGTAGCAGATGGAAGGGGGGAAGTACGAATAGATCAATTAACAAAAGAAGGAAATGACGTACCCGTCTATTGCTTAAATGATAAGGGTAAAATAGAGATCCAAATGATGCGAAACCCCAGAATAACTGGATATAATCAAAAGATATACAAAGTTACATTTGATAGTGGGGATTCTATAAGGTGTACGGGAAACCATAAGATTAGATTAAAAGATGGAAGTTATAAGGAAGCAAAAGATTTAAAATATGGGGATAGTATTCATATAATGGAAAGGACCGAACTGGCTTTGGATGATATTTATAAGGGGTCGAATTCTAAAAGCTCAGATTATATTTGGATTCGAAATGGGGGGCAAAAATCATACAGAGCTGAGCATAGAATGATATATGAGTTTTACAATAATGATGCTATTGAAGAAGGCTATGTTATTCACCATAAGGATTTTAATTCAAAAAATAATATATCATCCAATTTGCAAAAAATGGAAAAATATGATCATATTAAATATCATTCTGAATTAATACAAGGAAATAAAAATCCTTATCATAAAATGTCGGATAAATGGAAATTTGATTTTGCATCTCATCCTGGCGAATCTAATCCTCTTTATTCTGGAATTAATAATTATAAATTATATAAATCTATAATTAATAAAACTAAAGAACTTGGTAGAAGAATTTCTAAAGATGAATGGAGAAAATACGGTAAAGAATTAAATTTACCTGAAATATTACATTCAAAATTTAGAGGAGGATCCGATACTTATCTTTTAATTAGAGCTGCTAATTATTTGGGATTGGAATTTGTGAATAGGGATCCCCGATTAGTAAGAACTTACTATAAAGCATTAGAAAATGGTTATAATGCAAAAATAGAAAATAATAAGGTTATTATTGAAAGGGAATGCGAAGAATGTCATAACAAAATATGGCAGGAATATGGCAGAAGAGAAATTTCTTTTTGTTCAATAACTTGTGCTAATAATTATAATAACAGGAATACAGATGTTAATATAAGAAGAACTGAAACAATTAATAAAATCTATAAAGAAAGGGGTGATTTAAATAAAGAAAATCAGCTTAGAATTTATAGTCAGCTTAAATTTGATTTAAACAGAGATCCTTTAATTGCTGAATGGAGAGAAAAATGTAAAGAAGAAAAAATAACTTACAGGATTGGAACCAAAAACGGCTTTAAAACATGGAAGGAGATTAAGGAAAAAAGCTTAAATTACAATCACAAAGTTATAAGTGTTATAGAAGATGGGTTTGAGAATGTATATAATGGAACTGTTGATAAATGGCATAATTTCTTTGCTGGCTCATTTAAATCTTTAAATCAATTAAATAAGCCTAATTATTTGAGTATCAATCAGTTGCAATGTGGAGAAGTTCCCTTAAGTCCTTATGATTCATGTCGTTTAGGAAGCATAAATGTTTATACTCTTGTTGAAGAGCCATTTACAAAAGATGCTCGAATTGATTGGGCAGAATTAGCTAAAAGAGCTAAGTTTGCTCAAAGATTTATGGATGATATTGTAGAAGCTGAAGAGGAAAAGATTCTTCTTATTCTCAATAAAATTGATCAAGATAAGGAGCCAGAAGAGCTTAAAAGAACTGAAAGAGAAGTTTGGGAAAAAGTTATTAAAGTATTAAGAAACGGAAGAAGGACTGGAGTAGGAATTCTTGGTCTTGGAGATATGTTTGCAGCTTTAGGAATGAGGTTTGGAACCCCAGAAGCTACTGAATTAGCTGAAAAAATTCATAAAGTTATTGCTATTAATTCTTATAGAGAAAGTGTTAATCTTGCAAAAGAAAGAGGGTGTTTTCCTATATGGGATGCTGATAAAGAATCTATGAATCCTTTTATTAGAAGAATCATAAGTGAGAATTTTGATAACAAAGAATACGAGAAATATTTACAATATGGCCGTAGAAATATCGCCAATTTGTCCATTGCCCCAACAGGATCATTAGCCATTTTGGCACAAACTACTTCTGGCATAGAACCCGTATTCAAAATATTTTATCATAGGAGAAGAAAAGTTAATCCCGGAGAAGAAGGTGTTAAGGTTTCTCATGTGGATGAAAATGGCGATTCTTGGGAAGAATATAATGTAATCCATTATCCATTTATTGAGTGGTTTAGTGCTCAAACAGATGGAAAAATGACTTTTAATGGAGCCAAAGTATTTTTGGAAAGTCAGGGTGAAGAAGAATTAAATAATCTAGTTGCTCAATCTCCTTGGGCTAAATCAGAATCTCATGATATTGACTATCTTGAGAAGGTCAGAATGCAGGGTCGAATCCAGAAATGGATCGACCACAGCATCTCTGTAACTCATAATCTTCCTGAAAAAATTTCTATAAAAGAAGTTAACGACATTTATTTTCAAGGTTGGAAAGCTGGATGTAAAGGATTAACTATTTATAGGGAGGGATCAAGATCCGGTGTTCTTATTTCTAAAAAAGAAAAGGATACTAATGAATTTAAGGAAACCCATGCACCAAAAAGACCTAGAGTTTTAGAAGCAGATTACTATGTAGCAACTGTCAAGGGAGCTAAATTTGCAGTTATTGTGGGTTTATGGCCTGGAACAAATCGTCCTTATGAGGTTTTTGCATTTGAAAACCCCCCTATGATGAAAAATACAAGGGGGAAAACAGTTAAAGTTAAGAAGGGGGAATATAAATTTATAAATGGGGAATTTGAAATTCCTAACCTTCAATTAGCTTCTACAAGAATAGAAGAAAGAACTTTAACACTCTCTGCTTCAATGCTTTTAAGACATGGGGCTCCAATAAATCATGTAAATCATGTAATTTCTAAGATTGATAGCAATATAGCTTCTTTCTCAGCCGCTATTAGAAGGTATCTTTCCAGATATGTAGAAGACGAGATAAATGGTGAAGGATGTCCAAATTGCGGAGATAAACTTATTATGCAGGATGGATGTGTTAAATGTGTCAATCCGTCTTGTGGTTTTTCCAGATGTGGTTAAAAATTAACAAATTTTAACAAAAACTTACATTTATCCCATCCATATAATAGATAAATACTTAAATTAATCTATTATATGGATTTTTCTTGTGACCCGGTTAAATGCTTGGAATGCGGAAAAGAGTTTCCTTATTCTAATGGATATTTTGTTTCCCATTTATCTAAAGAACATAATTTAACTCTCAGACAATATGTTGTAAAATGGGAATATAATAATGATGAAGACAAAGTTCCGAAATGTCAATGCGGATACTGTGATGAACCCGTTCCTTTTTATAGAGGGCAATTTCTTATAGGACAAAAATTAAGAGCTCATCAAAATCACAATTGGTTAAAAGAACAATATATTAAAAAACATGGTGTTCCAAAATGTAAATCATGTGGAAAAGAAAATGATAATTTTTATCGGGGTAAACCGAGAGAAAATTGTCATAAGTGTGTAAAAAATGGAAAGATTAATCAGGATAATAAGTCCCGGTTTGGATCCTCTGAAAAAACTATATCTACCCTTAAAAAAAGATACGGAGTTATAAATACTAGTCAATTTCCTAAAAATAGAGAAAATGCTTCCAAAAGAATGATCGAATATAATTCTAATTGGAAGAAAAATCATACGATAAAAAAATATAAAAATACAGAACTTTACTATCAATCTTCATTTGAATATGATTTTTTGCAATTATGCGAAAATAAAGGTATCCTCTCTCAATTGAGTAACGGCCATTCTTATAATTATTTGCCAGAGGATAGGAAATATGGAATTCGACTAATGACAGATTTTTCAATCGATAATTATGAGATAGAAATAAAATCCTCCTATATTATGAAAAAACAAGGAGGAATAGATGCTGTATTTGCAAAGAAGAAAGCAGTCGAAACATCCGGAAAAAAATATATCTTTATTTTAGATAAAGATTATTCGGGTTTGGAAAACATAGGTTTTTTATGGAATATATAAAGAAAATACTTAATAGTATGGAAAAGTTTGTATATGAAAATTTAGATGAATTTCTAAACGAAAGATTTGTCGAAGACCCCGAGGTGGACGGATCTTATGAAGAAAACTTCCCAGAGGATGAAGAGGAATCCGAGGAAATAGAAGATGAAATAGAAGATGAAGAAATAGAGGAATCCCCCGAAGAAGAAACAGAAGAAGAATCAGAAGAAGCCACTTCAAATAAAAAAGGATTCCATGAAAATATAGAAGATAGTACTCTTGAAAATGAGGATTTTAGAAGAGTTCTATATACAGGAGAAAATCTTCAATTAGTTGTAATGACCCTGCAAGAAGGAGAAGAAGTTGGAGAAGAAATCCATGAAAATGATCAATTCTTTAGATTCGAAGAAGGGGAAGGAATTTGCATCATTAATGATAATGAATACGAAGTAGAAGATGGATCGGGAGTTATTGTTCCAGCAGGATCTAAACATAATATCATTAATATCGGAGAAGGCCCGCTAAAATTATATACTCTTTATTCTCCTCCGCATCACAAAGATGGTGTAAAATATGCCTCTAAAGAAGAAGCTGAAGAATCTTCAGAAGAATTTGATGGCGAAACAACAGAATAATTTAAAATGCTTGTAAGAGAAAGCGTTAATTTCATTAGAGGAGACAGAGATGAAGAATCTGTTAAAACTAGTCTCTTTGGGATTAGAGTGGGGCATATTGTTATTCCTTCGAAGCTTCCTCCATTTCCTAATTCTAGAAGCGGGGTTACTATGCCAGCTTATTTAGTGGAATCTATCCATGATGAAGGAAGGAAAAGATCCTTAAGACTTTTAGGTATTGGATATTTTTATAATTTAAATTTTCGTAATCCGGGGGATACACCTTCCCAGTGGTTTAGTTTTTCTTCGGGATTTTCCACATCTTTAGGAAATGAAGAAGATTATAAACCAATTGATTCATCTTTAAAAGAAATGATACTCGATTCTTTAAAAAAAGAGCCGGAAAGAAGAACCTGGGAAGTCCATAAAATGAATTTTTATGATAGATCTGGCGGAAAACCCATTCTATTAAAAGAGGAACTTTTCCATCGATCCTCAACTAAATCCCAAATAAAAGATAAATTAATTGGATTTCGTCCTGGAAGTATTATAACTTCAACAGAACCCTGGCCAGCAAATAAACCTTATAAAGAGGTTTATATGTATATTAAAAAAGGAGAAAAATTTAATGACCAGGGAAATCCAATAATAGTTACTTATATCGGGGCTCTTTCTAAAAGAGATGGAAAATTAAGCCAATTCTTAATAAGACATAAGAAAATGTTGGGCGAAACAGTTATATGGGAAGAAAATAAAAGATCTCTAACTCCCGAAGAATTACAAAAAGTACAAAAAACTTTTTCAGAAATTCCAAGTTATCATCAAAAAATATACGACGAAACTGGAATAAAACCATCCCTAAATGAAAGTCTAAATTTCGAAAGAGGATTAGATCCCAAACATTCTATGAAGATAGGAAAGAGAGGACTTATCATTAAGTGGTTTTCCGACTTAGGTATAGACGAAAGTAGATATGAGATTCTTCCCGATCTTTCTATTAAAGTAAATGGGAATTTAGATTTAAGCAACACCCCAATAACTTCTCTCCCTGGTAATCTTTCTGTAGGGAGGAATTTAGATTTAAGTAACACTCAAATAACTTCTCTTCCTGATAATCTTTCTATAGGAGAGAGTTTATTTTTAAGTAACACCCCAATAACTTCTCTTCCAGATAATCTTTCTGTAGGAGGGGGTTTATATTTAAATAACAGCCCAATAACTTCTCTTCCTGATAATCTTACTATAGGAGGGGATTTATATTTAAGAAACACTCAAATAACTTCTCTTCCTGATAATCTTACTGTAGGGGGGAGTTTATATTTAAATAACACCCCGATAACTTCTCTTCCAGATAATCTTACTGTAGGGGGGAATTTAGATTTAAGCAGTTCTCAAATAACTTCTCTTCCTGATAATCTTTCTATAGGAGAGAGTTTATTTTTAAGTAACACCCCAATAACTTCTCTTCCAGATAATCTTTCTGTAGGAGGGGGTTTATATTTAAATAACAGCCCAATAACTTCTCTTCCTGATAATCTTTCTGTAGGGAGGAATTTAGATTTAAGTAACACTCAAATAACTTCTCTTCCTCCTTCTTTAAAAGTAAAAGGAAAAATCATAGGATTTAAAGAAAGGATAGTAAAAGAATCTTTAGAATTTCATAGAACTTATTCAGAAGCAGAAATCAAAGAAAAACTTTTTGGATGGAGGTCAGGACAAATATTAATTTATAATACAGAACGTAAGCACGGGGTTACTAAATTATTTGTTTATAATGAAACTTTAGAAAGTGATGATGTTTTAAAGCCCTGGAATATTCAATGTATGGAGATAGGGCATATGGGGGGAAATCCAAAATATGCTTATATTCATGTTGGATTTTTTCCGAGTTTAACTATAAAAAGAGAAAAAGATCTAAGAATTCCAAATTTAGAAGAAAGAGAAGTTATAAAAAAAGCTCTCAAAAAGGAATATTATAAAAAAGAAATTAAAAAAATCGAAGAAAAATTAGGAGTAAGAATTTTTGTATGATAGTAAGAGAATCCATAAATTTTGAAAGAGGAATAAATCCTAAAGTTGCTATGGGATTGGGCGTATTTTCTCCGGGTCGTCTTTTTAAATATGAGGATAGTCATGCTGTTAGACCAGAATTTCCATCTGTTTTTGCATATATTGAAAGAGATAAAACATATAATTACTATTTTTATATAGGAAGATTTATTGATCCAAAGGAATCATTTACAGGATCTAATTTTACATTTGGCGGGAGTCCTCAAAGTGATAATAGATACAATCTTCAAAAAATAAAGGATGATCACATGGTTCTTTTATCAGAAAAAGAAAAGAAAGCATTAAGAAAGGTTTTTTCTGATGAAAATAATCAGGATATTGTAGATTCTTTACAAAGAAAAATGAAAGCAAAAATTCTTTTAGAATCTTTATCATTTCAAAGAGGAAAATCCGAAAGAGAGATAAAAGATCTATTAGGAGAATGGAGACCAGGAAAATTAGTAATAAACCCGCATACAAATATAATATATGTTTTTCTTGGGATGAAGGACGAAGAAAATGCAGAAATATTTTCTCTAGGGCATTTAAGAAATATTGGGAATTTCCCAAAATCCTATCTCAAAAAATATAAGAAAGTAACAGATTCAGAATGGGCAAGAACTAATCTTAAACCTACAAGAAATTTAAGGACTTTAACTGATCAAGAATATCATTTAGTAAAGCCTTCTTTATACCAAGAATATATAAATAAAGTCAAAGAAAATTTTGGCGTAGACATTATTATACCATGACAGAATTCATAATTAAAAGTATTTTATCCGAGGAACTTTTTGGACAACGTTTGTGTGAAAGCTTAGAAGATCAACAGATTGTTGAATACTTTTATCGTGAGCTTTTATTAGAAAAATTCCTCTTCGGAGAACCAATCACAGTCCCGGAATTAAGAAAACTTTTACGCCAAAAAATCGTTAATTTTGAATTTATAAAACTTGATGGGGAAGTTCGCCCGGCAGAGGGAACAACCATGATGAAGTATATTCCAAAGAAAGACCATCCTAAAGGAATACGTCCATCTTCTCCAAAAGTAGCTACATTCTTTGATTTAGATAAAATGGCTTGGAGAAGTGTTTCCCAAAGAAGCAAAGAAATAGTTCTGAAGAAAGACGAAGAAAAAGGTCGTCCTGTTGTAGTTGTTCAGGATAAAGATAGGGAAGCTACAAAAGTTCCTAAAGAAAAACCAGTTGAAAAACCAAAAGTTGAACCAGTTGAAAAACCATACGAAGAACCGATTGATGAACTCAACGTTGGAGACATCAGGTTCTACCTCAATCGATATGGCAAAGAAATTCAAATTGAGATTATTAGGATTGGAGACGATGGATCTGTATATGCAAGAACTATGGCAGATAATGCTCTCTTTAGAGTCCCTGAAGCTAGACTTAAAAATATTGGAGAAAAAGTTCCGCAAGAAGAAGTTCAAAGAGGAAGAAAAAAGATACTTACTACAGAACCTATTAAATCAGAAAAGCCTGTTCCCCCTCCAACTGCTCCTAAAAAAAAGGCAGAAAAACCAACAACTATCCTTCTTCCGAAGGAACAGGTTCCTTCAAAGGAACCCCCAGAAGAAATACAGACTGAAGAACCCGGAGCAGAAGAACTCTAATTCTTTTGGACCCATAATAAAACTTTATGGGTCTTTTCATTTATAATACATGTAAAACTATAACAATGGATAGAAAATGGGATCTTAGGGATATTGCGATTATCCCAACAATACAAAGCGACATTTCAAGCAGAAAAGAATGCTTGGTAAAAACTGATTTTAATGGAAAAGAGGTGCTTCCTTTAATGGCATCTCCTATGGATACTGTAGTTTGCGAAAAGAACTACGAAACCTTTATTGATCAAGGAATTATTCCTTGTTTGCCAAGAGGGTTTTCGTCTAAACATCTAATTCATACATCTTCTTATTTTCAAGCTTTTGGCCTTCATGAGATTGAATCAGCTTTGGAAACTTATACAAAAAATCTTAAATATGCTGAATTGGATCAGATGTTAGATGAAAATCATGATGAATTTTATCATTATCCAAATGTCCTAATTGATATAGCAAATGGGCACATGGGTAAATTGATCCAGATAATAAAGGATATTAAAAAATATTGGCCAAACATTCAATTAATGGTAGGTAATGTGGCTAATCCTCTTACGTATAAGAACCTTGCTATGGCAGGTGCTGATTATGTAAGAATATCTATAGGATCTGGAGCGGGATGCACGACAGCCGCGAACGTAGCTATTAATTATCCTCTTGGCTCCTTAATTAGTGAATGTCATAAAATAAAAATAGAAAGTCATCTCGAAACAAAAATTGTAGCTGACGGCGGAATGCAAGGATACGATGATATAATCAAAGCCCTCGGATTAGGAGCAGATTTCGTTATGATAGGTTCCTTATTTAATAAAGCTATGCAAAGTGCAGGGTTTAATTATTTATGGGGTAAAAAAATTAAATCCTATGAATTAGCTAAATCCCTTTGGAAGTGGGGTTTTCCAGTAAAGAAAAAATATAGGGGAATGAGCACTAAAGCAGTTCAGAGAAGTTGGGGAAAATCTAAACTCGTAACTGCTGAAGGAATAACTAAATATCAAAAAATTGAATATAATCTTTCTCAATGGGTAGAAAATTTCGAAGACTATTTAAGATCTAATATGAGTTATTGCGGGTCAAGAACTCTTTCGGAATTTATAGGAGAAGCTGAATATGTTTTCATTACTGAAAATGCTTTAAAAAGATTTACAAAGTAGATTTTTGAAAGTAATTTTAATAATTATAATTTATATCTATGATTTGCTTATATAGTAACGGTCTTACTGAGGAAATATTACCTCAGGGATTAACTTTTTCTGATGAAGAAATTTTGGGATTTTTTAAAACATTTAATAATATCCAAACAAAAAGATTGGACGAAGTTCCTAATACATGGTGCGTATGGGGTGAATTAAAAAATCCAGCTGAAGATGATTATAATAAATTAGCTTCAGAAGTTATTCAGGAACATTGTTATTCTCAGATATTTTTTCTTCATGATACAGAAGTGGACCCATCTTGGAATTTAACGGATGCTGTAATCTATGATAATTATTTAATATTTAAGAAAAAAATTCTTAAATTTCTAGATGAAATAGCTATTGAAACTATTCGGGAGATCGAGCAAATAAGAGAAGAAACAGGAAAAACTAATATGTCCCTTGAACAGGTTGCTGTTTCAACAGACAAGCGGGTTATATTTAAATTGGATCCTAATAAACAGGATTCCCATTTCTTTAAACCCGATAATTTCCAAGAATTTGCTATTAAATGTTATAATTTTATGGATAGCTCTTATAAGGATGGAATAATCTTTCCCATATATGCAGATAAAAAGATGATCATAGTTTTGGATCAAAATCAGGTAAAACCATATTTGGATCTTCTAATCGACTTCTTTCAGAAAAAAGAGGAATTTGAAAAATGCGCAAGACTTAGAGATATTTATAAAAGCTGGGTAGCCTTTAATGAAAAGCAAAAAAATAAGCCAAAAAGAGGAAGACCTAAAAAGAAAAAACAGGATGATACCCCAACTTCCTAATATAATATTAAATCAGATTGATGGATCTTCATTTCGAGAAATCTCCCCTATTTTACCTGAA
>ERZ795049.4337-NODE-4337-length-14147-cov-9.297545_pt1 | contig 14147 bp, 10 predicted proteins | sample MGYA00375133_ERZ795049 | MGnify/ENA primary metagenome ERZ795049 (study PRJEB30178, sample SAMN05720147) | activated sludge metagenome | isolation source: anaerobic digester from wastewater treatment plant | place: Japan | collected 2015-04-20 ...
CCCCATCAACGACTCCCACTCCCCTTGCGTCACCTCCGTCGCTTTCATCATAAACGCCCGCGTCAACGTCACTCGATGCTGATCTTCGTTATTACTACGCCCCTTTTCACTCGCCGGGCTCCCCATCACAAACGTGCCCGGCTCGATGCACACATAACCGCTGGGAAGTGATGTCGCCTCAGGACACCGCTTCACAGCAGGCGCCGGTTTGGACGGTTGCGGCTCCGGAGATGCGGGTTCCAAGCGCGGCTCATTTTCCGCGGAAGCCACGACGACCGGTGTTTCAACTCCTTTTTTCTTCTCCCCCTTCTCCCCGATCGCCATCATCAACATAGCAACGATTCCCACCACCCCTGCGCCACCAATACCCGCTATCGCCCACTTATTCGATAACTTACCCCTTACCTTCTTCGCTACCTTCTCCTGACCAGAAGCCTCCAACGTGTCAGGTACGTACGTTCTCACCTGATCACCAAAAACCGTCCCTTGCCCTACTTCTACAGGCTCCGCTGCCCCCACGGAATGCGATACAGGCATCGTCGTGCTCGAACCCTGCGGATGACTCCCAGGTACATACGTCTCCACCCCTAAACTCGTTGCAGCTACACGATCCATTGCCTCCTTTGCCCTGCTTTCCCGCTTCCCACGTTGCCCCCTTGCCCCTCTCAATACCTCATCCATCGCCGTCAACATTTCCTGCGCATTCCCATACCGATCGCGCGGATGCAGCGACAACGCCTTCGCACACAGCCTTTCCATGCCTTCACTGACTCGCGCTCCCCGACTTCGAGGCGTCGGTCGCTCCCCGCTCATCGCCGCATGCGCATACTCGTAGGGTGTCTCCCCTTCCAGCGCCGAATGGCCCGTTACCATCTCCACCATAATCAACCCCAACGCATGCACATCCGTCCACGGTCCCGTTGCACCGAAACGCTTCGACATGAATTGCTCGGGTGCACCGTATTGTGGGGAAAATGCACTAAATCCACTCGACGTCCGCGTCGCAAGCTGCGTCGCCGTATCTCCCTCCTGCATCACCTTCGCGATGCCAAAATCCAGCACTTTCAACGAATCGTCCGAATCTCCCCGCACCAAATACAAATTCGCCGGCTTCAAATCACGGTGCGCAATAGCAGGATTCATACCATGGGCTATCGCTATCGCTTCCACCGCCGGGCGAAGCAACAAAAGTGCTTCTTTCTCCGTGTACGGCCGCCCACGACGCGCCATCTCCGTAGCCAAATCGACCCCGGAAAGCCACTCCAACACCAGATACGGCGCGTCTGTACCCGCATACGTGCCCGTCACTCCGAAATCATAGACCCGCACCACCGACGGATGCTTATTCGAAAGCTTGTTCAGCAATTGGCCTTCCTTGCGAAAGCTTTCGAAAAACTGCCCCTTCGCTTCCGTGGTGAAATGCGGTGGTATCTTCAAGCACTTGATCGCGATAGGGCACTCGAAACTCAGGTGCCAGCCGCGATACACTACCCCGAATCCTCCTTCACCAACAACGCTATCCACCCGGTATTGGTTGTTGACGATCGTTCCCATGAGTCCGAAAATGTCCTCGTGCATCGTGAGCGTACGATACGCCAAGACCAAGCCCTGGGTCTACGATTTTCCATGGCTCCTTTGAAATGGCTGTTCGGCGATGACGCCGATGGCACGAAGTCTCCCGCCGCAGCCCTTCCCCACGGCCAGGCCAGCATCAGGGGAACAAAGGCGCCATGGCCGAATCCACGCCTCGCATCCAGCGCCGTCGCAAATCCAAATCCTTTTAAATTCAAATACTTGACATGCCAGCGCGGGCGTTCCTGGCGCCTCCCAGACAAGCTCCTACGACTCCGAACGAAAGGAACGGAAAGCGAGCGATTTGAGGAGGACATGGGGTAGCCAAGCCAGAATATGCTTGTTTCTAACGAGCTGGGCGGCATAGGTCCAGAGCCCCGGGTGTCGTTGGGACCATCGTGTCTGCCAACGCCTGTCGATGGGCCACGGCGCGGGCACTTTGGCAAAGCCCATGGAATCACTGCGATTATCTGTCACATCCTCTGAAAACCTGGTCATTCGCAGCGGATGCACACGGCCATTGACGTCCGTCATGCGGATCACGACAAAACGTCCCTCCAGAGTACGATACAACGACGCGGCATTCAACCGTAGAGGCGTTCATGCGTCAAGGGATAGACCAGGAAAGCCGGAAACCGAGGTTGTTATCGCGGTAACCGGGACCGCTGTCGTACCGAATCGCAGAGCGGCAGAGCGCCGCGTAGCCGAACCAAGAAACACCACGCCCCACCCGATCCATGCCCGTCTGTGCTCCCAAAGTTTGAAAAATCAGGTTGTCGAAGCGATGGTATTTCGATATCCTACATACATGGCTATCTCTCATTCCATTCCTTCGGTTTGGAAGGCGCTGCGCGTGATTCGCCCACAAATAGTAGCGGTCTCGGCAGGGGTCCTGACAATGGCTATGCCCGCTTTCGCCGATCCACCACCGGGGCAAAGTGCATGGCTCAACGGAATGCACGATATCGAGTCCCTGGGCTACATGCAGAATGCCACGTCGGGTTGTGATAAAGGATGGATCACTGACCTTCAATATATCGGCGCTGGAGGTCAACCTTCGACCAACTGCCACGACGCCGCGGTTGCCGCGGGAATTTCCATCATTCAGCGCCTCGATGTCGATGGCAGCCACTCTTTTCCTCTCGATCCGGCACAGGCTCCCGGCTACGCAAGCGCTTTCGCTTCCTTTGCCTCTCAATGCCCCAACACCCATGTCTGGATCGTGGGCAATGAGCCCAATTTCACCACCAACAACGCCGATCCGGAGAGTTACGCCTCACCTTACGCCGAGGCCTACGCCAAAGTGCATGCTGCGCTTCATGCCATTTCGGGTCATCACAACGACCTCGTTCTCGTCGCCCCGGCGAGCCCTTATTCTCCGTTTTGCATCTGCTCAATGCACCGGATCATCCAGCAGATCGTGGCGCGCGGCGTCCAGCCCGATGGGTTCGCCATTCACGCTTATACACAAGCCCAACATTCGGGTGACTATGGCTCCCTCGCCTCTTTGGTCACGAGTGAAGATATGAGCGCTTCCAACGACGGTTGCGGTTATCCATTCCACTGGCAGTTCCGCATTTACCGCGACTGGATCGCGGCGATCGAGAAGGAAGGCCACGGCGGAAAACCCGTCTTTATCACGGAAACCGGCAATGCCTGCGCCCCCCAACAAGGCAATTCCTGCTATCCAAACCAAGATGTAGGCTATTTCCAGGCCATGTTCCAGGAAATCAACGCCTGGAACCAGGATCCTTCGCATACGACCAAAATCCGCGCCATTACGCCTTATCGGTGGACCCTCAATGACGATGGCACTGGCCGGGACTTCGCGATTGGCAACCGTCCCGCCCTTCTTGACGACCTGACTCATGCTTTCTCGAAAAAATACGCCTGGACGACACCCGCGAGTTGTGAATCGCAGCCCAACACGTGTACGGACGACGCATCCTGCAGTGGATCGACCATTTGCGACCTGACCAAGGGAAATTGCGCTTCGATAAGTTCGTGTGGCAACGGTGGCGTGTGTCCAACAGGCGAAATCTGCCGCGAAGCGACCTTCGATTGTGCTCCCTCGACCCGAGGCGCGGCAAATATCACATTCGAACCGTCCAATCCAGCTCCTGGAAGCGAAGTGACGATCGACGTATCTGGCACGGCCGGATACACGAACGTCGGTCTTTCGTTCGAGGCCGTGCCTGGAGCCACCGTGCCGACGGAGCTTGTGGCTATCGAAGGAACGGGCCCTTATCATTGGAAATACAAGGCTACCGCGGGAGCCACGGGCACGTATCGGGCCACCTTCGTCGCTGACCCTGGCGCAAGCACCGTCTATGCGATTGGCTATGTGAACGTGGGAGATGTCTTTCCGGATACCGGAGGCTCGGGAGGGGCTGGCGGCACGGGAGGCGCGGCCGGTACAGGCGGTATGGGAACCGGAGGCAGTGGAGGCATCAGCGAATCCGGCGGTGCCAGTGGCTCGGGCGGTGGCACGGCAGGGTCGAGCGGTGGTGCGGCGGGTTCTTCTCACCAAACCTACACGAACGACACCAATGACGAGGGTTGCGGCTGCACAATGCCCGGAGTCGGCGCATCCCAACCTGGTTATCCGGCGATACTCGCGCTCATTGCACTGCACTGGGCGCAGCGGCGCCGCAGGTCCACGGAATCTGATAGATCCCCTCATTATTTCCTGAAAAACAAGGGATAGGGGAGACAATCCCCTAAACCTTGACATTGAGCCGGTCCTTGCCATGAACTTGAACGTGAACTTGGACCCCAAAACCTTGCGTTGGACATCGTCATGAACCTGAGCGATTCTGGCTGAGTGGTGATGGGTACGACTTTCCGGCAGTCGATAATCAGGGAAATAGTCCGGGAAAAATGAGGGGACGGCTCAAACCTCGCACAGGATGAATACTTCGCCGAGCTTCTGGAGAAGGCATAGGAACCCACGAGCATCACCCTACAGTGCTCAAGCAATTGTATTTATTGATGTTTTTACACCGCCCCCCTTCGGAAACGGGGTTTGCGGAGATACCCGATGTGATGGCTGGCTTTTCCAAGACGGCATCGCAGGCAGACGGTCTGTGGATGAAAGGAAAGTGGTTGATGAGCCACTTCCGCCGGAGTATCTTTTGAAGATGAGGCGGCGTTGTCAAACGAGAGCTGGCAGGCATAATCCCGGTCGGTGGCTACCGCTGGCTATCCTTACCATCGCCACTGGCGCGTGTGGTCCGTCGCACAACGTCATCGCCGGGGGGAATACCGTACCGTCCACCAACGAGACGGGAACCTCACCGGCCGCGCGTGACGTGGGTGCGAACGGGAGTGCATCGGCCCCTCCCGCGCCCTCGGCGGCTCCAACCCCGGTGCCTCCACCTCCCCCCGAATCTCTCGCCGAACGCTATGCAACGTACTGCCCGGAGGTCGTCGAACTCGCGGCCAAAGGCGATCCGGAGCCGACGACGAGCGTGTCGCGAGAAAACGTCAGCGCCACGATCAAGACCGTGAAAAACGGCCTCGCCGCGTCGGTCACCATGCCGCGCGCATTCTTACCGCCGATCGAGCGCGAGGTCCTCTGGGTCGCGCAAGGCGGCGACCCCTACGAGTGCTGCGCCAAGTCCAGCCCGTCAGGCCTCGACATGATGTGCTCGCTCAGCAGCGTCGACTACATCGAAGGGCGCGCGACGATCCGCCGGGAGGGCAATACGCTCATCGTCCGCTGGTGCATGGCCGACCTCGACACGAGGACAGTGCTCGACCGAGGTGAGATCCGAACGCAGCTCAGCGACGGCACCGCCCTTCGCTTCGTGGCGCCGGAGACCGCATGCAAGGGTTTTCCAGCGAATTTGGGTGGGGGCTCCAAATAGAAGCAAAAGAGCCAGTGATGATTCGCTCATGGGCTCTTTCCTTCCTCGTTCCTCGTTTCGCCGCTCGCCAACGCTTGCTCCCCCACGACCGGCAGCGGCGATGGGCAGGCGAGCAGGGGCTATCCCACCTTCTGATGAACGGATACCACGTCGCATCGTTGTCCGAAGACCCTTGAACATATAACGTTGTGGCGCGGTTCGATGCGTGGCGCAAACTCGCCGACCAAGGAGAATCAATCAAAGTGTCGAATATTGGTTACAAAATCGATCCGGCTCGATGAGGAAGTCCGAAGACGTTCTTTCGAAGGTCAAGTCGAACACGAGGCTGGCCCGCGACGCACACTCAACGGGGCCACCTTCCTCGTAACGGTGTCCGACGAGATCATGAACATCCAGCCGGACGCGGTATCGTCGGCGAAAATCCTCGCTGACGACCTCGGGGTAGGGCGTGAGCGAGCCCCCGGCCTCGAGGACCTCGAACGCAACCCCATTGACGAAAGCCTCGCAGGACCGGCAACTCTTGCAGGCCGTGTCGTCGAAATAGAGGCGAACCTCCCAGAACGTCTCCGGGCGGCGGCGGTCCTGGTACAGACGCTCTATCGGGTGACTGCCCACCTCCCAATCCCTGGGGTCCCCCAGGTGGAAGTCGGCACGGAGCCGGGTAGCGTCGGTCCTTGGATCCATGACAATCCAATCGTCCAGCACGAAAGATTGCGTGTCCGGATCCACCCGGACGGTGTTGCCGAGACCACCAGCAACGGCGCCGCCTTCCTCGTAGGCTCCCGGTGTGCCACTCGGATAGGTCAGGTTGCCAGAATCCTCCCCTACGCTCCAAAGGACCGTGCCCGACACGGGGGTGCGGGGACGCAGGCTTACGGTGGGGCACGGCCAGGGATCGCGAGGGTTCGGACAGCCGGTCGACAGGCCGAAGAGGCACAGCATAACGAACCGCGAAACCTTCATCGTCAACCTCATACGGAAAGCGTGTCGCGAAGGATCCCGGCAGTCAAGATGTCGAAAAAAAACGGAACTCGATGGTTCATCCACGGCTGGCAAACTCATCCGCTCCAATTCCTTATGTTGCAGGCCATTTCCCCCCAAATGTATGTGCGGACGAAAGCATGAATCGTCCGTGCAGCATCCACTTCTAACTATTTGAATTTACACCACTTTACATCTGTTTTCCATTCTTATTGCTCGACCGCAAGCCCCACGAGTTGCATAGAATTCCTACTGCGTGGTGAAGTCAACTACGTCCTGACACAAATCTGTAGACAATGCGGTTGCATGGGAGCGGAAAAGCTTGACGGGAGCTGATTTGCGGGGGACCATGACACGATGCCATGAACGGGTGCTCCGGGCACGAGACGGCGCGCGACGGAGGCGCTGTCCTGAGGGTTGCAGGAAGCGCGGGGCGAGTCAGGATTCGGTTCGAAATAAGGGAGAACAGCGGTCATGAGGAAGAAGTACGTCCCGGTACAAGGGGTTTGGGAGATCACGCTGGCCTGCAATATGCGGTGCCGCCACTGCGGGTCGCATGCGGGTGTCCCGCGGCCCGATGAGTTGACCACGGCAGAGGCGTTGCGGGTGCTAGGCGAGTTGGCTGCCGCCGGCTGCCGACGACTCGTCCTGTCCGGTGGCGAGCCGACCGTGCGTCGGGACTGGCCGCGCCTCGTCGAGGAAGGCACGCGCCTCGGAATCCAGATGAAGATGATCTCCAACGGTTGGTCGTTCGACGCCGAGACCGCCCGTGTCGCCCGTGCCGCTGGCCTCCGCGCTGTCGGCTTCTCGCTCGACGGACTCGAGAAGACCCACGAGTACGTGCGTCGTATCCCCGGCTCCTTCCGCCGGGTGCTCGACGCCGTGCGGGCCGCCCGCGCCGAGGGGATCGGCGTGGCGATCGTGTCGCATATCAATCGCCGGAATCTTTCCGAACTGGACGCCATGTTCGACCTGATCAAGGCGCTCGATGCTTATTCCTGGCAGATCCAGCTCGGCAACCCTGCCGGCGAGTTGGCGCTGCATCGCGACTTGGTGGTCGAGCCGATCGACCTGCTGCAAATCGTCCCTGCCGTTGCGCGCCTCGTGCAACGTGACGGCCTGCGCGTCGTCCCCGCCGACAACATCGGTTACTACGGTCCGTACGAGAAGGTGCTGCGCAAGAACTCGCACTACGGCCAGCCGGCTTTCGCCGGATGTCTGGGTGGGATCAGCCATTTCGGGCTCGAATCGAACGGCAACCTCAAAGCCTGTCTCTCGCTGCCCTCCGCCCGTCACGGCTGCGCCTCCTACGTGGAAGGCAACTTGCGTGAGACGCCGTTCGCCGAGCTGTGGAACCGCCCCGGAGCCTTTGCTTTCAACCGCGACTCCGATCCGGCGGAGCTGGGCGGCTTCTGCCGCTCCTGTCGCTATGCCCGGCCGTGCCACGGCGGCTGTCGCTGGTCAGCCACCGTCAACGGCGGTGGCCTCGAAAACCCCTACTGTTACTATCGCGTCGCGACTGAGGCCGAAGCGCGGCGCCGGCGCTCCCGTAGCTGGCGTTTGGCCGCCGCGGTCGCTGCTCCTCTCGCCCTGGGTGCCTGCGGTGAAGGCGAAGGCAACGAAAATGCCACCTCGCCGGATGCTCGGCAGGACGTCGTTCCGTCGGACGCCTACGGAATCCCGTTGGACGTGCAGGAGGACGTGCTTCCGTCGGACGCTTACGGAATCCCGTTGGACGTGCAGGAGGATGTGCTTCCGTCGGACGCCTACGGAATCCCGTTGGACGTGCAGGAGGATGTGCTTCCGTCGGATGCCTACGGAATCCCGTTGGACGTGCAGGAGGACGTGCTTCCGTCGGACGTGCAGGAGGACATCGTTCCGTCGGATGCCTACGGGATCCCCGACTAGGCCCATGGTCTCCTTGATGCTGGAGGCGACCGTTCGCCGGGTAGGGTCGCGGCAGGGGCAGCCTTTGGTACACGGGTTCGGGGTGCCTCCCGCACAGTCCCGGATAACAACGAAAATCGCGACGTGGAATAATTAGCGTTTCGTTTTTCCTTCCGCGCTGCTACTTTCCCGACCAATTCGGAACGAGCACGGATGGGCAGCTCTGGAATCTTTGACGCGGCACGGCAAGCTTTTGCGGGCAACACGTTCCTGATCCTCGGCTTCGGTCGCTTCACGGGCCCAGCCGCCGCCCGCTTCTTCGAGCGCTGCGGCCTGCCCTACTCGATCAGCGACTGCCGCCCCGCGCAAGAGTTGGCCCCACGACTGGACGGGCTCCACCCGGTCCACGTCCACGGCGGCCCCCAGGACGCCTCCCACCTCGAAGGCGCCACAGCCGTGCTGCTCTCCCCAGGGGTACCCCGCACCTCGGCCCTGGTGCGCGCGGCTGAGGCTGCCGGCCTGCCCGTCTGGGGCGATCTGGACCTGTTGCTCCCCTTGCTGGCCCGCCCGAAGCTCATCGGAATCAGCGGCACCGACGGCAAAACCACCACCGTCACCCTGCTCTCGGCGATCTGCGGGCACTTCGGAACCGCGGTGGCCTGCGGCAACAACGGCGTGCCGGTGATGGAGGTCGCCGCGGAACTGGACCGGGCCGACTTCGCCGTAACGGAAGTCTCCTCGTTCATGCTCGAAGAAACCCAACGCCTACGCTTTGACGCGTCGGTCATCCTCAACATCGCCCAGGATCACGTGGACCGCTACGCGGACCTCGAGGAATACCATCGCACCAAGCTCCGCATCCTGCGCCACTGCCGGAACACGGACGTATTTGTGCGCAACGTCGACGACCCCAAACTGCGCGACGTGTTGCCCCCTGCGGGACGGGTGCGCGACTTCGGTCTAGACACGGGATTCTTCGACCGCCGAGACGACACCTACATCATGGGCAAATGTAGGCTACCGCTGACTCAATGCCGCCTATGGGGCCGCCAGTTCATCCCCGACGTCTTGGCCGCGCTGGCCGTTGCCGACGAGCTGGGACTCGACCCCGAACCGGTTCTGGAAACCGTGCGGACCTTCCCTGGAGTCCCTCACCGCTTCCAGATCGCGGGAGAGACCGGCGGCGTGCGGTGGATCGACGACTCCAAAGCGACCTCCGTGCAGGCGGTGGCGGCCGCTGTAGCCTCGTGTCCGAAGCTGGAAACGGTGATTATCCTGGGAGGACGGGAGAAATTCCTCGATTTCACGCCCCTGCGGGAAGCGCTCGCGGGCTTGGCTGGCGTGATCTGCTACGGCGAGGCCGGGGAGCGCATCCGCGGCCAGCTCGGCAGGAAAGACGCACTTTACGTCTTCGCGTTCCACGAGGCGGTGCGTCTGGCGTGCGCGATCGTCCCGTCACCCGGGGTCTTGCTGCTCAGCCCGGGCTGCACTTCTTGGGACCAGTTTGAGAGCTACGAGGTCCGGGGCCGCGTGTTCGCGGAGGAGGCGGAGCTGGCCCTGAAACGTCGCTTCGGCCCCGGGGTGAGGCCATGAACCACCTCGAGGACTTTGGCATTTTGTGCGGCCGGCTCGGTTTGAACCGGGATGCCCTTGCGGGCTGTACGGATTTGGTCGTCCGCGCCGACGAGGTTTTCCCGGGCGCCTGCTTTCTCGCCGTTCGCGGGGCGCGTTTCGACGGCCATGATTTCATCGGCGAGGCCCTGGCCCGTGGCGCGCGAGCAGTGATCCACGACGCCGCACGACTGACCCCGCTACCGGCTCCCGGTGTCACCTTCCTCCCCGTAGCCGACACCCGGCCCCTGGAGGCTGCCCTTGCCTCTGCCTTTTTCGGCTACCCCTCCCATGCGTTGCGGATGACAGGCGTTACTGGTACCAACGGCAAGACCACGTCGTCGGTCCTGATCGCAGCCGTGGAGCACGCCCTGGGCCACCGCACGGCGGTGGTGAACACCCTCGGGGCCCATGTGGACGGCCACGTCACGCGCTTCGAGCTGGCGCTGCCGCCCCCGGCCCGGCTCCAGCGCTTTTTGAGGGATCGCCGGGACGACGGCCACGGAGGCGTCGTGCTCGAATGTTCGTCATGGTCCCTGCACCTCGACCGCCCCGCTGGCGTCGCATTCGACCGCGTGCTGGTCACGCGCCTCACCCGGGACCACCTCGACATGCACTGGGACATGCAGGCCTACGCCCGAGCCAAGTGGCGGCTCGTGGAGGCGCTTGGGAACAGTGGCAAGCCGCAACGTCATCTCAGCCTGGCAGCCTCTTTTCCGGCGCCCGGGCCCGTTCCCCACGACGTGAGCTGCCTGCGCTTCGGCCTCGTGCCTGATGGCGCAGACGTCTGGGCCAGGGATGTGTCGAGTTCCCCCGCCGGGACCTCGTTCGAAGTGGTCTGGCGAGGCCGCCCGGCTGGACGTCTTCGCACCAACCTGCCCGGCGCGCACAACGTGGAGAACCTTCTTGGCGTAGTCGCACTATATCCCGACCTGCTCGAGGTCCGGGCCCAGGGAAATAAGACGGTCTTCGACGGCGACTTATTCAACCGGATCCACATCGACGGACGGCTGGAGCCGGTTCCGCACCCCGGCGGCGTCCACGTCTACGTCGACTATGCGCACACCCCTGACGCTCTCGAGGCCGTCCTGCGCACGTTACGCGGCCTCCACGGGGATCGGGTCGTCGCAGTGTTCGGCTGCGGGGGCGAGCGCGACCGGGAGAAGCGCCCGATGATGGGGGCAATCGCTTCCCGGCTGGCCCGGGAGGTCGTCCTCACCTCCGACAACCCGCGTCGGGAGGACCCCGAGGACATCATCTCCCAAATCTTCGCGGGATGCGATCCTGGCTTGGCCCGAGTCCATCGCGAGCCCGACCGGCGGGAGGCGATTCGCCTGGCCCTCTCCCGGGTCACGCCCGGGGACGCCCTTTTGGTTGCGGGAAAGGGCCATGAGACCGAGCAGGTGTTCGCGGGACAAAGCTTCCCCTTCGACGACCGGCAGGTCCTTCGAGAGGAGATCGACCGATGCTAGCCACACCGCTTCCCTCCCTGAAGAGCCGGTCGGAGCGCACCGCGCCGCGGATCGAGAATTCCCTGCTCTACCGCATCTCGCTGGAGGTCAGCCGCCGGTGCAATCTGGCTTGTGTCTACTGCTACAGCCAGGCGGGAGTAGACGTAGCCCCGGTGATGGAGCCGGCCGAGGTGCGCGGGATCATCGATCAAGCCGTCGCTCTGGGCGCTCGCCTGGTGTCGTTCGTCTGGGGAGGAGAACCCCTGGTATGGCCGGGCCTGTTCGAACCGGACGTATGCCCGCTCCTGCATGCCAACGCCCGCGGCTGCTACGCCTATCTCTATTCCAACTGCGCCTGCATCGGCCCCACCAAGGCCGCGCGTCTCGCCGCCCTCGACGTGAGTGTCATCGGCAAGTGCAATAGCCTGCGCCCGGAGATCCAGGACCGGCTCGCGGGTGTTCCCGGAGCCCACGCCGCCATCCGCCGCGGCCTCGACGCCCTCATGAACGCCGGGCTCGCCACGCCAGGCAGCTCCCGGCTGGGCGTGGAGACCATCGTAAGTCCCTTGAATTACGAAGAAATTCCCGATCTCTGGCGCTATTTCCGATCCCATCACATGATCCCGGAGGTGGAGATCCCCACCCCGCACGGCCGGGCTTCCAAGCACGCCGACCTGCTGAGCTTTCCCCCAGCCGAGGCGCGGGAGAAGTACCGCGTGCTGTTCGAAGAACTCGCCCGCATCGACCGCGAAGAGTTCGGCTTCGAGCCGTGGGATCCGCGGCCGCCGTTTCCGGCCGGTACGTGCCAGCTCATCGACCGCGACCGCAATTGCTATATCACCCACACCGGGAGCGTCCAGCCCTGCGCGGGGGTGGAGCGGTCTTTCGGCCAATTGGCGGTCGGACCCCACCGGGAGGACGGCCTGCCCCTGGAGGCGATCATCTCCTCGCCCGAGTTTCAAAAGCTCCGGCGCCTGCGGGAGCACATCGCCGAGCCCTGCCGTTCCTGCGAACGGATCCACGACTGCTACGGCTGCCGGGGCGCCGCCTTCCACGCTTGTGGCGATCTTTACGGACCCGATCCTTTCTGCTGGCACCACCCGTCATGAGCGCTCGCCGTCCTCTCGAGTTCGCCGCCGCTGCCGCCTTGCTGACGCTCACCGCGCCCGCCTCCCTGGTCGCCGCCACCGCGATCCAGCTCACCGATGGCGGGCCGGTCCTGTTTCGGCAACTGCGGCTCGGCCGCGACCGCGTTCCCTTCATCCTGCTCAAATTCCGCTCCATGCGCGACGGCCGCGTGACCCCGGTGGGGGCGGTGTTGCGCGAACTGGGCTGGGATGAGTTGCCCCAGCTCGTCAACCTGCTGCGCGGCGAGCTGGCCCTCATCGGTCCGCGCCCCCTCACCCCCGAGGATGTGGCCCGCCTCGAGCTGGATCACCCCGAGCTGGGCGACCGTTTCACCGTTCGGCCCGGGATCACGGGTCTCATCCAGGTGTTGGGCACCCGGGGCGCGCCCTTCTCCGTGGCTGTCGAGAACGCCTACGCGGCACGCGCCACCGCTGCCCAGGATGCCCAGATCCTCGCGCTCACCGTCGGCGCCGCTCTGCTTGGAAAGGACCGTCTGCGAAGCATCGTCGGCCATTTCCCCACCTGGAAGTCGCGCCTGCTGTATCTGTGACACGTTTATCCCAACAAAAGCCGTGAATATCTTCAACGGGAAGGTGTGGATCCGAGTTGCCAGCAAGTTCGAGGTCCCGCGGCGCCCGGTCCAGACTGTCGCCATTGGGATTTCCTCCAGGTGGTTTTGCCTTGCGCAACCGGATATCTTGCTTGAAAATCTCATTTTTCAATTTTATTCAACAATTTCGTTTACATATAAACTGATCTTCATCAGTACGCGACAACAAATCGAGTCCCTAACCCAAACGAACTCTGATACCATCGCCGCACCGGACACCCGAGGAGACCCCATGCTCGCTGCTCGCACATCACCCTGGTTCCCGATGGTTCTATCCCTCGCATGTGGATCGGCCCTCATCGGATGCGGAGGTGACGATTCACCCGGAGGCTCGTCCCCAGACGGCGACGCAGGCGCCACGGACGTTTCCGCAGACAACAACCTCACGACCGACGCCTCCGCGGATGGGAACGTATCCCAGGATACCCACCAGGACAGCGAACCCGACGGTGCGACGCAGGGGGCCGCTCCCTGGGTGGTGTTTACGCTGGCCGGGGAATCGACGCCGAAGTCGGCCAACAAGCTCGCCAATGCGGACTTCGAGGTCACCGACGGTCCGACGGTGATGCCGTCGTGGACGCCGTTCGAGGGGGGGTATACGGCCGGTCTCAACGTGGGAAAGACCGGAAATGCGATCATGCTGGAGCGTGCGCCGGGGGACACGCAGGCGCGCGGAGCCTGGCAGTCGGTGGAGCTGAATCAGACGAAGGCCATGCCGATCCACTTCTCCGGCTGGAGCAAGGCCGAAGGGCTGACGGGCGATCCCGACTCCAAGGCAAGCATTTACCTGGACATTGCGTATGTGACCAAGGCCGAGGACCCGCAGAACGGCTGCGAAAAAACCGCAGACGAATCGTGCTCCTTGTGGGGGCAGGTGCCATCGCCGCTATTCGACACCGGGACGCACGACTGGCAGTATCGCGAGGGGTTCGCGATGCCGGCGTATCCCATCAAGCGGGTGACCTTCTACCTGCTGCTGCGCGGCGACCATGCCGGGAAATTGCTGTTTGACGACGTCTCGCTCGAGCAGGTCGAGGC
>ERZ795049.4338-NODE-4338-length-14146-cov-11.775247_pt1 | contig 14146 bp, 16 predicted proteins | sample MGYA00375133_ERZ795049 | MGnify/ENA primary metagenome ERZ795049 (study PRJEB30178, sample SAMN05720147) | activated sludge metagenome | isolation source: anaerobic digester from wastewater treatment plant | place: Japan | collected 2015-04-20 ...
AAACGCATCATTGCCAACCGTTGTGCAAGCAGGCAGGGAAAGGGAGTTCAAAGCCTCGCAATTAGCAAACGCGGTATTGTCAACCGTTGTGCAAGCGGGCAGAGAAACGGAGTTCAAAGCCCAGCATCCAGCAAACGCACAATTGCCAACCGTTGTGCAAGCAGGCAGGGAAACGGAGTTCAAAGCCCAGCAACTATCAAACGCAGAATTGCCAACCGCCTTTATGTTTGCCCCGCCGCCGACGCTCGTAATATCCGTATTACCGGTGAATGTACCACCGAACCCCGTAACCGGCAGCCCGTCCAGCATGTCCGGGATCACGACGGCATTCGGGCCGCTGTAGCCCGTTAGGGTGATCTCGCGCCCATTGCTAGTCCACGTCCAGTTCGCCGCGTTGGCCGGATTCTGCCATGCCGTTTCGATCAGGGTGCTCTGCGGCCCCGTCACGGTCGCGGCGGACGCCACCGCGAGCGTCGGCGCGGCGGCCGCCACGACCGCCTCCGCGACGTTCGTCGCCTGCGACAGCGCCCCGCCGCTGATCGCCGTCGCGTTGGTCGCGGGAGGTAGCGCGGCGATCTTGCCGTCGGTGTAGACGGCGGCGTTTGAGCGGGCGATGTCCGCCTTCCACGAGGCGTAGGCTTCCGTTGCTAAGCGGGTTGTCTGCGCCGTCGCCGCGGTGGCGACCATGATCAGGATTGCGATTGTCTTTCTCATGCCAGTTCCTCCCCTTGCGCGTCGATCCCGACGGACACTTCGCCGAGTTCGTTGACGCTTACGATCAGCTTGTGGTAGAGACCGGTCGCCGGGTTCCTGATCCACGTGTCGGCGGGCGTGCCCGCGCCGGCCGACCCGCCGCCGCTGGCCGCCTGCACCGTGACGATGCCGCGCCCGCACCAGTAGGCGTTGCCGTCGCCGTCGGTGATCTCCACCTCGTAACTTCCCTGCCCCGCGGCCGGGAAGTTGGCGCCGCCAGCGAGCGCGTACCATTCGCCCGCTTCATTTTGTGAGGCGACGAAATAGACCGGCACGGAAGCGCCGACCTTGGTGATATAGAGCTTCACCGATTCAGCGGCGGCCGGAACGGCGGCGAACAGGAACAGCGCCGCCGAGTTCGTGCCGACCCACACGGGTTTCAGCGGGTGGTTCGGCTCGGCAGGCGTAAGCGTGACTGTGTTTCTGTACATTCTTCTCTCCTATGCGAGGTTGTAGACGATTTCAAAGCGGACAGACGCGTAGGTCGTTTGATTGTATGTGCCGCCAAACGAGAAGTATGTCGTCGCTGATAGAGTAGGCGAAAACCCGTCACTGTCAAATAACGCCGCATCGGCCACGGGATCGAACATTGGCGCGGTCACATCTGCAAACCCGGCAAGCCAAAATGAGTTGGTCACGCCGACTAGATCAAGCACGCCATAGGTGTACACTGTTGGCGTGGTGGCGTTGAAACTGGCCAGCAACGTCCATCCACTACCTTCCCATGGTTTATTTGAACCACTCGGCTCGGTCGGTGAGTTGATGCCGTAGTAAAATTTATACGGCACCAGTTTCGCTTCCATGTTTCCATGCGCGCGAAAAAGATAAGATACGCGCATCTTGGCGACTCGCGGCCAGTCAATGCCGGAAAACGAATACTTACTGACGCCTTGCTCTGACACCCATAATGTTCCTACAAGCACGTCTTCTTCCTGCCACGCCCTGTGGCTAAACGAAAGACCAGAACCAAGCCCTGACGAAGGCGTCTCCCAAGTCTCGCCCCACACTGGATTATTAACCGCCCCATAAGTTATGTTTGCCGTGCCCCGTCGCCCCCAATTGGTAAGCGTCCAATCGGGCCGCATTGGATAAAGATTGTCCGACAAAACAATGCGCCCATCATGCCCGCGCAACGGGCAACCGTCCGCGCCCAACATGACTTTTCCTGCGTTTGTGCTTGTGCTCATTATGATGACTCCGGATGTTCGTCGGCGTGACTGCATGTCGCCACCCATCCGATTGTGGTCACGTCGCCGACCGTCTTTTTGCCGAGAACGTAATTAGGGCTTAGCATTTCATCGTCAAGCGCCAGGATCGCCGCAACAACTTCTTCCCATGTTAAACCGCCTCCGCCTCCGCCAGCCACGATGGCCGACGGGTTGAAGATTATGGCCCACTGCTTGCCTTCGCGCACGAGCGTGATTCCGTTCTCCCCGTCAAGATTCGCGAGCACGGCGCACAGGGTGTTGATTTTGTCGATCATCCCCCGTTGCTGCGCAATCGGGACCCCCGCCTTCAGTGGAGGTCCGAAGAAGTTTATTCCGTTGGAGTTTCTGCTCATGTCAGTTCCTCCACCACGAAGGTCTTAGTGGTCGACCGCGCCTCGACGTTGACCTGCCACATCAGGCCGCCGACGTGTACCGCCTCGATGTCGGCCTCGACCTCACCCGTGGTCGCGTTGGTGTAAGCGGCCACCATCGCCGCCGCGCATGTGGATGCCGCAGCCTCGGTCATGCCGACGTAGGAGAATCGCTCGTGCGTCACCGACCGCTCGACATAGATCGCGTGTTCGGTCGTGTCATTAACGCGCCGCCCCACGAACACGAGCGCGCGCGTAACAGTGGTCACCGGCAGTTGGTGCCGTACCTTGTTTGTCGAGCTATGTGTTTCGAGAAGTCCCATTACGACGGTATCCTCAAATTTTGATCGAGCAATGCATTCAGTTTCTCAAGTTCTTCCAGTTGTTTGTCCTGTACCTGCTTGAGTCGTTGCTGCAGCAGGTCGCGTTGTTCCTGCGCCTGACGCAGTGCTGCGGCTGCGGCGTCTGCGGCATTGCCGCCGGCAAGGGCCCGGTTTGCCTGGAACGCCTCCAACCATTCCTGGTCGCGCCGGTTCAGCCGGACGCCGCGCTTCTGCTTGTCGATCAAGTCAGTTGCTTTCTTCTGCGCTTTGGCCAGATCCTTGGCGTTTTGCTTTTCCTCGTCGCGTCCTTTTTTGCGGTCTGCGATCCACTGGTTGATGTTGCCATTGGCAGCGTTCAGACGTTCGGCCTCGGCCTTGGCAAGGGCGTCGCGGGCGGCAGCCTCCGCTTCGGCTGCATCGTTGATGCGGTCCTGGATGATCGCGATGTCGCGGGCCTTGGCGCGTTCTTCTTTGATCGCCGCAATCTTGGCTTCGATCTCGGCAATCTCCTTGGCCTTGGCGGCGGCCAGCCCCGCGTCCAGGTCGGCGTTGGCGTTATCGTCTGGCGCGGAGTCAACATCCTCGCTGCCGTCGTTAACCGCGTTCAGGTCGGCGATGGCGTTATCGTCTGGCGCTGCCGAAACGCCTGAAGGCGACGTGCCAGCGCGTTCCTTTAGGACCGCGTCGAGCTTGGCAAGTGCGGCGTCTAGCGCGGACGCGCGCGGCTGGTTGCGGGCGGCGATGTCGGCATCTAAATCCTCTACTCCCATCCGGAATGCCTCGTCAAGCGACGCGCCCATCAGCAGGGCGCCCACCGAGCTCCCGGCTCCCCTGAAAAAGTCCTGCACGCGGCCAAACGCACCTATCACCTTGCCGACCGAGGTTCCCGCGAATGCGGCGCTGATCTGATCGTAGACGTAGTGCGCCCCGTCCTGCAGCGCGGCCAGGATCACGCTCCCGATGGCTCCTGCTGTCTCGCTGAACCCGCCGTTGCCGGAGGTGAGCGATTTCAAGATGTCTTTGGCGTAGGCCGCACCGTCGCGAAGCGCGTTCGTGAAGTTCTGGAAACTGTCGCTCGCAAGGAACTTCCCGACGGCGGCTTGTGCTTCGTTGAACGTGGTTCCGATCTTCGTCCCCTCGAAAATCGCGCCGATGATCTCCTCGCGGGCGTCGCCAATCCGTCCTTTGAGTGCCTCCCATGCACCGCCGACCGTTTGCAGGTTTGCCTGCTGCTGCGCATACCCAGCCGCCAGAAGCTGGTTCGCGGCCTCGAATTTCTCGGTTAGCGTGGTCGCCGTGCGCACGCTCGGTGCTAGGCGCTCAAATCCGGCAATGTCGCCTTCCAGGGCGCGCGCCACGGCAACCATCGATTGCGCGCCGTCGCACCCGAGTGATGCCAGCGCCTGCACCGCGCGCGCCGCCCGGTCCATCTGGTCGGCGGCGACGCCCATGGTCGTGAGCTGCGCGATCGTGGATTTCACAGCTTCGTCGGACGCTCCAGTCTCGTCCTGGATCGCGCCCGCCAGGTCGCGGAACCGCTTGGAGAGTTCGGGCGTGTACGACCCGACGCCACGCAACGCCGCGTCGAGCATTACATTCGCCTTTTCGGCCTCAAGCGCTTCGTTGATCCAGCCGCGTATGCCGTTGATCGCGCCGGTGATCATCTTGGTCGTCAGATTGCCCACGGCCGTGCCGAGGGCAATCGTGGACATTTTCACGCGCCCGATCACGCCGGACGCGAGGTCTTTGGCCGACAGCGTGAGCTTGATGTTATCCTTGGACATCGGCGGCCTCCCCTTCGGACTTCGGCTTCACCGTTTGCAAATAATCGTCATACGCCACATAAGCGCGAGTCGAGGCGCGGGCGTCGAGCTTGGCGGGGTCGCCGCCGTGCAGCGCCGCCTGGTTGAGCAGCCAGCGGTGGAGGATGTCGGCGAGGATGCGGCGCGGGTATTGCGACAGTTCGCCCGCGGACACGCCCAATCCGGCCGCCAGGGCGTCTGAGATGAGGGACTGGTATGGGCAGCCGTCGAACGCGAAAGGCGCCGCCGTCGGCGTTTCCGACGGATCGGGGTCGGCCCCGTCAACCACGTAGGACAACGCCATGAAAAGCTGCCCCGCGGTGCAGTCAAGTCCATCCTGCCATTGCTCGATCAGCGAACGCACGCGCCGCTCATCTGTCTTGTCGATAAAGAACCCGGGCGCCGCGCAATTCGCGCACGCCCAGGCGGTGCACAGCGCCGCCGAACGGCCATGCCACCAGTGCAACCCGAATGTGTCGAGCCACCGCTCGGCCGCGATTGTCGGTTCGTAGATCGGCGTGCTCCCAGCCCAGGCGACGCGAGGCGCGCGCACAAGGTCGGCGGCCTCCGGCCCGCGCTCGGCACGCAAGCCGAGAGCGTTGAGGGTAACGATCTGCTCTATCGTCAGGGTTATCCCCTGCGATTGCAGCAATTCAATATCCTCTCGGGCCATGGGTGATACTATCATTGTTTATTCACCTGATGGTTCGACGCTCTCAAGGTCTTTGGTGCACTCGAACGACCACTCGGTGTAGCCCTCGTCGGGGTCGGTCGACGTCGCGGGCTGCGTGAGCGTCCAACCTTCGGCTGCGGCGATGGTCGGAGCGGTCGCGCCGGTCTGAATCACCTTGCCGCTGACGGTGATCGACGCGCCGGAAACGTCGTGCGCGAGCGTGTCGCCGTCTTTGGTGGCCCGCGTAAGGTTCGCCTTCACTTCCAGGTTGCACTCGGTCAGCTTGCAGCCGGCGCCGCTCAGCGTGAACGCGGAGGCAAGGATCTGCGCCTTGTGCAACGCGGAGAGCGCAATGGTCGGAACGGTGACGGTGCTGGACACCGTGGCGGCCTCCTGCAACGATTCCCCGGACATCTGCACGGTCGGGGCCGTGGCCGCTTTGGTGGCGATGGACAGGCCGAGAAGGCAGTATATCGACGTGGTGATCGTGTGGATCGCGCCGAGCTCGATGACGAGGTTGCCTGCCGCCTTGACGACGAAATCGCAGGTCGGCGCCTCGCGCAGGCCCCCGAGGTCGCGGGCGATCACGTCGCCGCGTTCGGACAATCCTGTGAGGTTGACCGCGTATGCCTTGTTTGCGGCCGACGCGACGAGTTCGATGACGTCGTTCGCGTTCTGATTGAAGTAGTCTATCCGTGTTGCGAATGCCATTTAATCCTCCTGTGTTTCCGGCGCGTCCAGTACGCACCCTTTGATGTCCAACATGATGGTCGCGTACCACGCGCCCATTGCCTCGTCGTAGCCGCAATCGCCACCATCGGCGAACAGTACGGCATCGGCGCGAAAAACATCTGCGATTGAGAGCGCGGCAGACGCGGCCTCTTCGTCTTTTTGCCATCCGGCAAGAAGCGCCGAGAGAGATGCGTAGGCCGAGATCATGAGTGCTCCGGTTGGGTCTTCGGCCTGGTCCATGAGCACGGAGACAGACGCATGCAACGTGACCACGGGAAGGCCCCAGGTGTCATTTGCACGCGGGGTGATCCGTACACTAACGGCGCTGCGAGGGTTGGTTTTGACCGTGCCCTCTGCGGCGGCATCCCAAAAGCCTACGACGTTCAAGTCGGTGCAGACGCCAGCGCACGCGGCGACGATCAGAGATTCAACTTGTGCCTCGATGAAATCTACCATCTTGCCCCCTTTAAGCGCTGGTCGATGCGCCCTTTCATGGTGCCGGATGCACGGCGCATGGCGGTTGCCACGGAGGTCTTCCCGCTTGTGCGGAATGCCTGCGTGATGTAATCGAGATCATTGGTGATCGAGATGGTGTAGTCGCGTCCGTCGCCGGTCTGAGTGGCTTCGATGATGTTTGGCGGCTCGCGGAATCCTGCTTTCGGCGCGGCTTTGTTCGGGAACAGGCGGTGCATGGTCCAGCCCCATGACGCTTTAGCGAGACCGTGATAGAAAATCTGCGCGGAGCGATCCTGCTTGGCCTCGGCAAGGGAGTTGGCGAAAATGGAGCGGCGGTAGAGTTTCCCGTCACGATCATATCTCTCGGCATAGAATATCTGCTTGCCATTGACACGACGGCCTCGCCCTGATTTGGACCTGCGGACGGGGGCGGTCTTTTTTGCCGTCTTGGTCGATGTACGAAGCGACGTGAGCAGAGCCACGGCGCCCATGCGCACGGCTACTTTCGGCTCTTTCATGGCCACGTCAATAAGGCGGTTCATTTGCGCGGTAAAGGCGGCTTGATCGGCCGCGCTGAAATCCATGTCGATAGCGATCATAACGACGCCTCCTTGCTGCGGCATGGCATGGCCCAGCCGACGGTGCCGTCGAGATAGGGCGCGGCCGCGATGCGCATTTCGCTGTAACCGTCCACTTTCACGGTGTCGCCGATCTGCGGGGGGAGGTGGTCCGGCCAGTCGCCGCGGCGCACGAGCACCACGTATTCGCTTCCGGCCGGCGCCGCGTTGGCGCCGGTGCTGACGTCCGACGATTCTCCGCCAAGCACACAGCACGGCAGGGCCATCGCCGTGTTGCGGGCCTCACTCGCGCCTCTCTCGCGACGTGTGCCAGTGACGATGGCAACGTCGGTGAAGAAGGGCGTGAACGCGGATGGAAAATCAAAATCCATTTTGCCTTTAGGTGCCCCGCGCCGCCCGCGGGATGTGACGAGCGGCGCGGGTCTTGTGTGTAGGGTTAGGGTGAAATGACGAAATACTGAATGGCGCCGACGGTTGTATTCGTGCCGTCGTTGCCGCCCGCGATGATGATTTGCAGGTCGCGGACGGTATGCTGCACGAGGTTGGTGGTTCCATCCGGCATCACCAGATTGCGGGTCGGGATGACCTCCAGCGAGGCGGCCGCAGCAATCTCGGTTTTTCCCAACAGCGTCGCGCCCGCGACCCCGGCGATGTCAACCGCCGAGATAGTCACGTCGGTCGCGTAAGCGCCGGAGTTTTTCAGCACGATCCTGTCCAGCGTCGCCCCGTACTGCGCGAACGTCACGGTGTTCGTCACAGCGACAGTGTTGAGCGGGATGGACAGCGTGCCGTCTTTGCACGCGGCGTAGGACATCGCGGCAAGCATGATCGCCGCGAAAGCAACCGCAAGAAGCGTAGTCTTTTTCATGTTTCAATTTCCTCTAGTGTTCGGGTTTCCCCGCGCCTCTCGTCATCCGGGAGGCGCGGGGGTGGCGGTTAGCCGATATCGTTGGTGATGACGGGCGATTCTTCGTCGTTGACAACCTGAACCTGAACCACGCGGGCGTCAATCGGAGAATAATCTTCGATGTCGGCGAGCATGTCGTAAACGGTGACGGCGTCGGCGTGCAGCTCGTTCAAGCTGTAGCGGCTCTCCGCGTCGTAGTAGTTGGCCTTATTCAGGCGGTCATCGAAACTCGACACGCTGAACGGCTGGTCGTTGTTCGCCGGATCGGGGATGTAGATCGCGGCGAACCCGTACAGCGCCCGGGATTTGGCGACGCCGGAAAGCGCCGTGCCTCCCGCCATCGCTTCCTTGCGCAGGCTGGCGATGGCGATGTAGTCGTCATACGTCGAGCCGACGATCTCGGAATCGAAGACGATGATGTCCTCGAAACCGATCAGGGGCGAGATGGCCTTGGCGAGCTGAACCTGGCCGCCGGTGATGAAGTTCATCGCGCCGGTGGGGCCGTATTCACCGAACATCCGCGCGCGGACTTCGGGGATGTTGACGAACTTCAGCAGCCCATAGCTGGTCATAACCAGATACGGCTGGCCGTACTTGCGCTGCGCGAGGGCGCCCTTCTGCAGCAGCGTCACCACCTGGTGGTTGGCCAGCTCGGTCTTCGCACCACGGCGCGCGGCGCTGAAGACCTTGTCATAGGCCGCAATCTCGACCTTGTTATACGCGCGCCGCGTGCAGTCCTCGCCGCCAAAGCCGTCGGCTGCCTCGATGCCGCCGAAGCCCTTGACCTCGTTGGCGTAGATCACCGTGCGGGCTTCAAGCCGGGCGGTCGTCCACGCGAAGTCGACCGTCGCAAGGGCGTTGGCGGTGAGCTCCGCACCATTTGCGCGGGCCTCGGCCACATTGGTCGTGCCGGTCACCATGCCGACGGGCGCGTAGGAGAAATCCCCGGCGCGTTCGGTCACAGGCAGCACCGGAAACAGTTTGGGGAAGGCGTATCCGCCAATCGACGCCTGCGTGAGCTTGGCGCGTGCGGCCAGGTCAGGACGGTCGCCCCGTTCGGTGTAGAACATATCCATGATTAGTTACCTTTCTTTGAATTAGACATGAAGGCGGCGTAAAGTTCCGGGTGGGACTTGCGCGCCTGGGCATATCCGAGAGATGCCTCGGCGTCGGCCCAACTTTGGAATGATTCTTCGTGCTTCAGCACGCCGCCCACCAGGGCCGCGTGTTTCGCCTTGGCCGCGGTCAACTGCTCGCCCGTCTGGGCAAGGGTCGCCTTGGTCGTCTCGTGCGCCGCCGCCTCGGCGCTCAGGGCGGCTTGCGCCTTCCCAAGGTCCGTGACTGCGGTTTCGAGTTTGGCTTCAAAATCGGTGATGCGCGCGGTAAGGTCGGCAACGGCGGCGGCGTGTTCGGTTTTCAGGGCCGCGATTTCCTTGTCCTTGGCGGACTGCAAGCCAGCCAGACGGGCGTTGACGGCCTCCAGCTCGGCGGCGGGGACGAACCCGGTCGGCGGCGTCGGCTCTTCGGCTTTCGGCTCCTTGAAGTCGAATGCCGCGATGTCCAGCCCGCCTTCAAGCATCTTTTCCGCCTCGGCCTTCGGGATCGCCTTCAGCGCCTCGGCCGGCGCGTCGATGATCTCGCTGATCAGGCCCATGTCGAGCGCCTGCTGCGCGGAAAGCCAGCCCTCGCGGCCCTCGGCGAACCAGCCCTCGATTTTGGTTTTGTCTGCATTCGGGAGGGCCTTGAGGCTAGCAATCACGTCGGCGTTGATCGACGCCAGAAGCTCGGCGCTGTCCTTGTGGCCCTCGCTGCCGGCCCAGGTGATGCCCGTCGCGCCGTGGAACATGAACTTGCTGTTCGAGTGCGCGCGCACTTTGTCGGCTCCGGCCATCGCGATGATGTTCGCGGCCATGCTCGCGGCCATCGCGCCGACCGTGATTTCCAGTTTCTTGCCGCTGGCCTTGAACTGCTTCAGCGCATTCACCAGTTCGTTGCCGGAAAAGACGCTGCCGCCCTGAGAGTTGATGTAGAGTTCGACGTCGTCGCCGGCTTCGGCGAGCGCTTTGCGAACGCGGCTTTCGGGAGTGAGCAAACCCTTGTTGATGTAGTCCTCGGCCCACTTCATGTCAAGTGAGCTGGGGACGATGATGCCTCTGATTTCGATACGTTTCATTTCTCTTCATCCTTTCCCCGCTTGGCGGGATTTAATTGAGTCGGTTCAACTACCTGTCCGGAGACGGTTTGCAGCGCCGGATGCAACAGGCCCTGCTCCTTAAACCACTCCATCTCGCTGGCGACCTGCGTCAGTATCTGGCGCCAGTTAGGCCCGAGCAGGCTCTGGTAGGTGGCCAGGTAGTTCTTCAGCTTGGCGGAAACCGCCGTCTGTGCGTCGACCTCGTTTACCTCGCGCATCTGCGGCCACTGCCACGCCAGCGCGCTTTCCCATCCTTCCGGCCCTGCGTCAAGCTGCCCGGTGGCGATACCCCACCGCAGCGCGTGTACGCCGAGCCAGTCAAGCGGGCCGCGCTCAAGCTCTTTCTGGAACTCTTCGACGCTGGCCCACGAGATGGTTTGCTCGCCGCGGAAGGCGGTGTAGCTGGTCTCGGCCTTGAGGCCGCTGTAGACGCGCGCCAGGCCATGCACCGCGGCCGCGCCGCCGTTCAACCATTCCACAAATTGGATCATGTCTTTGTTCGGCCGCTTGGTGTCGAGCAAGTCCATTTTGAAACCATAAGGCATGTTCAGTGTATGCGCGCCGGCGTTGGCTTCAAAATCGGTGACATCCAAAACCGCTTCTTCGGCCGTGTCGCTGGCGGTCGCATCGGTTTCCGCTTCGGCTTCAGCGTCGGTGTCCGTGGCGCCGGAGTCAACATCCTCGCTGCCGTCGGTGCCGTCGTTAACGCCGAGAGTGTCGATAACCTGCGCGAAGATTTTTGAATTGAGCTTGCCGCACTGAATCTCGGCGCTGACGATTTCGTACATGTCAAGTAGCGCGGCGATGGCGACCGTCTGCGGCGAGATGCCGCGGCCCTGCAGCAGCCGCCACTTGCGCTTGCCGTAGTACCACGGCGCCTCCCATATTTCCGCCTGCGGGTCGCGCACCAGGGTAAAGCATTCGTCCTTGGCAAAAATCTGTTTGCCGCGTTTCTTGCCGCTCACGACGATCCCGACCCACCGGCCAAAGGTGTCATAGATCAATCCCTGCGATTGGACATAGCCGGGGAACCGCGCGGCAAAATCAGCCTCGGTCATGTTGGCGATGTTGTCGGACTCGAAGAAACGGACGCGGCCGGTCCCCTGCCCGCCAGTGATCGTACCGTCATCGAACAACATCGCGTAATCCCCGCCCTCGGCTGCAAGCGCGGTGATGATCAGCTTCAGACAATCGTTGAGCCCGGTCTCGTCAATGAAATCGACGCGGCGCGACCAGTTGGCGAAGAAGTCTTGTCCCGCCTTGTTCCAATCTTGGTCGGCGGTCGTCAGCGTCAGCTTGCCGCCCTGGAGACCGACGACGAGCACGCGTAGCTGCTGCACGATGGCCCGCACCTGCGGCGCGTTGCGCATTCCGTCGCGGGTCAGGTTGAGCACTTTCAGACGGCGCGAGGCGTTCAGTATCTCGTCTTCCGACCCGTGCTCGATCACCGCCGTGCGCCGCCTGCCTTCGCCGCGGCTGGTGGCAACATCATACCCGGCGCCGTAGGATGCGCCGCCGTTGCTGCCGGACCAGGCGGCGCGGACGCGATTTAACCTTGTGGCGAGTTCGCTAAACAAAGTTCGCCCCCGTCATCGTTATCGCGGGACGGCCGCGAGTGTTGTAGCCGCGCAACTCCTGCCGGAGCTCCTGACGCAACCTGTAGAGCGTGCCGAGGTCGGCGCGAGTGTATGATTTGCTGCCGTTGCCGGATGAGACAGATGCAGACGCTGCCCCTGCCGAGATGTCCATAATGGCCGTCTCGACTGCCGCAAGCATACGTTGTGTGCGCTCTTTTCTTGTCATGAGGCGATGGTAATGCATTCAAGATATGCAATGCAAGCAGAAACTGAAAGCGTGTACCCCTTTCGGGGTACTTTTCATGTTTTTGACCTAACAAGACGCAGTTTCACGACGTCGCGACGCACCGCGTGATGCCCGCATTTGCAGATCATATATGTTATCCGGCCGCGGCGCTTGTATTTTCTAAACGTGCTAACGCCCTGGCATTTTTCGCACACGACAAGTTCTCTAACAATAATTTGCGGCTTCCCCATTATACCCCCTTCCGTATAAGTTTCAGTCTCGGCTTGCGTTTCGGCCTGTTTCCCGCGCCAGGTCTCTTGGCGAGCGTCTGCGTAGCATCAAAAAGCCGTAGCCATGACGCGAGCATAAGCGCCCCGGAAAAACAGTCGAGATAGTGATTGCTCGTCCCGGGCCGCTTTACCCATCGCCAGAACTCCGTCCCGTTCTGGCCGACGCCCTTGTCCGCCAACGTCTCGGCGACGATCTCCGATGCGAACGAATGATGTTCCGACATGTCGGTCCCGTAGATCGCGGACGCGCCGGCCGTCAGCGCCGGGGCCAGAAACGAACGCTGGGCATACTCGCGCCAGTAGTCCGCGTGTTGGCCCAGGTAGCGGAACCCCTTGCCCTTGGCGAGATAGCAATGATCACCCACGCCGAGCACGTTCGCGCGCGCCTTGCCGTCCGGGCGCTCTGGCGCGTACTTTGACCACGCGTAGCCGAGCGCCGGGTAAAGGATGGCGCTGTGTTTTGACCGGCTGCAAACCCATTCAACGATGCGGGGCTTCCAGCCACGGTCGACGCCGATACCAGAGAGGCGCACGTTGCCGCCCGCCGACTTGATGACCGTGCCACACAGAAGGTTGATGAGGTTATCCAACGCAACGGCAAACAGTTTGTTCTGCTCGGTCACCAGCGCGTTCGGCTCGAATACGGCACCCTTCTCCGGATACCGGCCGTAGGCGATCACCGTCGATCGTCGTTGAGACCCAACGGCGACAACCACCCAGCGCAGCGCATCACGGCTCATGCAGTCAACGAAGGCCACCGCCGCATGGAATCCTTCGGGGCACTCAAAGCGCGGCGTGAGCGACAGGTTCGAGGCCACCATCTTGGCTGTCAGTGTGAACGCCGCGGACCCACGCGGCGGTGAAAGCTGAAACTCTGACGCGAACGAGTCCTTCCCGTGCTTAAAGAGAAGGTTGTAGACGTGCTGTACTGCCGACAGCTCCGTTTTCGGATCCCCGTCCTTATCATCCAACACGACGGCACCGCGGTCCATCTCGGCGCGGTTCTGCCGATAGAAGTCCGTGGCGTTCGGAAAGTTGACCAGCCCCATCAGCTCGTCGCGCCGCCGCCGCTCCAGGTATTCGTCCCATAGGTCGGAACGCTCCGGCCACTTCAGTACCATCGGCACCCGGATCGTCGTCCACTCGGGGTGGAGGTCGGGGTCACCGAACGTGTCAGACACGTCGCCGGCGTAGATCGGCGTGGTGGTCAGGCAGGCCGATATGGACCTGTCGTGTCCTGCGAGCCCCAGGACGTCGCCGGTAATCCATGCCGCAATATCGTCGCACCCGGTTTCGCTTTTGGCGGTCTTGCGAGTCTGCGGGTCGTCGATAGCGACGTGATCAGGACGCTGCGACCCCTTCACCAGACCGCGCACGCCAGACTCACGGCCACGAGAGATGAACAACACGCCGCTGGACGGCGAACCTTTGATCCGGGGGAAGCATATCCGGTCTTTGCCCCTTTTGATCTTCGTCAGCTTGCCGTCGCACGTCTGGACAGCGCAGCGCTGCATCCGGCCCTCAAGCGCACGAACGGGGATCGCGACTTCGGGGAAGTCCTCGGCGTATGGTTCGCTCTCCTCCATGCACTCCCACACGTCGTTCAGGATGGCGTCTGCGTTTGTTTGGTTAGCCGCGCCAAGAAACAGGTAGCGCCGGTGACCGTAGGAGGCGGCCCACAGCTCGCCGATTTTCAGCCACGCGGTCTTGCCCTTGCCGCGCGGGAAAACCGGGTGGACCATCCGGTCGTCGAGGTAGGAGTCTTGCAGCGCGCGGATGTAGTCCATCATCTTTTCGGATGGCGGGCGTTTGAGGATCGCCCCGGCCGCCGGTAACATGCAGTAGGTCAGCCCGAACCGGAGCATGTCGAGGCGGCAGGCCTCGCGCCGCGCCGGGTCTTTCGGCGGGGGGATCGGCCCGATTTCCGAGCGCCGGGCGACGTGCTCGGCCTGGCGCTGGGCGTTTGACTTCGGCGCTTTGGATCGTCGCACCTCGCGCTGCAACTGCGCCACGACCCGGGCCCGGTCAACCGCCGCCCGCTCGTCAGCCGTCATGG
>ERZ795049.4344-NODE-4344-length-14134-cov-5.193693_pt1 | contig 14134 bp, 10 predicted proteins | sample MGYA00375133_ERZ795049 | MGnify/ENA primary metagenome ERZ795049 (study PRJEB30178, sample SAMN05720147) | activated sludge metagenome | isolation source: anaerobic digester from wastewater treatment plant | place: Japan | collected 2015-04-20 ...
CTGGCCCGCATACTATCAGGATGCCGAACGATTCACGCGCGCGCACCTGCTGCCCGCGCAACTGCTGGACGTGTCGTGGGTGGAACCGAGCCCCGAGAACCCGCCGGACGACAGCCGGCGCGCCGTGCGCGAGCGCGTGCGCGGCGCATGGGGCTTCCCGGCGCCCTACGGCATCGTCGCCACGCGCGAACCGTATTTCGAGGGGGCCTATTTCATGGACATCGTCTGCGGCGGAACGTGGTCCACGGCGGCGGTCAAGGCGCATTGTGTCGACTATCGCGACGGCGTGCATTACGTTAATCTGCTATTCGACCGCGTCACGCCGCGCCTCGCGGTCCAGAGCCCCTACCCCGACGGCGACGCGTTGCGCGTTCGCCTCGCCGAGCCGGGCCCCGTTCACGTTCGGCTGTCGGACTGGGTCGATCGCGCCGCGCTCCATGTTTCGGGCCGCGAAGGGCCCCTCGATTTTCATCTGGACGGCGTCTATCTGGTCATTCCGGCGCCGCCGGTGGATGAATGGATCACGATTGAATTTCCCCTTGCCATCCGCGAGTCGGTGGAGCGGGTCAACGGGCGCGAGATCCGGATCCGCTGGAAGGGCGATTCGGTGCTGGCGATGGACTCGATGGGAACGCCATATCCCTTCTTTCCGGAGTTCGCCGAGGCCGGCGGAACAGACTGAGCGAGATCTGGCTTTCAACCGTTTCCCAAGGAGGAACCGACGATGCAGAACTTCGAACGCAAAAACCAGCGGGTGCGGCAGGCGTTCCGCCAGGCGATGGAGTCGCGCCCCGAACCGCCGCGGCGGCGCCTCCAGTTTTCCTGGTCGAACTGGGGGTTCGGCATGGAGGACCTGAGCCAGTCGGTCGAGCGCCTGGCGCGCAACGGGATCAAGTGGATCGAGCTGCACGGCAATCGCTACGGCCCCGATCTGGGCTATCGGGCCGCCGACGTGCGGCGCATTCTGTCCGATCACGGCATGGGCTGCTCGGGCATCTGCGGGATGTTCAGCCCGGAGTGCGAGCTGTCCAGCCCGAGCGGCCGTGTGCGCCAGAACGCGATCGACTATATCCGGCGCAATCTGGAGCTGGGCGCGGAAGTCGGCGCGAGTTATTTTCTGATCGTCCCCGGCGCGGTCGGCCGCCCCGGCGCCGTCGATGACCGTGAATTCGACCGCTCGGTGGAGACGTTGCGGCTGGTGGCCGACGCGTTCGCCGAGGCGGGCCTCCGCGGCGCCGTTGAACCGATTCGCGCCGCCGAGGTCAGCCTGGTCCATACGTTCGACGAGGCGCTGGCCTACATCGAGGCGGTCGGCCACGACGCGATTCAGCATATCAACGGCGACATCTACCACATGCAGGTGGAGGAGGCGCATATCGCGGAGCGGCTGCTCGAGGCGGGCTCGCGGCTGACCAATCTGCATCTGGCCGACAGCAATCGCCGCGCCCTGGGCGAAGGCGCGATGGATCTGGACACAATGATCATGGCGCTCTACGCCATCGGCTACGATCAGGATCCGGCGTGCTTCGTCACCGCCGAACCGCTCGGACCGGGCGGCGACCCCTACCCGGCGATGTATGGCAAGACCGATCCGGCGGTTCTCGACCGCCTGGTCAAGACGACGATCGACACGTGGAACGAACGGGAAAGCGCCGTGCTGGATGCTCTGGCGGCGACCCACGCCCACGCTTGATCAGGCGTTTATTGGAAGCCCCGGCGGCGCGAACGGCGCCCGCGGGCGGATCGCGCAATCGGGAGGTGTCCGGCAGCATGTCGTTCCAATCGCTTCAACGCGAGGCATTTCAACTCAATCAGGCCATCTACGAGCATGGGCTGGCGCTGCTGACGTGGGGCAACGCCAGCCTGCATGATCGCGACCGCGGGGTGATGGCGATCAAGCCGAGCGGCGTGAGCGCGGCCCGATTGAAGGAGGAGGATATCGTCGTCCTCAGCATCGAGGACGGCCGGACGCTGGCCGGCGCGCTGCGCCCTTCGTCCGACACGCCGACGCACCTCTATCTCTACCGCGCGTTCGCGGGTGTCGGGGCGATCATTCATACGCATTCGACGCACGCGACCGCCTGGGCGCAGGCCGGCCAGGCCATCCCCTGCTTTGGCACGACGCATGCCGATCATTTCAACGGCGCGGTGCCCGTGACGCGGCCGATGCGGCCGGACGAGATTCAGCATGATTACGAGGAGAACACCGGCCGGGTGATCGCGGAATGCTTTGCAACGCATGCGCTCGATGCCGGCCAGATGCCGGGCGTGCTGGTGCACGGCCATGGCCCGTTCGCCTGGGGCGAGGACGGCCGGCACGCGCTGGACAACGCGGTGGCGCTGGAGGAAATCGCGCGGCTGGCGTGGTATACGCGCGCGATCAATCCGGCCGCGTCGCCAATCGCGCCCTATCTGCTGGAGAAGCACTTCACACGCAAACACGGCCCCGCGGCATACTACGGCCAGGCCACGGGCGGAGAGAGGGATTCTTGAGCGGGGCCTTCGGGGACGAGGACGAGGAACGATTTCCAACAGACGCACGGGAGAAAGCAGGATGACGATTGAACTGGCGGTGATTGGCGGCGGGCGGATGGCGGTGAACCACCATCTGCCGGCGCTGAGGCGATTGATGGATTCGGGACGGATCGATGTCCGCCCGCGGGCGCTGGTCGACAGCAACCCGGAGCAGGCCGACAAAGTCGCCGGCCAATTCGGTTTCGCGACGACCTATCCCTCGGTTGACGCGCTGCTGCGCGACGGGCGGCCCGATGCCGCGCTAGTGCTGACCCCCTATTGGGTCAATGAGACCGTCACCGCGCCATTGCTGGAACACGGCGTCGCCGTGTTCACCGAGAAGCCGCCGGCGATGTCGGCCGCCGGCACGCGGCGGCTGGCGGAACTGGCCGAACGCGCCGGCGTCGCGAACCAGGTCGGCTTCAACCGGCGCTACTGGCCGCCGATTAAGACCGCGCTGGACTGGCTGGCCGAACACGACGCGCCGCTCCAGGCCATCCGCGCCACCAAGCACCGCCTGGGCCGGACCAACGAAGACTACGCATTTTACACGTTCTCGCATGTGATCGACCTGATCCTGGCCGTCGCCGGACCGGCGACTTCGATGCAATGCCTGTCGGCGCCGGTGCCCGGCGCCGACAGCGCCAACCTGTTCGCGCTGATCCGGCTGGCGGGCGACTGTTCGGCGCTGGCATCGGGCATGCCCGACGTCGGCTATCAGCAGGAGATCTACGAATTTCACACGCGGCGCGGCACGGTGATCGTCGATGCCTACTGGGGCACCGACCGGCCGGCGATCGTGCGTGAATATGTCGATTATGACCTGGTGCGCGAGGTGGTGCTGCCGCGCGGCACGGATCGGCCGGTGATCGACGGCTTTCTGCCGCAACTGGAGGCGTTCTTCGACGCGCTCGCGGGCGCCGCGCCGGCCTCGCCAACGCTGCGCGATTGCGTGCAGACAATGGAACTGCTCGAGGCGCTTCGCGCGGGGCGCAACTGGTCGGCGGGGGAGCGCGCCTCGGAGGAAATCCCCGACCCCGCGCTCTTCGCGCCACGATGAACCGGCCGGCCAGCCAGGCGGTGGGCGCGTGGTGGCTTGCCGCGGCCCTGATCGTGAGCGTCGCGTCAGCATGGCCGGCCGCGGGCGCCGACGAACCCGCGTGGCCCGCGCGCGTTGCGGTCAACGACCACGATTTGCGCCGCGCGCTCTCGGCCGCCGTGCATGCCATCTCGCATACGCTCGACCCCGCCGGTCTACCCTATTTCGAATGCCACGCGCTGGAGCGGCCGCGGCTGGCGTTCAACCCGCAATTCTCCGCGGCGAACGTGGCGGGACGTTCGCTCTACGCCTTGCTCCGCGCGCGGGCCGTCGGCATCGAGGTCGACCCGGCCATCGTGGCGCAATACCGGCAGGTCGTTTTGGAATCCTACCGGCTGACGCGCGCGATGCCGGGCAATCCCGAAACCCCCGGCGCCTCGTACAACCGCTACCACTGGTCGAACACCGGCGCGGGCCTGCGCGGCCTGGTGGGGCTGGTGGAGTTCGAGAACGACGACACGGCGCGGCGGTACGCCGACGAGGCGTTCCAGCTGTTGCGGATGCACCTGGTGGAGGAGGGCTTCAACTGGCGGCGCTACGCGCGGCTCACGCAGCTCGATCAGCTCGACCCGAAATTCGACGCCGCGCGCTGGCCCGAAACGGAAGAGACGGTCGCCCGCTCCGGCGGCTTCATCCTGTGGGCCGCGGCCGAATACCATCGGCTGACCGGTTCGGCCGACGCGCTGGCGGTCGCGCGGGGAATCGCCGATCTGCACGTGCGCCACGCGGCGCCGGCCGACGGCCGGCTGGCGGGCTACGATCATGTTTTCGAGCCGGCGGCGGAAATGAACGCCCTGGCGCGGCTGGCGCTCATCACCCGGGACATCCACTACATGCGGCGCGCCCGCGCGCGCTACGACGTCGGCGTGCGCGCGATCCGCTCGGCGAACGGCTGGATGCCGGAGAACCTGGCGTTTCGCGCCGACGTGGGCGAGATCAACAACACCGCCGAACTGATCGAAACGGCGCTCTCGCTGGCGCGCTGGGGCTGGCCGCAATATTATCAGGATGCCGAACGATTCATGCGGGGCCATCTGCTGCCGGCGCAGCTGCTCGATGTCTCCGTAATTCCCGCCGCCGCGGACGAGCCTCCCGATTCCGAGCTTCCGTTCGCGGAACGCATCCGGGGCGTGTGGGGCTTCCCCGCGCCGTATGGTCACGTCGCCACGCGCAACAGCTATCTGCGCGGGGCGTTCCACCTCGATATCGTCAGCGGCGGCGCCGTCGGCGTCGCGGAGGTCTGGAAGCACTGCGTCGAACGAACGACCGATTCCCAGACCGTCAATATGTGGTTCGACTACGAGGATGAGCTGATCCGCGTGCGCGAGCCGTATGCCCACGACGGTTCGCTCAGCATCGTGATGCGCGCGCCGGGGACGCTGCGCGTGCGGCTGCCCCACTGGCTCGATCCGGGCTCACTCCGCGTCACGGTGAGCGATGAGCCGATCGCGTTTGAGGTCGCCGAGCGGATGCTCGTCATTCGCTCCGCGCCGGCCGAGCGTGAAATTCGCGTCGATTGCGCCATCCCGTATCGTGCCGAGCGCGAAACACTCAACGACCGTTCGTTCGACCTGCTCTGGCACGGCGACCGGCTGGTTGCGACCTCTTCCATGGGGGCCCCGTTGCGCTTCTTTCCCGAACTGAGCACGGACGCGCCCCCCACCGACGCGCGCCGCGAGCGGCTGGAAGCCACCCGGAACTGGCTGGAAACGCTCGGCGCCGAGCGCCTGTTCCTGCATCTGCCGCTCGATGCCGACGGGGCCGGCAGCGTCGGCCAGTTGCTGGAGTCGCACGGCGTGCAACCCGCACCCGATCGGCTGGGAAACGCCGGCGGCGCGGCCTGGTTCGACGGCGTGCAATCCCGGATGCGCGTGGCGCTGCCGTATTTCCCCGAGCGTGAGTTCACGTTGAGCCTGTGGGTGAAGCCCGATCCGCAACAGCCCGAGCCGCCGCGCGAGGGACGGATCGTCTCGGCCTGGGCCGAGGTGCTCGACGATCCGGTGCGCGTCTCCTTCTCGCGCGACGGGCTCTCGGCCGGCGTTGAGAACGGCCGCATCTGGCGTACCGATGCTTTCCCGCTATCCGCCGACCGCTGGACGCATGCGGCCGTCGTCCGCACCGACTACGATCTGCGGCTGTTCATCGATGGCGCGTTGGTCGACTCCGTCCGCATTCATCATCCGCCCGATCCGATCCACACTCGGGCGCAGGACCTGGGGATCGGCTGGAATCCCAACCATGCGCCCGACGGCGAATTCTTCCGCGGCGCCGTGGACGATCTGCGGATCTACGGCCGGGCGCTCGGCGAGGATGAAATCCGCCGGCTGGCGGCGCCGCCCGACGCCTTCCCTTGAACGGCGGATCAACCTTGAATCAACGGCTGGCCTGAGCGGGCGGGAGATACGCCTCAGGTCCGGGGTGCAGCGGCAGCGTCAGGCTGCGGAAGTCCCTGATCCGGTGAAACGTGACCAGATCGGCGTCATGCTGGTTGGGGCCGTCCTTCGACGTGCGTGAAATCAGAATGATATCATCGCCGTCGATCGCGGCCGAGGGATACATGAACGATTGCGTGACCCGGTCGGGCCAGTGCGCGACGTTGCCGGCCGGGAACCAGTTCAGACAATCGATGCTGTAGTGCAGAAACAGCCAGCGGCGTTCATTGCCCGGCGGCGCGGCGAATCCGCTCGCCTTCAACTGGGCATGCCGCTCAAACAGATCCTGGGAATCGGTCACCAGATTGGACAAGAGGAAATAGAAGCGACTCACATCGTCGTAGAGGATGAAAAACTTGTTCTGGCCGCCGGGCAGCGGATAGTACTGCGTGAAGCTGAGTTTCAGCTCGCCGCTGGTCTCATCGAGATCGGCGACCGAACAGAGATTCGCGGTTGAAAAGCCGTCGATTACGCAGCGCGACAGCACGCGGATGCGCCCGTTCACCTCGACGGTGTTGTGCTCCAGCCAGGAAACGCCGCTCCACGGGCGGTTGAATTTCTCGACCTGGACCTCATGCGGAAACATCCAGCGGCAGATCGCGTCGGGCACGGGGGCGTAATCGATCACGTTGGACAGCCGCCAGGCGGCCGGATCGAGCAGGTCCTGGCTCAGATCGGCCACGGCCATCACCAGCCGCTGGTATTTGCGCTCCTGATCGGGATACTTGGTCGAAAGCGCGAGGTAGAAGCGGCCGTCCTTGATCACGGTCGAATTGGAAATCGTCCAGTACTCGCCGGTGAAGATGGTTGACGGTTCGCTCCACGTTTCACCCCGGTCAAAGCTGGTGACAAACGACACATCGCGCCATGTTTCGGCCTGAACGAACATGTAGAGCCGGTCGCCGATCATGAACGGCGTGGCGTCCTCGTAGGGCAGCCGGCCCAGCTCGCGCCAGGTCGCGCCGCCATCGTCGCTGCGCTTCATGATCGTCGAGCGCTCGTCGTCCGACCAGCAAGGGGCGGCAACCAGAATCGACCCATCGGACAGCAGGGCCATGTTGGGATCATGGAAAAAGTAACGTGCATCCGGGACCTGCGCGACGACGACATAGTCCTGCGCCAGCGGGACGACGTTCGGGTTCGGACGGTGGGCGCCCTCGGCGGCGGCGGCCGACGCGGCGCGAACGGCGTCATCGCGCACGCATCCCGCCAGCAGGATGCAAATCAGGATCGACCAATGAACCAGGGATTTCATTCGCTGGAGCCTTTGCAGAGTCATGTTGGAACGGAGTGGCCTTTCGCCGGCCGGAGAAGTCGGCCGGCGAAAGGCCGTGGAGGGGAGGGCGGGGGCACGGCGCCGGGGGATTCCGTCGGATCAAGCCACCCGCATCGGGATCATGGTCAGACTTAGAACACCACCCAGTGACGCGCCGCATTGGGCGTGGGACCGGGCTCCGTGTCCCCCTTGTCGAATTCATAGGCGCCCATGTCGGGGGCGGGGCCTTGCGGGCGATAGAGCCCCTCGACATCGTGGTCGAAACCCATCCCGAGCGCCGTATCGATCGCGGGCGAATCCTCCATCAGGTGCAGATCCACTTCCTGATTGGCGAAGTCCTCGTTGGCCGCCGCGATGAACTTGATGTAATTGGGATCCGGGACGTTGTGCGTGTAGTTGCCGCCGCGCACCACGGTGACCGTCGACTCAAAGTCCGCGGGATTGCCCGAATTCACGATCGAATAGTCGATGTTATAGGCGATATTCGTCACCGTCCCGTAGGAATTGACCGGCGGCCGCGTGAACCCGCCGGGGCAGAACAGCAGCGAGTTGCGGATCGTGACCAGCGGGTTGACGGCGACCGCCCGGCTGCCGATCACCGTATCGTTGCGGTTCGACAGCGTGCAGTGCGTCACCTCCAGACCCCGGCACTGGTTCTGCACATAGATGCTCTCGAAGGCATAGGCATTGATCACCGTGTTCTCCAGCACGAACGGGCAGGCATAGCCCAGCAGCAGGACCGAGCCATTGGTGCTCGCCGCCGTGTTGCCCAGGAACGAGCAGTCGCGGAAGATCACCCGGTCCGGCGCGTCGGTCGTCGGGAAGCTGTCGAACGAGAACAGGCGCCCGAACCAGTCGCTCCAATGGCAGCCCTCAAAGAGGATCTCGCTGCCGGGGGCCCACTGACCGGTCATCATGTGGTTGACGATGTCGAGCGTGGCGTGCGCGCCGGTGAACGTGCAGCCGATAAATGTCAGGTCGCCGAAGCGCGACCGCGGCCGCAGGTCTTCCTCCGTACCGGGGTCGATGTCGACCGCATAGGGGTTGAGGAAGAGCTCGCGCTCGCAATTGATGAACTGGCAGTTCTCGACGTGAACCGTCGTCGGCATCGCGTCGGTCGCGTCCCAGTCCTCGTCGCTGCCGATCTCGATCCCGCTGCCGGTGCCGGCCGACAGTCCCTCGAGCCGCCGCACATTGCTCAGGATGCAATCCTGCAACGTCATGTCGACGCCGCGGAAGAGCGAGACGCTGCGGCCGCCGCCTGTCATCGTCACGCGCCGGGCGGTGAACGTCGATTTGTTCATTGCCTGGATGCTCGCGCGGAAATCGACGCCGTTGTCGGCGCTCATGTTGATCGTCAGATCCTCGATCACGATGCCGGTCGAGCCGTCGAGCAGGATCCCTTCATTGACGTCGTTGGCGGCGCCGATGGCGATGATCGTCGTGTCGCGGTTCTGGCCGCGCACCGTCACATCGCTCATGGCGCTCAGGTCGACGTGCTCGTCGTACGTTCCCGGCGCAATCACGATCTCATCGCCGTTGGCCGCGTTCTGCAGCGCCTCGGTGATGGTCGTGTAGTCGCCCGACGGGCCGACGTTGATCGTGGCCGCCATCGCGGTCGAAATCAGCAGCGTCGCCGTCACGGCTGCAAATAGTCGAATGATGCACGACATGCCTGGTCTTCCTTTCCCCGGTTATTCCCGGTTGACACAATGGGGGTTGCAGGGTGGCGTGGCCGGCGGCGTGCTCCGCCGCGCGCCGCCGGCCGCTTCGAACGATTTCCGTCCGCGCTCAGTCGAACTGGAATTCCGACAGCTCGGCCGGCACCAGATAGGACTCGTAAGCGCCCAGATCGGGATTGGTCGCCGCCGGATTGGGACGGCTCTTGCCGAGGACGTCGTCGGTATAGCCCAGGTCGGCGCCCGCCCCGAGCGCCGGCGACGGATCGCCCAGCTGCATGTCGGTCGCCGGATGCGCCCAGTTGATGAAGTTGGCGTAGTTCTCGTCGGTGTTGTTCCAGACGTAATTGGCGCCGAGCGTCGGCGGCGTCGTCACCGTCTCCTGGATGCCGTCGTCGTCGTCCCGCAGCGAATTCGAGATCGTGTAGTCCAGGTCGAAATGCAGCGGGGTCCCCTCGTTGTAGCCGGTCAGCGGCGGCCGGTTGGGCGTCGTCGTCCGCACGGCGATGATCGAGTTGCGCACGACGGCGTCGACCGTCGCGTTCATGGCCCGCGCGGCGATCACGACGGGGTTGACGTTGGCCAGCGTGCAATGCGTTACCGTCAAGCCCTCATTGCGCGCCCCCAGATAGATCACTTCGGATTGCCATGTCGCGATCGCCGTGTTTTCCAGGATGATCGGACAGGCATAGTTGCAGTAGAGCGCGGCGTTGGAGGTTGAGGCATCCAGCTTGATCATCTCGCAGCGGCGGAACGTCACGTGTTCCGGCGCCTGCGTCGGCATCGGGAAACCGTCCATGTGGAAGTTGTAGCCGGCCCAGTTGCTGAACTTGCAGTCCTCGAACAGCACCTCGCTGCCCGGTTCCCACTGGCCCGTCATGAAGCGCATGGTGATGTTGCTGGCGCCGCCGTTGCTGTCGAATTCGCAGTCGCGGAACGTGAGGCTGCCCACGCGTGTGCGCGCCACCGTGTTGCCCAGCGTCGCGAACGGATTGATGTAGACCGGGTACTCGGTGTGCTGGAACAGGCAGCCGGTCGCCTCGACCGTGGTGTACATCGCCGTGTTGGTGGTGTAATCCTCGTCGCTGCCGATTTCAATGCCGCCCCCGTTGCCGCCGGAGCGCGAAACGTTGGTCAGCTCGCAGTCGATCAGCTCGGCCTCGGCGCCGCGCCAGAGGCTGACGTTGCGGCCGCCGCCGGTCATGCTGACGTTGTTCGCCGTGAACGTCGACTTCTCCATCGCCTGAATCGCGGCGCGGTATTCGACGCCGTTGTCGGCCGTCATGTCGATCGTCAGGTCCTGCAGCACGATCCCGGTCGAGCCGTTGATCAGGACGCCCTGATTGGCCGCCGTGCCGGCGCCGATGGCGATGATCGTTCCGCCGCCGGGGTCGCCCTTCAACGTCAGATCCTGGCGCCCGCTGATTTCGAGGGCTTCATCGTAGCTCCCGGCGGCGATCTGGATTTCGTCGCCGTCGGCGGCGTTGGTAATCGCCTCGCCGATCGTCGCGTAATCGCCCGTGGGGCCGACCGTGATCACCGCCGCGTGGGCCAGCAGGCCGGCCAGCCCGAACAGAGCCAAAGCAAAGAGTCTGGATGGATGGCACATGTGGAGGTCCTCCCTGTCGTTTCAAAGGCAGATGCGTGCGGAGAGCCGCCGCGGCGAGGCGTGGCGCGCGTCGTCGCCGCCGGGCCGGACGCTCTGCTGGAGTGGCGCGTGCATCGAATCGTCCCCGGATTGATGCATCGACCGGTTCCGTCGGCCCGTCCGGCGGCGGCATCGTCCCGATTGTGCGATGCCGAACGCCCTCCCGTGCGGACCGATCCTCCCGTCAAGTTGCCCCACAGGCCGCGAAACAACATAAAAACCTTGCACGCCCGCGCACATCCCCTCATCGGCAGAGCCGGCAGCCTCATCGCGAGGCAACGTCCTTTCAGGTCGTGTCCACCTCCTTTCACTGGGGCGGGCGGCCTCGGGGCTGATTCGGTGATTAACGTTAATGAATATAGGCCTGCCTTGCCCGACCTGTCAAGCCCTTTTCTGTCCCGCGGCGCCTGATCTCCGCCGGGCTCCCCGGCGCCCATCCGTCAGCCCGCCCGACCCCCTCCAAGCTCCGCTGGCCGGTGTGCCCGCGACGGAGCTCGAGCGCGCCCGGCGCCGCGCTGAAGGGCTTGCATTACCCCATTTCCCGTGCCCTCACCGGCTGCATACCGGCAAGGCGAGCGGGTTAGGAACAGGACCTGGCGGATCCGGCCAGACGGGGACTGCGCCATCCCCGGCGGATCACGGCGGGGGCCCCCGGGTGGCCGCGGGCCGTGCGCCAACGACCGGAGCCAGCCCTCCCGCGCCCGCGGCGGGGGAAAAAATGAGAAACCCCTTGACAAGGTTCGTCGGGCGGGCCAATACTGAGCTGGATTTATAGTTAACGTTAATGGATCGCGGCTGGGGAGGGCCGCCCGTGACGATTCCCTTCAGTTGTCGACCCCGCGTCCGGCGGCCCCGCCCGCGCCCGCGCCGGCGAGTCCGCCAGCCGCGATTGAAACCATCATTCCCTTGAACAGCCGGAGGAGACGCCTGTCCATGAAGCAGCACGGATTCACTTTGATCGAGCTTCTGATCGTCGTTGCGATCATCGCCATCCTGGCCGCCATCGCGGTGCCCAATTTCCTCGAGGCGCAGGTCCGCTCCAAAGTCTCGCGCGTCCACGCCGACATGCGCACGCTGGCCACCGGCCTGGAAGCCTACCGCGTCGACAATAATACGCTGCCGGCCTGGTTCGATCCCGGCGCCGCCTATCTCCCCATCTCGGCCGGCGTGGTCCTCTCCACCCCCGTCGCCTATCTGACCAACCCGCGCATGGTCGACCCGTTCGCCTCGCAGCAGAACTTGCAGAGTTGGACGCTCGCCGGCGGCATCCCGTTTCTCCAGATCTTCACCAACGACGATTCCAGCGCCCTGCGCACCATCGAGATCGACACGCTGATGCGCCAGGCGGCGACCAACCCGACGGTTCTCCCCCGCTGCTTCCCGCTGAAGAACTACATCATCATCAGCTCGGGCCCCGACCACGTCGACAACACCGTCGGCGGCTACGCTCCCTACGCCCCGGCCGATCCGCTCGGCAGCGGCGTCTATGACCCGACCAACGGCACCGTGAGCAATGGCGACATCTTCCGCATGCACAACGGGCGGATTCCGCGCGGCTACATCGAACCGCTCGACTCCACCCGCACCATGCGGCTAACCGATCCCTATCTGTAGGATGATTGGCGGATCAGGGGCAGCGAGAGCCAGGACTTCCGCGCGGCGGCCGCCCGAGCTTCCTTACGGGACCCGCGCCAGCATCTCCCGCACCAGGGGGTTGGTTGCGCGTTCCCGACCGACGGTCGTGGCCGGGCCGTGGCCCGGGAAGATCCGCGTGTCGTCGGGCAGCGTCATCACCTTGTCCCGGATCGTGCGCGCCAGCGTCGCGTAATCGGCGCCGGGCAGGTCCCAGCGGCCAACGCCCCCCTGAAAGATCACGTCGCCGGCGATGAGCTGACCGTCTCCGTGGAGCATCACCGAGCCGACGCAGTGCCCCGGCGCGTCGATCACCCGCAGCTCGCTCCCGCCGATCACCACCCGGTCGCCTTCGCGGTAATAGTGCGTGGCCGCGGCCGGTTCGCAGGGCAGGCCGATCGCCGCCGCCTGGTTCAGCCGGGCATCGGCCAGCAGCGGCGCCGTGTCGGGATGCGCCCAGACCGGCAGCTCGGGGTAGCGCCGGCGGACGGCCGCCACGCCGCCGATGTGATCGAAGTGGCCGTGGGTGATCAGCACGCACGCCGGCGGTCCCGTGCGCGCCAGTTCCACGCGCCAGAGGTCGAGCGCATCGTCGGTCGGATCCACCAGGGCCCACACGCCGGTCGGCCGATCCAGCAGCCGGTAGCTGTTGGTCATCAGCGGCCCGCCCGGCCGCCCGTCAATCCGCAGTCGTTTTCACAAGCCATCTCGTTCCACTATCTCCAAAAGTCGTTCCTCGTCCTCGCCCCTCGTCCTCGGCTTTCGAAAACCGGCCATTTTCCCCCTTCGTTGTGACCCGCGGGTTCATAAGCCTTTCGCGATCGGGCGTTCCTCCCGCGACGGTTGTTCGTTCAATCGCCAATCGAAACGCATAAACCGGATGACCGTGCCGCGCGGTTGCAGCGCATCGAGCGCGGGCGGGCCGTACTGCCTCAGGAAGGCGAATAAGCCCTTCTCGCCGTTGTCGTTCTTGATCGGCGCGAAGTCGTCCATGTGCCAGCGGAAGATCGACGAGAGATACAGCGTTCCGCGGCCCGTCGCCGAGTTGAAGCGCAGCCCGCGCGGGCTGTGCAGGAACCATCGCGCCTGCTCGTCCAGTTGCCGGTCGAGCGTTTCGGCCGCATAGGGCTCGCGCCGCAGCGGCGGGCAACTGCGCGCCCCGCGGACGAGCGCCATGTGAATCCGCGGATCGCCGAAACGCGCGCGCAGGATCCGGTGTTCGATCTGATCCAGCGTGGTGCGCCGGCCGGCGATCGGCCAACTGATTCTGCTGAACGCCCCGGCGATCTGGCGCACGCTGTTGGCGGGCGCATCGGGCTCGACGAGCGCGGCGCCAGCCGTCGCGATCGGATAATGATCGACGATCAGCCGCAGCGTCAGCCCGTTGTAGGCGTTGATCCAGAAGGCCATCTGCCCGGCGCGGGGCCACGAGGCAAGGGTTGACGGTTCGACCCTGGCCAGCCAGGCGACGTAGGCGTCCAGCCCCTGGCGATCGGCCCGCAGCGCCGCGTAGTCGACCAGCCCGCGCTCATCGACATAGGCGGCGAGCACCCGATCCAGGTGCGGCGCGACGCTCTGCGCGCTCGTCGTCGGCGCATCCGCGGTCGCGGCCCACGGCGCTTCCGATGGTAAACATCCATGCACGGCGGCAATCAGCAGCAGGAACGGGAGCGAAGTCGGGCGGCGTCTCGCCCGGCAATGCAACGGGGCCATGGGTTCCTCTTGGAGCGGGATGCAACCGAACAAAGTCCGGGGAAGCGGGCAGCGGGGGTCGCGAGCCGCCGGCGCGACGCCGCGCGGGCCGCCGCGTCGCCGTGCCCGTGCGCCGGCCGCGAGCCGTCGCGTGGCCTCCTT
>ERZ795049.4345-NODE-4345-length-14127-cov-4.957007_pt1 | contig 14127 bp, 20 predicted proteins | sample MGYA00375133_ERZ795049 | MGnify/ENA primary metagenome ERZ795049 (study PRJEB30178, sample SAMN05720147) | activated sludge metagenome | isolation source: anaerobic digester from wastewater treatment plant | place: Japan | collected 2015-04-20 ...
ACGATAAAGGAGGATATGCATGATGAGATTGCGTTGCCGACTATAGACAAGTTTATTCCGTTGCGTGCGTTTGGTATTAGGTATGTGAAGACTGAGCGGTGTTTTTACTGTCCGAATGGTGTTAAGATATTTTTGAAGAGCTACGAGGCTGGTTGGGAGACGTTTCAGGGTTCTGGTATATGGTATGTTAATTTGGATGAGGAGCCGGCAGATAAGAAGATATATACTGAGTGTCTGACGAGGATATTGTCTACTAATGGGTATATAAGTTTGACGTTTACTCCGCTGAATGGTTACAGTTGGAGTTTTTTTGATATATTCAGGGCGGCAGAGAAGGATAATAGTATTAAGATATTTCGTGCGAATATGAAGGAGAGCCCGTATTTGAAGAAGGAGGATGTTGAGGATATGCTGAAGAAATATCCTGCGCACGAGAGGAAGAGCCGTGAGTGTGGTGATTACACGATAGCTATTGAGTCGCACGTGTTTAATAGTGATATTATAAATGGGTGGATGGAGAAGCGTGTCCCCCCCGTTGGGTATATGAGATTTTCGCTGATTGGTGATGAGGTTAATAAGGTTTCTGATTATAGGTTGAAGGCTGTTGCTGAGAATGCATTTGATGATTTTATTCCGTTTACTGAGGGTATGGATAACTATAATCCGACTGGTATATGGCAGGTTTGGGAGGATGTTAAGCCTGGTAGGGGTTATATAATTGGCGCTGATACTGCGTCGGGGCATGGTAAATTTATGAACGACCATTCAGTTGCGCACGTGAAGGGGATTACTCTCGCTGGGACGGTGTATCACGTTGCGACATTGAGGACGAACTGTATTAAGCCTTATGATTTTGGGAAACTTATTTTATACGCCGCGAAGTATTATAACAATGCGATGATAGTTTGCGAGGCTGAGGGATATGGTGATTCGACGCTGAGTGCGTTTGAATGGTATCCGCATCAGTGGTATTCGAATGTTTATGATATGGGGACGAGGAAGCCGACGTCGAAGCGTGCTGGATTTGTGATGAAGGAGGGGACGAGAAAAAATGTATTAGAAGCTGAAAGGGTTTTGATTTGTAAGAATAATTGTGCTATAGTAAACGAGGAAGAGACGTTGCGTGAGATGCTTAATTTTACGTTTAACGAGCACGGTAGATATGACCATCCGAAGGGTGGTCGTAGTGATGGGATAATAGCCTCCGCCATAGCTGATGCTGTTATGACTAAATATCCGCACTTAGTTAGGGACAACTCGAGGAAGGGCGATGCTGATGCAAAGCCGTTGAATGGAGGTTATAGGTATAAAGAGGATGAGCCTAAGTATGCGTTGAAGCAGAATAGGGTTACTGCGTTGGGTAAATCTATATCAAAATATATGGGAGGTTTATAATGGCGGTCGAGAAGAATGATAACGTTAAGCTGGTTGAGGATGCGCTTAGGATTAGCTATGAATACTGTATGCCTAAATTTAGGGATGCTTGGTATTGTTACGAGAATTATAAAAACAAGATAGACAAGCGGATTTGGGGGACGATATCGGAGTGCCCGATACCGATGGCGTATGCGACGGTTGAAGGAATGATGCCGACGATTATGGATTACCTGTTTGGGACACCGAAGCCGTTTGCGCTGATACCTCTTGATGGTTCTGATGATCCTAATTTGGATAAGGTTGAGAGGTATATGTATGGGAAGATTTTTCACGAATTTGATTTGAAGAGGAAACTTAAGCCTGTATTGAGGGATGCTATTATTTTGCCTTGTTCGTATGTTTTGGTTGAGGATACATTTATTACGCCGCCGAATGTTGGGGCGATTGCGATAATGCAACCTGATGGTAGTTTTGCTTACCATGTTCAGATGCAACCTGGAGAGAAGAAGCGTTCTGTTAATATTCGGCAGGTTGATTTCTTTTCTGTTTTTCCGTCTGTATATGGAAGAGATACGACGGATTGTGATTATGTTGTTATAGTTGATTTTATTCCTGAGGACGAGATTGCTACGGCAATTGAGGAGGGCGTCCTCAGTGGTTCGCTTGAGAGGATGAAGCAGGAAGCAAAAGATTTGAATGCTTATGCTGACAGTGCGTTGTTTTATGCGAGGAAGATTGTTGACCCTGACAGCCCGAAACTTGGGACTGATGTAAATATAGAAAATTCTAATTCCAATTTGCCTTTTAGAATACCTGTTATAAAGTATATGGGGAGAGACAAGCATATTTGGATAAGTGGTTCACAGGTTATTTATAAGAATGACTCAAGGGAAGTTATGAGTTTTAACTTAGTAAGATTTTGTGCACAGCAAATTGGACTTGATTGGTTTCCGCAGAGTATATCGCAATTTTCTATGGATATGTATAATCTTCTTAATGCTTGGTATAATTCAGTCGTGGATATTCTATCTCATCATTTATATCCTGTTACGATAGTCAATAAGAGTATGTTGAATGACCAAGAGCAGGATATATCTTACCAGCCTAATCTTGTTATAGAGACTACTGGTAATCCGCAGGCGGCTATACATTATCCGCAGATGCCGCCGATACCACCTGCTATGTTGCAGTTCCCGCAGGAGATTAGAAGTTTGTTGCAAAGTATTAACGGTATGAGCGAGATGCTTACGGGTTCTGGTGGAGTTGGTATGGTTCGTGGTGGTAATAATGCACTGCAATCGTTATTGGCGAGGGCTTCTGCAAGGGTTGTAGCGATTGCTGAGGAGCTTGAGTTGTCTGGTATGAAGCCGTTATATGAAAAGCTGTTACTAAAATTGCAACTGATGGGAGATGCAAATGTGTCATACATTGACAATAACAATATGCGTGTTACAGAGACTATAACTGCGGAAGAAATTAAGCGTGCCATTGGCGTTCAGGTTCTTGGCAAGAAGAGGATGGAAAATAAATTTGCCGACCAAATGGTTAAGATACAGGCTATTCCGATTATGTTACAGAGTGGTTTTGACCCGCTCCGTGTGATGAGATGGGTATTTCCTGATAGCGATGTAGACCAACTTGTCAGTAATATGCCTATTACTACACCTCAGGCTGTTGTCAACGGGAATGTAGAAGGCGGAGTTCAAAGTGAAGAACTTGCTCAAACTGGAGGATTGCAAGAATGAAAAGTATATCAAGTTTTTTTGGTTATGTAGATAAAAGGAATAATGAATTAAAAGAACTTGACAGGCTAAAGAAGGAACAGGAGCGAGTTTTGGAATGGTGCAGGGTTTATGACGGAGACCATAACAAAGACTTAGAAAAGATATTAAGTCGGAAGATTGAAAATATAAAGAAACAATTAACGACATGTATTGCGCAGGATTTGGTTTATTTGCAGGCGCAACACGCAGTGTATCAGAGTTTGCTTGATGAATATTTAAACGCATGGAAACGTGCAGTGGAAATAGAAACAAAAATAAAGGAAATAAAAAATGGTGAGGTCTAAAATGATAGTCCACGATGAAAATCTTGTAAGAGAACACAGTGAGCGACTTGCAAAGTTAGAAACAACGCTTAATTTACTATTAAAAGAAACTGAAGAGATGAAAGATCTTTTGCGTAATATAAAAGAAAACATTGTAAAATTAAATACCGAGCGTAATGTAATAGCCGCTATAATAGGTGCAGTTGTTGGTGCTATAGCTGGGTATTTTGGGAGGTAATATGAAAAAATTTTTCAAAAAAATATGTAGTGATTATATTGATATTTTGCTTATCATAGGTATAATTATATGTTTTTTGTTGCTATTATTAACTTGTAATGGTTGCGCTAATATTCGACCTGAATATGATCGCAACGGGAATATAATAGGAGTGTCAAGCTATGGCTTTCTTAGGACGATACGAGTTGAACAGCATAAAGCAGACGGGATGCAACTGATACTTGAAACTAAATCAAACACAGGAGGTGTTCTATCTGGTGTTAATCAGATACTTGGAACAGGTCTTGGAGCCGCGAGGGACTTAACGCCATAATAAGTTAGTTTTTTTTATGAATGATATGTTTGATAAAGAAATAGAAAACTTGGCTAAAGAAGAACTAAAAGAGATAAACGCGACTCATGAGAACAGCAAGAGCGCAATGGAATTGAAGCGTAGAAATAGGATAAACTTCAAAATGCGTAAAAGGGAATTAGAGGAATATTTAGATGCTGAAGACGCATTTTATAATGCTTTTAATTTTAGAAAGCGCAATAGGAGAACTTAGCTATGCAGAAGAAAATTCCGTTTGCCGACAAATACGACGGGTTGGAGCTTAGCGATGAATTTATTCGCATTGCAACATATCATCCTGAAACATTAAAATACTACTGCAATGGTGTTGGTTCTCAGGTTGGGACGCTTGGAAAGTTGACTTACCATTTTATTCCGAACACGATTTGGTTCCTGGATATAACTCCCGCCGCAGATATCCACGATATTGATTATGTATTCCCGACGCATTTTAATAGCGAGGGGGAGGCTATTGAACACAAAAAGCAGTCTGATAGAAGATTTTATAATAATGTCAAAACTCTTATAGACAGAAATACTAAAAGTTCTTTTTTGAAGTATTTAAGATATAAGAGACTGCGCAAGTATTATTGGGCTTTGAAAGAACTTGGATATGAATCATTCTTAGAAGGGAAAGAAATTGGCAAAGCTTACAAATAACAGATTTGAGTTGTTCAACCTGACTGTTGTAAAATGCCTTAATTTGTTAGGTTTGGGTGAATGGTATGTATCAGTCGGGAAGAAGAAACTGAAAGACGCCGATGCCGAGATGTCTCACGACACAGGATCGAGGCGGGCGTTTATTCTGATAAATGATATAGACTCCCACGTTAATGACTTCGATGTAGAGAATTCTGCATGCCACGAGGTTTCTGAGTTATTGTTAGCTGAGTTTGATGATATAATTGATAAGAATGTTCCTAAGGCTCAATACGACAAAATCAGGCACGCAGTTATTCAAAGGCTTTCAAGGCTTTTGCAATATACAATATCACTTGAAAAGGAAAAAAAGGTATGCAAAAACAAAAAACGGTAGTCATTTTGTCCGACCTGCATTGTGGACATTTAGCTGGTTTAACTCCCCCGCAAAACTTTGTTAACAAGAAAGACTTGCCACAGTTGTATTCATTACAGGACGAAATGTGGCGTAGGTATGTCGGGCTTGTAAAGAAATATAAAAATCCTGATTTGCTTATTTGCAACGGAGATGCTATTGATGGGAAAGGTGATAAGACAGGCGGGACAGAATTAATAACTACAGATAGAATAAAACAGAGCAATATTGCGTCATACTGTCTTGATATTTTTTGTGCAAAGAAAATAATAATGACATACGGGACTCCTTATCATACAGGTAAGGGTGAAGATTATGAAACAAACGTAGCCAAAAATCTTGGTTGTGAAATTCATAATCACGCACAGATAGATGTAAATGGTTGCGTATTGGATATAAAGCATCACTGTGGTGGTTCTGCGGTTCCATACGGGAGACACACAGCGCCAGCAAAAGAAAGATTATGGAATTTACTTTGGGAAGATGCTGATAGTTGTGTCCGTGCTAATATTATAATTCGCTCTCACGTTCATTTTTATAACTTTTGCGGTGGTAATGATTGGCTTGCTTTTACTACGCCGGCACTGCAAGCTCCATCGCATAATAAATACGGAGGCAGGCGTTGCTCTGGAATAATAGATTGGGGTATAGTTGTTTTAAACATAGATAACAAAGGAGATTACAGATGGCAAACGGAAATAGTGCGGTTGGAATCGGCAAGAGCAGAACTGATACGAGTGTAGTATCTTCATCTGTTCAGGACGAAATTGACGAACTTATAAACAAATATAAGGGGAAACGATATCTAAAGTGGACTTTAGATATGGATAAATTTTTATCTGAATTATACCATAATTCTATTCCCATTTCAGTTATAGTAATTATTTTCAATAAAAAGTATCCAAATCAATATTTTTCATACGAGAGAATATATAAAAGGTGTTTTAATTTGGGATTAATTGCGGGGAGATTAAACCAAGACGTTGTTGATTTAGAAAACAATAAAATAAAATGGAGGACAAGCAAATGCAAAAAGAAGAAAAATCAAGAGAACTGAAAAGGGAAAAGTGCGGTCTCAAGTGTGACGTTTATTCACGCGTATGTGGATATATGAGACCAATAAAAAACTGGAACAGAGGGAAACAATCGGAATTTTCGGAAAGAAAACCTTATAAAGTAAGTTAATAAAACTTGACAATTACATAGAAGATAAGTATATTAAATTAAAATTTTGGAGGTAAAATGAGCGAAGAAAAAATTCTTGTTACCGAAAACGTTGGTGAGGTAAAAGAGAACGTTGTTAGTGAAACAGAAATAAACGCACTCAAGAAGAGATTTGATGATGCACAGGCTTTCATTAACAAACAGGCGGCTGAAATTGGAGAACTTCGTAAGGCTGTTCAGTCGAAAACGACAGAAAAACAGGTTGAGGTAGAAAAACCTGTTGAAGCTGACAAACCGTTTTTCGAGACACTGAAAGAGTCTGAGAAGGAAGCAGTAAAAAGTTTTATCCAAAAGAAGTTGTCAGAACTACCAGAAGACGAACGGGAGCAAATGAAGGAAGAGCTATCCAATCCAGATGCTTTTAACGAGATCGCAAAGGGAATAGCGGAGAAAATAAGAAAGCCAAAATACATTGAGGATGTATTAGGTTTTTCTAAGCAGGTCAAGCAAAATACAAATGATGAGTTTCTTAGAAAGGCAAAAGAGTTATTTGGATTGATAGATAAGACTGTTGATAAAAAACTTCCTTCAGGAGGGCAAACTTCGCAAGGTTTTAATCCTTCGATAACTAAAGAAAAACCTAAGAAAGCATATCCCAATGGTGGGATTCTTTCACTGACAAAAACTTAAAGTAGGAGGTATTTATGGCATATGTATCAAATTTTTTAACTGACACCGCTGGTATTACAGCTCCAGAAACTTCGTGGAACGTTTTTCGTAATCCAGATATAGACAATAGACTTTATGAGCTTAATATTTATAGTTCAGTCTATTACAAAATTTTGGAACTATTAACAGAAGAAGAAGATGCAAAACAGCCGAGATTTGACTGGGCTGAAGATGATATTCCAGCAAGAGTAACTGCGGTAAATAACGTTGGCGGATACGCAAATAACGCTACGTCTATCGTTGTTGATGATAGCACAGTTTTTATAGTTGGACACGTAATTCGGAGTATGACACATAACGAATTGCTACTTATAACAGGTATAAAAGATAGCACAAACACACTGACAGTAACACGTGGTTATGCTGGTTCTTCAGCCGCAAAGCTTGATGACAATGAAGTGCTGATGGATATGGGTATGGTTCTTGGTGAAAACGGAGATGCTCCGAATGCAAGGGGTAAAATTCCTACCGAGAAATATAACTATATCGAAATGAAGAGCAGAACATTTGCGATATCTGAGTTACAGCAAACGACAGATATGAGGTATGACGTTGGCAAAATCCCGAGAGAAACACTTGAAAAAGCGTTTTCTATCAGGAGAGACTTTGCAATGGCATTGCTTTATGGTAAACGTTCTAAGACAACTGCGGCGGATGGCAATACTGCTTATACGACTGGTGGTTTCTATGAGTTTGCTACTGAAAACGGATTGTCAACTTCAGCATCTGGTTTGACTTGGACAACTCTGTATGGTTGGGCTGAAGAAGCATTTATCCCAACTGAAAGCTCTCCGAGAAAAATTCTGCTTTGCGGTTCTGGTGTTGCTCAGGCAATTACTCAAATTGCTTACGACAAAACACGCTTTGCTGAATATAACGACGTTCTTGGACAGCAAGTGAACATTCTCAGACTTCCATCTGGAAATGAAATTGAAATCATTCAAGACCCGTATACATTCAGTTCATCTTTTGGAACTGAAAAGAAGGGAATACTGATTGATACAAAACACATTTCCCTAAAATGGAAAGAAGGCTGGAGACTGAGATGGAAACAGAATATCCAGAACAACTACACGCACGGCCGTAAAGATGAAATTTACGGTGCTTGTGGGTTAAAACTTAAGCATCCCGAAGTTCATGGCACAATTACGTTGACCTGATAAGGAATAAGCGCAGGGGCGTTAATTAAAGTTAGCGCCCCTTATCCATATATAAAAACATAAGGAGTAATATGAAAGTAAAGTATCATTCGTTGGCAACTTCAAATGAGAAGGTGGTTATAAAAAATTCAAAACCTATTATCATAAAAGCTCCTAATACTGGTGAGCCAATACATTCAGGGTTTACTGAAGAATTGAGCGTAAGGTTCAAAAATTATATACTTGAAACCGAAGACCCAGAAGTTATAAAATATATGGATGAACCTGCAAATGGTTGTGGTAAGTTGTGGCAAAGGGTTACAGAGGTTCGTAACGAAAACATAAAAAAGAGTGGATAATATAAAACGGGAGGTTGGATATGATTAATTATGCGGCAACCTCGAGGGGCGGTAGTTTAGGACTAACAACTCTATCTGTTAGAAGGATTTTGTCTTCTAATTCAGATAGGGTTGGATTAACGTTGACTAATATAGGGACAAAAGCAATTCTAATTAGGTTTGGTTCGTCTAATGTAACATATACTAATGCGCATATACAGCTTGCCGCTGGTGCGAGTTATACATTTGACAAGTCGTTGTTATGGAGAGGAGATGTATATGCTATTTCCTATAGTGGAGATAGCACTATTAGGTTCTGTGAGTTTCTATCGAGTGCAGTTGAAAGTGTTGCATCTTCGTCGAGTTCAGAGTATTTCAAGAGTAGTTCATCTGAATCGTCGAGTTCATCAAATAGCTCAAGCTCTTCAAGTAGCTTTAGTTCTTCAAGTTCTTCGACACTTGCGCTTTCATCTTCGAGTTCTTCGGAATCTTCGAGGAACTCAAGTTCGTCGAGTTCGTCAAGTAGTTCGAGTTCTTTGAGTAGCTCAAGTCTATCGAGTAGCTCAAGTTCGTCTAATAGTTCAAGTTCATCTAACTCTTCGAGCAGTTCAAGCTCTTCTTCGATGGTTGAGCTTTCAAGCTCTTCGAGTTCGTCAAGTAGTTCGAGTTCTTCGAGTAGCTCAAGTCTATCGAGTAGCTCAAGTTCGTCTAATAATTCAAGTTCATCTAACTCTTCGAGCAGTTCAAGCTCTTCTTCGATGGTTGAGCTTTCAAGCTCTTCGAGTTCGTCAAGTTCGTTTGATTGAGGCATAGAATAATATAGGAAAAAAAATGAAAAAACAATTTAGCTATAGGATATTGAAAGGTGTTCTATAGCTATTTTTTTTGGTGAAAAATGAATTATGGAGTAATTTATTTAAATCAAGGTTCAAAGTGTCTTGTTCGCTGTTTGGTATCAATTAGAAGTTTAAGGAAAGTTTATAGAGGTAAAATAACATTGTTTCAGGTTGGTGAATCCCCGCAATGGTTTTGTAGCTTAATAGAAAAATACAATGTTGATATAGTATACCTTTGCAATGATGGTATGCATCCGCTTGTAAGGAAAACAACGTTGTGGCGTTATACTCCGTATGATAATACGTTTTTTATAGACGCCGATACTCTTATATTGAAGCCGATTGATGAAGTTTTTGGTTATATTCAGGATCACGAATTTATCTCGTATAACTTTGCGAATTGGCGTAGCGATGGAAATATAGTTAGCAGGCGCATTCGTGGATTTTCTAAGATTGTTTCTGATGATGATATAAAGTTAGCTATAAAGTATGGAAAGACTGTAAACGTTGGAGTATTTGGTTTTAAGCGTGGAGCTGAGTTCTTGCCGCATTGGGAAAGTCTTACCAGGCAGGGTTTTGAAAATAATTGTTCTAATATACCAGATGAAATTGCCTGCCAGATATTATTGCCTAAGTATAAAAGTTTTTTGCTCCCGCCTACGTGGGGTGTTTCTGTTAAGTTTGCCACTGATGAAGAAATAAAAAACGGGATAATAATCCACTATCACGGAAGAAAACACTGCTTACCAAAGTATAAACTATGCAGGTTGTGGGAGAATGAGTATCTTGAGCTTGTAAAAGAAAACGAAAATATCCCAGAGCTAAAACAATCGCACGGTGATAGAAGGTTAAATTCTTTTCAGGTTAATATATTCTCCAAAAAAAACAGCGACATAACTTATGTATCAGCTGTAAATGACAAGTATTTTGATAGGTTTAAAAGTAATTATATAAGATGGATGAACGTAAACGGTATAAAAGATTGTCCGTTTGTAATTTTTGCAAGAAGTAATATTTTAAATAGGCTTGACTTTTTGAATAGTAATACAAAATTAATAATATGGGATTATGGTATAAAAGAAGGATACAGTGAGAGGGAGTCTATGATATCAAGTTTTGTTTTGGGTATCCCCGATAATATAAGCACAAAATATTTTGTAAAAATAGATGCCGACGTGAGCCCGAAAGTTAATGAATTTGAATGGGATAAAAAATATTTAGATTATGATTTAGTTGCACACAAATGGGGATATACCAAAAGCAAGGGGGCTTGGAATGGTGAGCATTTCTTAAATACGTTAGATAACTGGTGGGGGGAGAGAAGTAGAATTATAGACAAATTTCCAAGTAATATTCATTGCAATGATAGATACTACCATAAAAGAATTGCTTCTTTCGTATGCCTGCATAGAACTGAGTTTGTGAAACATTGTGCAGAACTTGCTGGTAATAGGTTGCCGATTCCAAGCCACGACACGTTTTTGTGGTTTGTTGCGGCTGTAGAGGGGAAAAGAATAAAACGTATAAATCTTAAAAAATATTTTGAGGTGTAAAATGAAAATAGCAGTGTGTATCCAAAGCTACAATTTTAACAAAAGGTTATGTTGGATGCTGTCAAGTATTTTTCAGCAAAAACCAAGAAAGCCACACTTGGGACTACCAGAAATTATCCCAGTTGTTTCGTATGTAAAATACACTGGAGTTGATGCTGTAATAAAAGCTTTTAACGATGCTGGGTATTATGTAAATGGTAGATGCTATGAAAACTTTGATAGGTTTAAATATCGTGGACTTGTTCGTAATGATGATGTAGAGATGATTGATACAGATTGGTTTTTGTTTGCTGATAGTGATATGGTTTATCCACCGAACTTCTTTGGGATTTTAGGTTTTTTTCTTAGAACTAAATATAAGAAAAACGAACATTGCTTGTATAGTCAACGGCAGTCTACTTTTTTTGAAGCTACTGAGAAACTTCTTGAAAGCGAGGGAGCTTATCCTAAAATAATTGATAATGCTTGGGAAAAAGCGAGTAAGTTAAAAGCTAAATTGAAATCTAATATTGGCGCTGGTTATTGCCAGATAGCGAATAAAGGAGCTATTATTCGCAAAAATAACGGTAAATATACAAGAACGCATTGTGATTGGGATTGGGATAAAGAAGAAATGAATACTAAAAGCGATATAAGATTTAGAAAAAAAATGGGTGGAGAAGCTATTCCTCTTCCAATACAAATACACCTACAGCATTTAAGATGCAATCCTCACCACAGGAGTTGCTGATGACAATAATATTCGACATAGATGGGACACTTACGAAAGAACAGCGGAAATGGGCAGAACCAAACTGGTATATGATAAACGAATGCAAGCGTCTTATAGAAAAAGGATATAGTGTAATAGTGTGGAGTAAGAATACTAAATATGCAACTGAGTTCTGCAATAAATACGGTATAAATCCTACAGCATCGGTTGGCAAACCGAAATATATAGTTGACAACGAAAAGCATAAGTGGGGAAGAAGACTAAAACTTAGAACAATAACGCCAGAGGAATTTATTCAATGCAAATCACACTTGGAATAGAAAAGAAATGCCCGCATTGCGGGAAGGTTTTTTCTTATCAGGAATCTAAAATATACAACTTCACTATAAACATAAATACTTGGTTTGAAAATATCAAGAAAAAAGATATATATTGCGAGGAATGTTATTTAAAAAATAAAATATTAAAAGGAGTCAAAAATGAAAACAGTCTTTTACGGGACTTACTACAAGAGGTCAAGCAAAGGGGGAACTGAAGTTCCAAGCGAAACAACTATTACACAGCTAAATCCGAACCGAACAAAAAGGATTTTAGCGGTAAGACCTAAGTGGAAGAATGTTCTATGTGGGACTTTTAATGTCCGTGTGAACGATAGCGTTTACAATGAGATAAATAAAATAATGCCAGTTTTAGTTGAAGATAAAAAAGACGTTATATATCCGAAAGGATTTGAACATATACCAGAAAAACGCAATGGATATTTATATTGGAAGTGTAAAATATCATTTAACGGTAAGACTGTAAAAGGATTATGGCGTGCTGGTAGAATCAGGATAGACGGGGTCGGGGAGGTTTTTAGCGACAAATTTATAAGTGATTATCTTGGCGTAAAAGAAGGTGATACCGTAAAAGTAGTTGTATACGGAGAACCAAAACCGATAGAAGACAAAGCAAATATTATAGTTCCACAGAAAGCTAATAACAGAAAAATAAAAACTATATTCGACTTAAAAGATACATTTTTAAATTCACATATATTTTTAATTTGCTCAGGGAAAAGTTTTAATGAGTTAGATAAGAATCCATTGCGTTTTGTAATGACTATGTGCGTGAATAACGCACCTAAGGCTTGTATGCCTTACTTTAGACCAAATTTATGGACTTCAGTTGACAATCCAGATAAGTTTCTTTACACGATATGGGCTGACCCAAAGATAATGAAACTTGTTCCAGATGGACACATAAATAAACCGTTGTGGAATTCTGATTTAGATGATTCATTTGGCAATTACAAAGTATCTGATATGCCTAATATTTATACTTATCCAAGAAATAATATTTTTAATCCAGAAACATTCTTAACAGAGTCGACAGTTAATTGGGGTTGCGGGGAAAATATATGTGGAAATTGTCAATATATACACCAGAAAAGAGACGAGCGTGGCAAGAAGATAAAATTCCCAGATACATGTCCAAAGTGTGGCGATATAAAGAGTAATGGCGGGCGTAGTGTTTTTATTGCATCGTTAAGATTGTTATATGAGCTTGGTTTCAGAAATGTTTATTTGCTTGGTGTTGACTTTGAAATGAAAGTAAACGAACCAAAATACTCTTTTGAAGAGGATAAAACTCCGAGAGGAGTAGCTGGGAATAATTCTTCATATACAAAGATGGAAGATAGGTTTAAAAAACTTAGACCAATATTTGAAAAAAATGGTTTTATGGTGTATAATTGTAATAAAAATAGCCGTTTAACGGCTTTTGAGTATTTGCCATACGAAGAGGCTTTAAAAAGAGCTATGTGGTTTGTAGATGATTGGAGGAAATATATAAATAACGAGCGTGAAAAAACTTTAAACTTATATCAAACACGCTGGTTTGTCTGCCCGCAGTGCAGGAAAAATCAAAGAGTTGACAAGGAAAGCGTTAAGTCTGGTAGTGCAAAATGCCAGTGCGGAATGCAGATAACAAAAAGAGACTTGAAAAAGCACGCTAAAATAAGGGAGAAGACTGACAATTGAGAACGATACATATTCAAGATAGAACAATAGAACTTGCTCTTAAAGAGCTTGAGGATATGATTGCTAAACATATTCAAGATAGAACAATAGAACTTGCTCTTAAAGAGCTTGAGGATATGATTGCTAATGCCGATCTTGATATAGTAAATACAACCGCAAATTTTACAATGGGAGATGAGGATGGTGTTTTGGTAAATACTGATAGCGGGAATAAAACTGTATGGTTAACAAGCTCACCAGAGATTGGGCAAAGATATATAGTTGGTAACAGGGGTTCAAATCAGTTAGTTATAAACGGGTCTGGAAGGAAAATAAACGGAGACGCGACGCTGACAATTTTATATAAAAACAGCACAGCTCAATTAATTTTTAACGGGATAGAGTGGGTGGTGGTATGAGTTATTTTGAGAGATTTGATTGTAATAATTTACTTAATCCTCATCCTGTAATTTGTTCTAATTTTCCTAGCGATTTTAAAGTAATTCTATCGGATAAAGATGAGTATGGCAATCAATATTTGGTAGATTATTATCAATATAAAATTCACGATGGAGATATTTTTTCTGTTGGAGTGAATTTTAAAATACT
>ERZ795049.4351-NODE-4351-length-14099-cov-4.573982_pt1 | contig 14099 bp, 15 predicted proteins | sample MGYA00375133_ERZ795049 | MGnify/ENA primary metagenome ERZ795049 (study PRJEB30178, sample SAMN05720147) | activated sludge metagenome | isolation source: anaerobic digester from wastewater treatment plant | place: Japan | collected 2015-04-20 ...
CCAATCCTATTTGCATTTTTCCCCTTCTGAATTATTTCGCATTTCGCATTCTGTATTTCGATAATTTCAGCTAAATCCTCTCCGCTTATACCGCCGCCGCGCCGAGTCCTCAATCCGTTCGTACCCGCCCCACCTTGCTCACGCTCGGCGCGGGCAGCCCCAGCTTCCGGTTCCGCTTCAGCAGGAACACAAACGCCAGAATCTCCGCCACGGCCTTATAGAATTCCGACGGAATCGTCTGCCCGAGCTTCACCTTCCGGTACAGCGCGCGCGCCAGCGGCCGATTCTCAATAATCGGAATATTATGCCGCCGCGCGATCTCCCGGATTCGATGCGCCATCAGTTCCGTTCCCTTCGCCGCCACGTACGGCGCGGCGTGCTTCTCCCGGTCATACGCCAGCGCCACCGCGTAGTGCGTCGGGTTGGTGATGATCACCGCCGCCTTCGGCACCTCCGCCATCATTCGCCGGCGCGCCCGCTGCATCGCAATCTGCCGCTGCCGCTGCTTGATCATCGGGTTCCCCTCGCGCTCCTTCATCTCGTCCTTCAGTTCCTGGTGCGTCAGCAGCAGCTTCTTGTTGAACTCCCACCACTGGTAACCGTAGTCGAATACCGCCAGCACCCCCATCAGGATCGCCACGCGAACGCCGATCATCAGGCTGATGTCGAGCATCGTCTGAAGCTGGTTTGTGAGATCCTGGCCCGCCAGCAGCTTGAGTTTCGGCACTGACTTGAGCAGCGCGCTCCACGCCAGCAGGCTGAACAGGCCGATCTTGACGCACGCCTTCAGCCCCTCGATGTACTGGCGCGCGCTGAAAATCCGTTTGAATCCGTTGACCGGATTGAGCCGGCCCCAGTCCGGCTGCAGCTTGTTCCGCGCGATGTTGAATCCCGTCTGGCAGAAATTCACCAGCGGCGACAGCACCAGGATCGTGCAGAACAGCGGCGCGACCACCGCCCCCGCCTTGATGAATGGAACCAGCAGAAATTCGCCCACCGTGTCGCGGTTGATCGCGCCCAGATGCCGGTCGAACCGCAGCAAATCCTCCATGATCCGCCCGATCCCCTCGAACCATGCCAGCCGCGCGATCCCAAAAAACGTCAGAAACAGCGCGAACACAAGGAAAGTCCCCAGCTCGGTGCTCCGGGGAATTTCACCTTTCTCCCGGCTCTCCTCGAGCTTCTTTTGGGACCTGTATTCGGTTTTTTCCTGATCGTGGTCCGCCATCGGTCACGCTTTCTGCTTGAAATCAGTCCGCCGCCCCGCGCCGCGTCATCCGCGCATCAATCCCATCAGCTCGCCGATCATCCCCTCCATGTCGCCGAACATCCCCAGCCAGAGCCCCACCGACACGCTCAGCATGATCATCATCATCGACACGCCGGCGATGATCCGCAGGGGAAAGCTCTCCATGAATACGTTGATCTGCGGCACCGCCCGCGCCACCATCCCCAGCGCCACGTTAATGCAGAAAATGATAATGATCACCGGCATCGCGAATTGCACCGACAGCAGAAACAGCACATGCCCCAGACGCATCACGAAATCGACGACGCCCGCGTTCAGTACCGCGCCCCCCGGCGGCAGCACCTCAAAACTCCGCGCGATCGCGCCGATGAACACGTGGTGCAGTTCCGCCGCCAGAAACACCAGAATCGCCAGCACATACTGCAATTCGGCCACGACTGAAATCTGCTGCGCCCCCGTCGGATCGATCGCGTTGACCAGTCCGAATCCCATCTGCTCGCCGGCAATCTGCCCCGAGAACTGAACCACCCCGAACAGTACCCGCCCGATGATCCCCACGCCGAACGCCAGCAGCGCCTCCATCAGCACAAGCTGGACGAATTCCCATGGAGTGACCGGGAACGCCGCGACCGCCACCGGCGCCACCGGCGTCAGCACGATCGCCGTCGCCAGCCCCAGCAGCAGCCGCACCCGCACCGGAACAAAACGCTCGCCGAACAGCGGAAAAAACAGAAACACCAGCCCCACCCGCAGAAAGATCAGCATCCCGACGTAGATGGGGGCCAGCGGAATCGAAATCATCGGATCAGATCCGGGATCAGCACGAACAGATCATGCGTGTAATTGAGCACCGTGTTCATCATCCAGGAGAAGCACACGATGATCGCAAGGATGACGGCCACGATTTTCGGCACGAACACCAGCGTCTGTTCCTGAATCGACGTGATCGACTGGAAAATGCTGATGCTGACGCCGACGACCAGCGTCGTCGCCATCACCGGCAACGACAGCATCAGCGCGATCTGAAACGCTTCCTGCAGCAGGTCGAGGACGACTTGCGGGTCCATGCGCGGCCGCCTTCTTATTAGAAATAACTTCGCACCAGCGAGCCGATGATCAGGTTCCAACCATCGACCAGCACGAAGAGGATGATCTTGAACGGCAGCGACACGATCACCGGCGGCAGCATCATCATCCCCATCGAGAGCAGCACCGAGCTCACCACCATGTCGATGATCAGAAACGGAATATAAATGATAAATCCAATGAGAAAGGCGGTCTGCAGTTCACTCACGATGAACGAGGGGATCAGCACATAGGTCGGCACATCAGCCTTGGTTTGCGGCCGCTCGATGCGCGCCATCCGGATGAACAGCGCCAGGTCGTTTTTCCGGGTGTTTTCGAACAGAAACTCCCGCGTCGGCGTCTCCGCCCGGTCGATCATCTCCGCCAGCGCGATTTCCTCATTGAAATACGGCCGGATCGCCCCCTCATACACCGATGTCCACGTCGGCGCCATCACGAAGAACGTCAAAAACAGCGACAGCCCGATCAACACCTGCGTCGGCGGAACCTCCTGCGTCGAAAGCGCCCGCCGCACAAATCCCAGCACCACGACGATTCGCGTGAACGAGGTCAGCATGATCAGAATCGCCGGCGCCAGCGTCAGCACGGTCAGCAGCGCCAGAATCTGCAGCCCCATCGCGACGGCCCCGTTGCCCGACTCGGCCGCCGCGCCCCCCGCGCCGTTCAAACTCAGCGTGAGCGACGGCCCGGCGATCGACGGCAGCGCGCTCAGATTCATTCCGGGCGGCGTCGCCATGCCCCCGGCGGCGCCCGCGCCCGCCGGCTGCGCCGCCAGCCCCGGCGCCAGCACAAGCAACGGCAACAACACAAGCCAGCGCAGTCTCATTTGAAAACCTCCAGCGACGGCCGGTCGCGTTCCAGCGACGTCGTCCCCCCGGCGTGTGCCGCCGCCTCCTCCACCCCGGCGCGTTCGGCGGCCGCCGACCACGCGAGCGCTTCGTCCTCGAATTCCGTCAGCACCTGGATCGCCGCCGGCGTCGCGCCGAGCAGCAGCGTCTTGTCCCGCGCGCGTACCAGCAGCAGACTCCGCCGTTGCCCCAGCGTGCGGGTCGCCAGGATCTCGATCTGACCCGGCCGCATGCCCGGCATCGACCGCGGCAGGAACCGCCGCGCCGCCCACAGCACCCCGCCGATCAGCCCCAGCACCACCCCCATCGCGAGTGTCATCTGCACCATCAGCCGCCCCAGCGACGGCGGATCGGCCACCGCCGTCTCGCCCGGTTTTTCCGGCCCGCCGTAGTCCAGTGCGGCAATCTCCTGGTCCGTCACGGCCCAGCCGCGCGCGGCCCCGCCGGCCAGCACGAGCAAGCCGAACAGGACCGCCATAACCAGCCGGTGTTTTGCGATGCGGATAAAAAGCACGAGTTTTCCCTGTCGACACGCCGCGCCGTTAGCGGCGTATCCGTTGATTTTTTTGTCTCTTCCCTGAAACGCGTCTCAGGCCAGCGACTGCACCCGTTCCTTGGGGCTCACGATATCCGTCAGCCGGATGCCGAACCGGTCGTTCACCACGACCACTTCGCCCCGCGCCACCAGCTTCTCGTTGACCAGCACTTCGAAGGGCTCTCCGAGCAGCTTGTTCAACTCGATCACCGATCCCTTGCCCAGTTGCAGCAGTTCCTGGATCAGCAGCCGCGTCCGGCCGACCTCCACCTTTACCTGCAACGGAATGTCCAGGATGTAGTCCAGGTCCAGTGCCGGCGGTATCTGCCCGTTCTTGGGCGGATTGAGCTCGCCCGGCTGAATCGTCTGCGCCGCCGCCGCCGCGCCCGCGCCCGCCGCATTCTCGTTCGGGGTCTGCATCTGCTCGCTCATGTCGCTTTCCTTTGTTTGAGTCCTCTGGCCTACGCCTCGACCGTTCCCGTGATCTGCAGGGCGCGGGTGCTCTTGTGCGCCCCGATCACCCCCCAGAATTTCCGCTCGCCTTCCACCAGGATCTCCACCGGATGTTCGTAATCCTCATTCAACTGGATGATGTCGCCCGCCTTCATCTGCAGCAGCTCGCGGCCCGTGATCGTCGCCGTCCCCAGCATCGCCCGCAGTTCCACCGTCGAATCAAGCAGCAGGTCGCGCATCCGCTGCGCCGCCGCGTTGTCCATGTCCAGCGGATCGCCGATAAACGTCCCCTTCAGGATGTCCTTGATCGGCTCGATCGTCGCATATGGAATGCAAATCGACAGCGACGAACGCGTCCCCTCGATCACCACATCGCAATCGACCACCGTCACCGGATCGTTCGGCTGCGCGATGTTCACGAACAGAATGTTCGTCTCGCTGCTGCCCACCGTCACGGTCAGCGGTCGCACCGGCGCCCACGATTCCGTGTACGCCCGGCAGATGTCCTCGGCCATCTTCACGATCACTCGCGATTCGATCAGCGTGAAGTCCCGGTCCTCGCGCACATCGAATGGTTTGCCGTCCCCGCCGAACAGCAGATCCACCAGCGTCATGATCAGCCGCGCCGGCAGCACCAGCAGCCCCGAGCCCTTCAGCGGCTCCAGCTTCAGCGTGTGCAGGCTTGACGGCTTCTCCAGGCAGCGGCTGAAATCGCCGAAATTGCACACCGTCTGGCTGCAGACCTGGATCTCGACCGCCCGCCGCAGAATCGTCGACAGGCTCAGCCGCAGCAGCCGCGCGAACCGATCGTGGATCGTCTCCAGCGTCGGCAGCCGGCCGCGCAGATAGCGGTCCTGATCCGAAAAATCGAACGCCTGCACCGCTTCGGGTTCCTGATCCTCCCCGTCGTTGCGTGACGTGTCGATCTGGCCGCCCGATATCCCACCGAGCAGCGCATCAATCTCTTCCTGGGAAAGCACGTTGGCCATCGGTCCCGTCTCTTCCGCGCTTCAGATCCGTTGCACGATCGAATCCAGAATATACACTTCGCGCACCGCGTTGGGCTCCAGCAGACCGTTGAACCGCGCCAGCAGTTCGCGCTTGAGCCGTTCCTTCCCGGCCGGAAGCTGGATGTCCTCGGGCGACTTGCCCGACAGCAGGAACAGCGCCGCGTCGCGCAGCGGCGCCTGGTTCTTCTCGATCTGCGCGCGCGCCTCGGGCGTCGACGCCTCCAGTTGGATCCGGATGCGCACAAACTGCCGCCCCGTCGGGTCGTTCAAATTCGTCGTGATCTCGCGCATCTCGTAGCCCAGCTCCACCGGCTCCTGGCCGCCCGTCGCGCTTGCCTCGGCGCCGTGGCCGCCTTTGGCCGCACCATGCCCTTCTTCCGTCCCCGCCTTGTCGCCGGCTTCCTCGCCGTGGCCGCCGGTGGCATCCGCCACGATTTCCTCATCTTCCGCCGTGGCGTGCTCGGCCGTGCCGCTCGCCTGGCCGCGGCCCACCAGCAGGCCGCCCACCCCGGCGCCCGCCACCACGACCACCAGACCGCCAATCATCAGCATCTTCTTGAGCATCTTCGCCAATCCTTGCTCCCGTGAACTCCGTCGTGGCCGCTCCCGTTGGCCGCGACTCCTTGTTCTTATCGTTCTTCCGCGCGGGAACCGTGAATCGCTTGCGACCGCCGCGGACGCGCCGCCGCGCCGCTCCATGCCGCGCGCAACGCCTCCAGACGCCGTTCGCCCCGCGGCTGCAGTGGCTGGCGCGACGCCAGGATTCGCTCCATCCCCCGCCGCAGCCCTTCCAGCCGGATCGCCTGGTGATGTGATTGCATCGGTATGATTCGCCTCGACTTGATCTTCGGACCCGCGGCGCCCCGCAGCTCCGGCGCACGCCCTTTCAACTCCCGTGCCTGCATCGGTTGGCGACGCTCAGACTTCCCCCAATGGGGTTCCACTGAGGACCTAAACTCAATTTTTTCAGTGTTGGATGAAAATCCGTGGCGGTCGACTTCAGGCTCAAGTCGGAAGCGACGATCGTCAAAAGATTGACCAACGACGCCGATTATCCCGTCAGACTCATTCAAAATATTGACGATCGGGCGCCCGCAGACACCCCCAGGCAAACCCATCCATATCCGCCCGGTCCGGCCGAGTCCGCGCCACCCCTTCGCCCGAAACCTGAATCCGCCCCCGGCACGACGGCGGCAGCCCAACCAGCGGATCCTCCAATACCCACCCTTCGTGCCCCCGCCGGAATTCTCCCAGCATCGCTTCATTCTCCGCCTGCGTCGGGCTGCACGTGATCCATACCAGCCGGCCGCCGGGGCGGACGCACCGCGCCGCCGCCGCCAGCAGGCCGCGCTGCAACGCCAGCACCGGCTCCCGGCGGCCGAGCCGCCCATCCCAGCGGATTTCGGGATGCCGTCGCAGCAGCCCCAGCCCTTGGCACGGCGCATCGACCACGACGAGATCAAAGCACTGATTATATTGGGGTTGTACTGCGAAGTGCGCAACTTCGTTAAATTCGACCACCTCGATCCCGCACCCCGCGCCATACAGCCGTGCCAGCGTCGCCGCCAGCACCGCCCGCCGCTCCGCGTCCACCTCCAGCGCCACCAGCCTCCCCTGCCCACCGATCATCTCCCAGAGCTGGCCGGTCTTCCCTCCCGGCGCCGCGCAAGCGTCCAGCACCCGCTCCCCCGTTTGCGCGCCGGTCGCCAGCGTGGCCGTCATCGCCCCCAAGTCCTGTATTGTGAACAGTCCGCGCGCAAAAGCATCGGTTTCCCACGGCAGCTTCTCTCCCCCCAGCCATCGCAGCGCCCAGGGCAGGCCCTCATCGGCCGCGGCCTCCACACCCTCGCCCCGGAGCGCCTCCACCACCTCTTCCGGCGTTGATTTTAAAAGGTTTGCCCTCAGCCAGACCGGTGCCGGCCGTTCCGCCAGCGCCGCCAGCACGGCTTCCCCCTCCGCCGCTCCGTAGGCCTCGCGAAACTCCCGCAGCACTTCCGGCGGAACCGAAAGTCGAGCCGTTTCAGGCATCTGCGCCAAATACCGATCCGCCGCCAGCGCCGCCGGTCCGCGCGGCAGCCTCGGAATCAACCGCCGCATCATCGCATTGATAAATCGCGCCGCCCCCGCCCCGCCTGCCAGCCGACCCAGTTCGACCGCCTGCTGCCCGATGGCGTAGTCGGGCGCGCCCGCCTGATACATCCACTCGTAGGCCGCCAGCCGCAGCACCCATTTGATCGGGTCCGGTGTATCGTTGAAACGAAACAGGTTATCGCGCGCAAGAAAAGCATCCACGACCCCGAGCCGGCGCAGCAACCCGCGCACCAGCGCATCGGCCTGCGCGCGCGCCCGCCGGTCCCCGACGGCCCCCCCGCCAACCGGCGGATCGCCCTCCGCCGGCTCCACCACAAGCGCCGTCGGCGAAGTCCGCCCCACCGCGCATAACCGCCGCAAGGCCAGTCTTCTCGATGCCGACACCGCCCCGCCCCGCTGTGGTGTTCCCCCCTCGCTCACGACTCGTGTTCGCGCGGCGCCTCGCTCGTCCGCAACCGCGCCCGCATCGCCTGGCGGTAGGCCCGGTAGCGCCGCCGCCGGATCGGCCGCATCAGCGCGAAGAACACCCCGCCCAGCACGTAAAGCCAGATGAACGAGGCCCCCACCAGCAGCAGGTGCTCCTTCACCATGAACAGCAGCGTGATGACCACGACGATCGCGACCAGAATCTCAAACGGCTGGCGGTCGGCCAGGTTCAAGCTCTTGAACCCGACATACGGCACCTTGCTCACCATCAGATAGGCCAGGCCCACCATCGCCGGCGGGTAGATCTTGTCCAGGGGCAACCACGGCCGCAGCTCCGGCTTCGTCTCCACCAGCCAGATGAGCGAGATCGCCGCCAGCGCCGCCCCGGGAATCGGCAACCCCAGAAACGCCTTGCTCTCCTCGCGCGTTGCCTGCACGTTGAACCGCGCCAGGCGCAACGCCCCGCACACCGTGAACAGACTGGCCACCGGCGCCGCCAGCCGCGGATAGAACGCCGAGAGCACCGAAAAGGCCATCAGGCCGGGCGCCGCCCCGAACGCCACCACGTCCGACAGCGAATCGAAATTCAGCCCAAAGGCGCTCTGCGTCTTTGTCAGCCGCGCAACCAGCCCATCGAACACGTCCAGCAAAGCCGACAGCAGAATGTAGCCGCAGGCGGCGGCCAGATGGCCCTGAAACACCTCGAAGATCCCCAGCATGCCGCTGAACAGGCTGCTTGCGGTAAAGAGATTGGGAAGGATAAAAACTTTGCGCATCGATTCCCGCCCGACGGGACCCGGCCAGACTGATTTCCGATTGAATCAGATCCCTCGATGCCCCGAAAGCGAAATCAGGACCACTCGTCCCCGCCACCTCCCGCCATCATCCAGCCGTTCAACGTTTCCGTCACCGAGATCTGAGCCTTCGATCGGGTCCCAGATTCCGAATTTCCCTTACCCTCCTGCCTCCCGAGCCCGCACCTCGGCCAGCCTCGGCCCAGTGCAACTATCATCAGGGCCCCGAGGGGGCCCCTAAAAGGCCGGATGGCGCCGGCTCTCGCGGCTGTGACGGGCAAGGATGTCAGCGAGAGCCGGAGGCGAGAGATGAGAACCGAAGCGGGCATCGGGTTCGATCTGGACCGGGGTTGCGTTAACGGGTAAAATTACAAGAACCTGATCCCGAGAGCCAGCATGGCGCGTCGCAAGGACCTGATCATCGCCGGCCACAAGATCCCGCCCGGCGAAGTCCGCGACCTGCAACTTCCGTTCAGCGAATCGTATCTGGGCACGCCGGTGGGGGTGCCGGTCCGCGTGATCCGCGCGCCGGCCGACGGCCCGCGGCTGTTCATCACGGGCGCGATCCACGGGGATGAGCTCAGCGGCGTCGGGATCATCCGTGATCTGCTGTATGACAAGCCGCCGGAACTGCTGCGGGGAACGATCGTCTGCGTCCCGGTGGTCAATGTCTACGGTCTGGAGCATCATTCGCGCTACCTGCCCGACCGGCGGGACCTGAACCGCTGCTTTCCGGGCTCGCCCGACGGCAGCGTGACGAGCCGGCTGGCGCACGCCGTGTTCGAACAGATTGTCCGGCCGTGCGACTACGGGATCGATTTTCACAACGCGGCGATCCGGCGGACGAACTACCCCAACGTGCGGGCCGACCTGCGCGTGGCGGAGGTCAAACGGCTCGCGCGGGCGTTCGGCAGCGAGATCATCGTGGACGCGAAGGGCCCGGACGGATCGCTGCGCAAGACGGCGGTCGCGGCCGGCGTGGCGACAATTATCCTGGAGGCGGGGGAGATCTGGAAGAACGAGCCGGGGGTGGTCGAAGTCGGCGTGCGCGGCATCCTGAACGTGCTGAAGAATCTGGAAATGATCGAGGGCAAACCCGAACCGCCGGTGTTTCAGATCACGGTCGGCGAAACGACGTGGGTTCGCGCCGAACGGGGCGGGTTTCTGAGTTTCCATGCGCGGCCGGGCGAAATCGTCGCCGCGGGGCAGGCGCTGGCCACGAACAACAGCATCTTCGGCCGCGAGCGCCAGACGCTGGTCTCGCCGGTCCACGGCATCGTGCTGGGGATGACGACGATGCCGGCGGTCAAGCCGGGCGAGCCGGTCTATCATATCGCGATCCTGACCGAGCGGCGGTATGAGGAAGTGAAGCGCCGGTTCGAGGCGAGTCCCGCCGGCGCGCTCTACCGGCGCGTACAGCGCGACCTGGCGACGAATATTGTCCTGCAGGAACGGGCGTCGAACGGGGCCTGTGAAGGGGCGGCGTGAAGGAAAGATTTGCTCATGCCGAGCCGCGGAGACGCGGAGGGGTTTGTGGTAGAATGAGGGGATGAGCCAGGATCCCCAACACGTTCCGCGCCCGGAAAGTTCACGACAAGCGCCGCGCGGACGCGGGGCCGCGGGTAATCCGCGCAATCGCTTCGAACGGGTCGAGCTGGAGCCGTTTGACGAGGACCTTGCGCCGGAGGAGCGGCTGGCGCCCGAGACGCTGTTTCTGCGCGACGCTTCCAAATCCATTATTTCTTACAATGACAGTCCGGATGTCGGCTTCAACGCCAGTCTCAATCCGTACCGTGGGTGCGAGCATGGCTGCAGTTATTGTTACGCGCGGCCGACGCACGAGTATCTCGGTTTTTCGGCGGGACTTGATTTCGAGACGCGGATCCTCGTCAAGGAGGATGCGCCGCGGCTGCTGCGGGAAGCGCTCGCCTCGCCCAGGTGGAAGCCGCAGGCGCTGGCGCTGAGCGGCGTGACTGATCCGTATCAGCCGATCGAACGCAGGTTACAGCTCACACGGCGCTGCCTGGCGGTGCTGGCCGAATGCCTGAACCCGGTGGTGATGATCACGAAGAATGCCCAAATCACGCGCGACCTGGACCTGCTGGCGGAGTTGGCGCGCCGGGGATGCGCGAATGTGAATATCACGATTACGACGCTGGACGCCGAGCTGGCGCGACGGCTGGAACCGCGCACGTCGACGCCGCGGGCGCGGCTCGAGGCGATTTGCCGGCTGCGGGCGGCCGGCGTGCCGGTGGGGGTGCTGATCGCGCCGGTGATCCCCGGGCTGACCGACCATGAACTGCCGGCGATCGTGAAGGCGGTGGCCGACGCGGGGGCGGGCTGGGCGCGATACATCCTGCTGCGCCTGCCCCACGGGCTGAAGGAGTTGTTCAGCGACTGGCTGGAGCGGAATGAACCGCTCAAGCGCGACAGGGTGCTGGGGCGGCTGCGCGCGATGCGCGGTGGGAAACTGTACGACAGCCGGTTCGGGACGCGCGGCCGGGGGGAAGGGTCATGGGCCGATCAAATCGAGACGCTGTTTCGGGTGGCGCATCGGCGGGCGGGGCTCGGTGATCCGCCCGCGCTCAGTTGCGACGCGTTTCGCCGTCCAGTCGTGGGGCAGATGGAGTTGTTTGGGTCAGTGTGGTGAGCGGGCGGGGGCGGATTGAGTCTACGTTCAACCGGGGGCGGTCAGCAGGAGTTTGCCGACGTCGGTGGCCAGGCATTCCATGAAATGGGCCTTGGCCTGCGGGGTATAGAAATAGGGGGCTTCGGCGGCGGCGGCCTCCAGGCGGGCGGCGGCGGCGAGGAGGCCGGGGGGCGGAAAGGCCTCGCTCAGACGCCGGAGGTTGTCGACGAGATCGGAGTTGAGGGCGCCGTCGCCGCGCATGGCGAGGACGAGCGCGTCGCGCAGGAGGGTAACGGCGACGGCGATCCCCTCGGCGAGCGAGTCGCCGGCGCCAGCCAGCCGGTCGGCGACATGAAAGACGGCCGCAAAGCCGTGGGTATGGAACAGCAGCAGCGCGTCGATGGTCTGGCGGCGGGCGTCGAGGCAGCGGCTGTCGGCCCATTGCAGCGCGCGACCGGGCCGGCCCTCGGCGAGGGCGGCAAGCAGGCGCGCGCGCGGCTCGTCGAGCGGGCGGTGCGCGCGCAGCCACGCCGCCAGTTCGTCGATGGCGACCGGTTCGAGGCGCAGCTCGGCGCAGCGCGAGCGGATCGTGTCGAGCAGCCGGTGCGGGACACTGGTGACCAGGACGAAGGCGAGGCGCGCGTGGGGCTCCTCGAGGATCTTGAGCAGGGCATTGGCCGCCGCCGTATTCATGCGGTCGGCCGGGTCGATGACGAAGACCTTGCGCGGGGCCTCGAGCGGGGCCGTCATGGCGCGATCCTCCAGCCGCCGGATCTCATCCACGACGATGCTCCGCGAGACGGTGCTCTTGCCGCTGATTTCAAACATGTCGGGGTGGACGCCGCGCACGACCTTGAGCGATTTGGGGTCGGTGGCGGGATCGCGGCCGTCGGCGGCGATTTCGCGCGCGAGCGCCCAGGCCAGGGTTGATTTGCCGATGCCCTCGGGCCCGCTCAGCAGGATGGCCTGGGGCAGGCGCCGCTGGCGCCAGGCCTGGCGCAGGTAGCGGCGGACGGCCTGGTGGCCGAGGACCTGGTCCAGCGTGCAGGCGCGGCGCGGATCGGGGGGCGCGGGAGCGGTGTCGGCCGCCTTGGCCATCATGCCTCACTCAGCCGGGGGTGTTGCCGGAAGGGGGAATGTCGAGCCGGGTTGGACTGCGTCACGCGCTCGGCAGAAACCCCGCTTTGTTGAGCAGTTGGAGACTCAGGCCCGACTCCCTGGCGCGCAGCGTCGCCAGGGCGCGGACAACATAGCGCGCCAGCAGATCGACTTCGAGATTGACGGCGTCGCCGGCCACCGCGCGCCGCAGCGTTGTCGCCTGCGCCGTGTGGGGGATCACGGCGACGGTGAACCAGTCCTCGCCGGTCTCGACCATGGTCAGGCTGATGCCGTCGAGGGCGATCGAGCCCTTCGGGGCGAGAAACGGCTCCAGTTCGCGCGGGCAGCCGACTTCCAGCAGCCACGATTCGCCCTGGGGATCGAACCGCCGGATGCGGCCGACGGCGTCGACATGCCCCAGCACGAGGTGGCCGCCGAGGCGATCTTCCGCGCGCAGGGCGCGCTCCAGATTGACGAGGGCGCCCAGGGGGAGGTCGCCGAGCGTGGAGCGGCGGCGGGTCTCGGGCGAGAGAAAGAACGAGAGACGGTCGGGAGCGGAAGAGGCTTCGGCGGTGAGGCAGACGCCGTTGACCGCAATCGATTCGCCGGCGCGCAAGGCATCCAGGGGCCGATCGGGCTGAACCACCAGCCGCAGGCCGCCGCCGGTCTGCAAACGCTCGCGGATGACCCCGACGGACTCAATGATGCCGGTGAACATGGTTCAGGGGGCCGCTTGGGACGCGGCGGGCGGGGCGGGTTCGGGCGTCGAGACGCCGTCGGCGGCATCCGGTTCGGCCTGGGTTGCGCCGGGGGCCGCGGCATCGGCGTCGGCCGCCGGCGCGCCGCCGGCCGTCTCGACGACGGTGACCGGCTCGGGGGCTTCGAGGCCGGCGCGGGCACGCAGGCGCTCCAGGCGCAGTTTGGCGGTGGCCTGGAAACTCGCCTGGGATTCCTGCTCGCGGACCGCCGTGCGGAGTTGTTCGCTCAGTTCGGTGTCGAGGGGCGAATCGGCTTCGTCGGCGGAGTCGGTCTGGGCGACGGGCGCCGGCCGTTCGTTGACGATCCGCTCGAGGACGGCGATGGCGCGCTCGTTGTCGCCCGTCAGTTCGTAATAACGGGCTTCGCCAAGCATGGCATAATAGGTCAGGTAGGAATGGTCGGGGGCGGCATCCTGAGCCTGCTCGAAATTGAGCAGGGCGGCGTCGAGTTCGCTGCGGCGGGCCTGTTCGTTGGGCTGGGAGAAGGATGCATTTTCGTGGGCATAGGCCAGCGCGATGCGTCCCTGGGCGCGCTGTTCGGCGGTGCGCGCCTCATCGATGTACTGCTGGTAGGCGCGCTGGGCCTCCTCCCAGTTGCCCAGTTCGTAGTGGATTTTTCCCTTCAGGAAGAGGGCTTCATGGCCGAGCGGGGTATCGCCGTGGGAATCATGCAACTGGTCGAGCGCGGCGAGCGTGTAGTCGACCTCGCGCTGGCGATCGGTTTCATCGGTGGCCTGGATCAGCCGACCGTAGCCTTCGAGCGCGTCCGACATCAGGCGGTTCGATTCGATGATCACGCTGTTGCGATGGCTGCGCACGGCGGTGAAGATGATGACGCCGAGGATCAGGACGATAGCGGCGGCGATCAGTTTCTTGCGGTTGCGCTGAAGGGTGAGCAGCGTTTCCTGCAGGCTCTCGGCGACTTCGTCGCGCTGCAATTCATTGGCGGTCGGACGCTGGGCTTTGGCCATGGTGGTCTCGGTGGAAAGGTGACTCGGAGATGGACGGCCGCGGGCGGACGCTCATCGATCCTGCGCGCGCGCCGGGTCAACGCGCACGAAATAGACATCACACGATGCGACCGCCGAAAAATCAAGAGCTTATTCCGGCGGCGGGCAAAAA
>ERZ795049.4353-NODE-4353-length-14096-cov-15.823446_pt1 | contig 14096 bp, 13 predicted proteins | sample MGYA00375133_ERZ795049 | MGnify/ENA primary metagenome ERZ795049 (study PRJEB30178, sample SAMN05720147) | activated sludge metagenome | isolation source: anaerobic digester from wastewater treatment plant | place: Japan | collected 2015-04-20 ...
GTCGTCAATGTCAGCCTGCACATCCTCGGGGGCGGGGGTCCAGTCGGTGGGCTTGTTGCCGAGTTCGATCTTTATCCGGCAATCCGCAGCAACGCTTGCCGGGGTTACAACCCCTCCGTCCGATCGTTTTACTGTTATTTTAATAAACTTTGTGCGTTCAGGAATAATCCACGTTAGAGGGAAAGTGCTTTGGTAAGCACCCCCATTAAGCAGATAAACGCTTGTAATGAATATTTGACTTTCGTCGAAGAAGCATACGTGAACGTGATAGCTGCTGTTAGGCGCACCTATTGTTAAACTGGCCCCGATGCATTGTATGTAATTAGCTGAGGTGATATAGGTTGTCCCACTAACAAATAGCCCACTAATCCCAGATGTCGCCCCTTGAATCATGTCAGCGAATGCCAGCAAGTTCCGCCCTCCGATCTCAATGCCATCCACCGCCTCCTGTATCCCCGCCTCCACAGTCTGCCCGGATTGGAAGCGTATGTTGCCCTGTATAGTCCCGCTGTCCAGGTCGAAGAAGGTATTCCCGTCGGCACTCTGCACACGGCCTGTTTTTATGAAGCGCCCATTTATCGCGGAGAAACCATACATAAGGGCAATGGCTCGCTCGTTGTTTGGGCCAACAGAGTTAATAACCCCAATAAGGAAGTGGTAGTAAGTGGTGTCAGCATCCACCAGCAGCTGGCTTGCCGAGAACAGGATGCTTCCATTCACTCCAGTTCTCTCACACTTGGCGTATATGTAGTAGGCCGCATCGCTACCCAACACCACATCGCCGTTGCCAATGGTCCACGTTCTGGGGTTGCTACTGCCGTCGAGTATGGCGTAGTGGGTTAGTGCCCCTCCCGTGTACACCACCCTATTCTTTGCCCCCGCGTAGTTGGGTTGGAATATGGTGCCAGCCATGCCGAACTGCATATACTTCGCCCCAACCGATAGCATGGAGGTGTCGATGGATAGGGGCTTAATCTTCTCGGTGTAGAAATCGCCCTCCTGATCGAAGATCATGCTTAGTACCTCCTGCGAGTTAAGGTAGTTCTTACGCGCACGGGCGGGGTCGTTAAGATTGTTTATCCTCACAACATTATCTATACCCCTCAAATCGCTCACCACCTGGTTGATGGTACTTACCGTTACCACCATGTCGGCAATGGTTAGGCTATAGGCGTAATCCTTCAGCAGGTCGCGGGTGAAACCCTTCACCCGGATGCTCTTATCCACATCCAAATCGGTATCCTTAACAGGAATGTAGTCACCCACCCACACTATGTTCGCCTCCACCTCGGCGCCCACCACATCCTTAAGGAATAGGGGGTCAACGGTTAAGCCGTACATCACGTTTGGCTGGCTGTACTTGTTAAGGTATTCCTGCCCGGCTGCCTGCAATTCAGACTCGGCAGCATCAATGTATGACTGTGGCAGGTATATATCGAGTATTACATACTTATCGCCCTGCGCGAATTGGAAGGCCGCATTAGTTGGCGAAGGGAAGGTGTACCCATTCTCATCGGTGAATGGGCGAAGGGTAAACGTTTTTGTTGAGTGATTGTAGGTGGTGATCTCAAACTCGTAGCCTGCAAGGTTGCCCGTGTTAAAGTGGATTTTGGCCGCTGCGCCGGGAATAAGGTATAGCGTGTTACCGCTTCCATCCTTTTCGTTCAGGTCAAAGTCCATGGACGAGTCCACAAACTCAAGCTCGCTATCGCCCAGCGTGCTGATGGTGCCAGTCCTGCGGGGGTATATCTCCTCAAAGTTTTTGGTTTGCTCCCACACCCCGTAGCTGGCTATTCCGGCGGCGCTCTCAAGGTGGCTTTGCCCTTTGGTCTTTCCGGGCAGGCATAGCCTAAAAGCCCTATACTTTGATGTGTTGATATTGCGCGATGAGCCGTAAACGCTTAGCCGCGTCACGATGTTGGTGGAACTTGCCTTCTCCCTCGTTAGTTCGTACAGCCCCTTGCCCTTGCCGTATTGGAAGGTGTAGGGGAATACGTTGCCAGTAGCCCCAATATTGAGGGTGCGCACCCCGTTGGGGGCTATGCCAATCGAAAACTCGGTGTTGTAGTTGCTCTCAGAGCACAACGATTGCAGCACGGATAGGCAGTTGTCGCTATCGCCAAAGGTGAGCGTTTTGGTCTCCGTGTCGGTGGGGTAGGTACCTAGCACCCACTTGCCGGGGAATACCCTGTTGGCGTTGCTCAGGAGTACGTCCAGAAACATCTTCAGATCGCCCGTCAGGGAATCGCCCGAAAGGTCTTGAATTTCGTTGCTCGTGGTGTCCACGTTAACGCTGTAGCTCACCCGCAGCAGGTCGTACTGTACCCCCTCAAACACCATATCGTACACGAACTTGCGCTCCGACAGCTTGTGCTCCTTGGCGGGGGTGTTCAGGGTGTAATCCCTGCCTATAACCGTTATCTTATCGCCAATGTAGAAGTTTAGCTTGGTGGCTGACTCCACGCTGATCTCCACCGTGTCGGCTCCCAGTAGCTCCACCTTTTGGTTAGCTCTAGTGATCGTGCTTACATTCTGCTTCGATTGCAGCTTGGTGGTGCTGCTGTCCAAATGCGTTACTATAATTTGCTCCATACCAGTGTTCCGTTATGCGCTAGCGAGCTTATCTCGTCAATATTGCCAGTTATCACTATGTAGTAGTCGCCATTAACCGTATAGTTATGGGTCACCACCTGTGAGGTGCCGCTCACGTCAAAGGTGTGGTCGCCATCGCCCCAGTATATGTTAACCAACCTGGGGCTGGTTATCGTTAGGGTTACGGTTCTGGTGGCGCTCGTGCGGGTATACTTAATCACCCGCTTTACGGGTTCTGGTTCCCGTAACTTAATGGTGAATTTGCCCGTCATCTGGCCGTCGTTCCAGACCTTCTTGATGTCCATCTCCCCGTCGAGATATACCTCGTAGAGTAGGGGCTTGGTGGGATCAACGGCAACCGATAGCCTCAAAGTGCCGCTCTTCTCGAATACCGACAGAAAGGTGTTACACTTGGTCAGGAACAGCTCCTTACTGTCAGCCAGTATGAAGCAGTCCAGCTGGATCGCCCTAGGGTCGTACACCCTTTTGCCCAAATCCACCACCTCACCGTGGTACTCTGGCCAGCTGTGTGAATTGGGCTTCTTGAAGTTGGGCTTGCTCAGTAACCCATCCGAGGCCGAGATATGCACCCCGTAGGTGGCAATGTCCACCCCGTCGAGCTTATACACTATATTCATATCTAGTAGGTTATTTTGTTCTTATCCACAATCTTCACAATGGCATTCCTGCCCTTCTCAATGATGTACACCTCGGCATTACCGTAGCGGTTCACCACCACCCTCGCCTCGCCGTAGGCCTTAATCTTCACCCTTGTATTCTCAAAGGCATCCACCATCACAAAGGCGCAATCCTTGGCCGTTAGGTTAAGCAAGCTGGTGTGCTTCACAAAGACCTCGCTCACGTGGTGTTCATCCACCTCCACGGCTGCCCGGCACGACCCCAAGGCCACCACTTTTCGCCCGTTCAGGCAACCAAATACCTCATCGAGGTGTATTCCATAATCCTCCATCTTGCCCTTGAATTTCGCCCTCAAATAGTCGTTTGATGGGAAATCGTTGGCAAGGCAGAAGTCGATCCCTTTAAGGTACATATCGGCCAGCTGTTCCACGGTTTCCAGTGTTCTTAGCTCCTTGTACCAGTCATCACAGATGCCCTTCCGCTTGGCTTGCTTGGCAATATCTTTAGCTATTCGTGTCATAGGTTGATGTTTAGTTAATTACAGTCCTGTCGACCTAAGCGAGTCGCCATTGGCAATGGTTTTCAGTACGCTCAGTATCTCAGGTAGATTGACGTTGTGTGAGGTGTTACTCGAAATCTGCTGCAGGGTCAACAGCTGGCTGCGCATCATGCTGATGCCCTCGATCTGGTTAATTCGAATCGCATTGATGTAGCCGCTCATCAGGCTGGCGGTGTCCTCGCTCATACCCTTAAGCGCGCCCGTGAGGGGAGAGGCAGGGTCGTCGCCCCCCGTGAAGTACTTCTTAATCTCATCCGGCAGCATATTCAGGGCTTCCGATAGCCCGGCGCCTAGCCCCGATAGCTCGTTACCCATAGCGGTTGCTGAGTTCATAATCGCATCGAAGCCCAGGAAGTTCCCATCCTTGTCCACCCACTTGGCCATATACTTGTTGATGATGTTGCCCACGGGCTCCTCCACCAGCTTCTGGATCAGCATTTTTCGAATCACATTACCCACAATGTCGTCCACCTTCTTGCCCCACGCCTCGGCGGCATTCTCGCCCGCGGCGAAGGCGTCAATCAGGGCGTTGCCCAGCTCGTTGGCGGCCGATTCGGTGCTCATCCCCAGTATCTCCTCCCTAATCCCGTTCACGATGTCCTCAATCTGCCGCTGGCTATCCTTAAGGGCGTCGCGGTACTCGTCCAGCTTGCCCTCGTCGGCCTTCTTCTTACCGCTCTCAGCTCGAATCATCGCCTCGTACTCCTCGCGCTGCCTTTTGAGGTTATCAATAAGCTGCTTCTGCGAGTCGTACCGGGCGTTGCCCAGCGCCTTATCCACGGCGCGCTCCAAGTCCTGATAGGCCTTTTCGAGCCTGCGCACGTTGGCCTCGTGCTCCTTAATGGTTCGGTCCAGCTGCCTACCCTTCGCCCCGCCAATGAGGTTTATGCCGTTGATGATTAGATCAATTGACCCCTGAATGATCTGCAAGGGGTTGCCCGTGGCTATGCCCATGGCGAGGTTGGAAGCCCCGCCCAGCATCCCAGAGATGCTGTCCAACACCTCCTGCGTCTGCTCATCGGCCTTGATGCCCAGCTTGTCCAACGATCCCACCACCTGATCAAACGTGCCCTTAATCATATCGATGGAGGCCGATAGGCTCTTGGCCAAGTCCTTAAGGTTGGCGCTCGACTCCTCCTGCTTGTACTTCCTCAAAGCGTCAATCAGGGCCAGGAACGGGTTGCGCCGCTGTATCTGGTCGGTCACCTCGTCGAGCTTCTTGCGCAGCACGTCCATATCCTCTGGGGCAAGGTCAAGGGTGGTGAACTGCGCCTCAATCCGATCCCTGAGCTTGATGAGCTCTGAGGTGGTCACCTTGTCGAGGTCGCTGAATAGCGCCGTCCAGTCCGCCGACTGCATCAGGTTCTCGGTGGCCAGCGATGACAGGGCGCGCGCCTGCGCCTCGTTGAGCCGTTGAACCAGCTCCTCATTATTGTTCTTTGTTGCCTTGAGCCGCTTCTGGTCAAACTCGGCTATTATGGCATCCTTCTTCTGCTCGTAGCTGCGGTACTGAGCCAGCAGCTGCTCATACTCGGTGTCGCCCGCGGCGGCCACGTCCTGATTGAACTTCGTGGTGCGGTTGGTCATAGTCTCCTGTATCTCGGTCCGCTCCTCGGGGTCGGTGGCCTTCTCCAGCTTCTTACTCAGCAGGGTCATATCGTTGGTGTACTCCTCCTGTAGCCTCAGCTTGCGCGATAGGTAGGTGCCGTAGGTGGCCAGCAGCTGCCGGGTTTGCTTCTCGGCCTCGTCGGCGGTGTTCTGGTCCAGCTCATCGAGTAGCCCCATTTTGGCCGTGCCCAGCTCACTATTATCACCCTCCAGCTTCTTCTTTTCCTCATCAATCAAGGCGAACTTCTCCAGCACGCTCTCGGCCATATCGAACTGCCGCTTGAGCGACTTCTCGTACTCCTGCATCGCCTTCTTGGTAGGGTCGTCGCTTACGCTGCTTACGCTTTTTGTTCGCCTCTGATCCAGCTTCTCCAGCAGAGCTTCCTGCTCCTTGATCTGGCTAAGTAGCGAATCCTTCATCTCTCCAGGAGCTGCCTCCTCGTACTTCTCATTTAGCTGGTTAAGCAGCTCACTAACGGCCTTGATGCTGCTCTTTATGGTGTTGTTGTTTGATAATCCAAGACTTGCAATAATCTCCTCCTCCTCCTTCTGAAACTTTAATCTCATCTTGAACACATCGTCTGCCTCTTTCTCTAGCTCCTTTTTCTTCTCTTTAAGTCTTACATACTCTTCGTTATCTACCTCATCATACTCCCAAGTATCAATAACAAGTACAGATTTTTTAATCTTTTCAGGAGTTGTTTCCAATGCCAAATCGATCTCGGCAATTTCCTTCGCCTTCAATTCAAACGATTCCTTAGCCGCTACGGCCTTCGCCCTTGCCAGCATCGCCCTAGCAAAGCCTCCCGTACCATCAACCAGTAACTTTTCTGCATCTGCCACCCCGTTAACCGCTGCCCCTAACTCATCAAATGCCTTCTTGTTGTCGCGAATAAACCTCTCCTTGGCCTCCATGCTATCTCCCAGCGCCTGCCACTCCGCCGATAACGACTTAACCGCCGCCAATGGCTTATATGCAGCCTCCACCACCGCCTTATTGAACTCCTCCTGCTTCTTGCGCGCCTCGGCCTGTCGGCTCACCAGCTTGTTAATCAGGATTATTGCCCCTGTTATGGCTACCGATAACCCCAGCGTAAGGGTGGCCATTAAAGCCCTCGCGGCCACTGTTGAAACGCCCATCGCCGTGGCCACCTTCATCTCGGCCACCGCGAGCATCTCCTTCACCTTGGTGAGTATTACTATGGAGAAGTAGCTATCCTTGTTCAGCGTTTGGGCCACCTGCTGCAACCCAATGGTTATACCCATCAGCGACTGCACCTTGAGCATTATCTTCTGTAGGTTCTCGTTCTCGCCTGCAAATAGCCCTATAGCCCCCTGGGCTGCGGAGAAAGCCCCAGCCATCCCCGATACGGTGGAGATGATGCCCTGAAACAACTTCTCATCGTTTGCCATTACCCTTGCCTGTTGGGTGGCGTCGTCCATGGCGTCCTGCAACCGTCCAACCTCCTGCTGTAGTTCCCTGTAGGCTTCCGAGCCGCGAAGCCCCGCCTGCTCCATTCTTATAAGCTCCTCACGGGCATTGCGTAGCTGGGTGCGAAAAGAAATTTGAGCCTGTTCATTTTTCTTTACCTCGGCCTCCAGCATGGTGAGCGCCTTGCGTTCGGCCTCCAGCTCAGCGGCTACCTCAGCGGCTTGGCTCTTCAGCTCAGCTTGCGCTTTACCTGGAGCCATTTTGTCAATTTCAGCATTCAGCTTCTTAAGCTCACCCTCCAGCTTGGCGATCACATCCTTCTGTATCTTGATGTTCTCGGCGGTAATCCTAAAGGTGTCATCCACCTTCTGCCCCCCCTTAACCGTTTCGTCGGAAAAGCCCTGTATTCGTCGCTTGGTCTCGTCAATAGCCTTATTCAGCTTGTCGTTGTCAAGGCTCGATTCAAAGTGTAGTGCCCCATCCTCTGTGTTCATCACATCATCGTATTTATATGGTTCATAATGTTTTGGGCATTCTCCCTGTTCAATTTCACAGCATTTTTACTATCGCCCTCATCCTCGTAGTCGTAGGATGGGAGGTCAGAGATCATGCGCTGAACCACTGACCACGCGATGCCATTGTGTAGGTAATCCCACGTCCACCCCAGCTGGGCACAAATGGCCCCCCTGCGCCCGTATGGACTCTTTAGGCCTTTCTGCCTTCCTCTACCAGAATCGGCATCGTTGTCCGGGCTGCTGACATCAATCTGATAGAGTTCGTAAAATCCCCCAAATTGCTCATCGTGCTGATGAGCATCACGTAGTCGAACAGCACCGAGGGCCTCACGTTGTGAAAGAAGAGGTCGGTTAGCTCGTTGAGCCGCCTGTCGTCGTAGGTGTACTTCACCCTTGAACCCTGCTGCTCGGCTTGCACGTAGTCCTGTCCCAGCACGGCAATGGCCACTATCCTAGCCATACGGCGGCTATGCTGCAACGCCATTCGTTTCGCCTCGCTCACGCCCTCCTCGGTGCGCATCTGTTGCTCGTCAATGCGCAGCTCAATCTGCTCAGCCGATAGCCTGTCGAGGGTCGATAGGGTGGGCTCGTGCACCACAAATCGCATTCGCTCCACCTTCTTAGTGCCTTTCCTGAATAGTCCAAGGAATCCCTTGGGCTTAACCCGTATGGGCACATCCACCTCAATGGCCATTCCCCGGCCTATCATCCGGTTGAGCTCTTGCCGCTCCTGTTCTAGCCTTTTTTCGTCGGTCATAGAATTTTTGGTTTTAAAAAAGCCCCGAAAGTGTTGTTTCCGGGGCTTTCGGCGATGGTAAATAGTTGGTTAGGGTTATGCTCCTGCCTGCGTTACGGGCACGTAGGCGGTCAGCCCGTCGGCCACAATGGTAACGATAGCCGTCCTGCTCTCCGAGTTGGTGTTGGCCGAAACCTTCACGGTAACCACCTTGAGGTTGCGCGTTACGGTTAGCCATTCCGCGTTCGATGGGGCAGCGGCGTAGGTCACGTTGCCGCTCGATGTGGCGGTGATGGTCTTGCCCGAGGAGTCAGCCGCAGCGGTGAAGCTCAACGACGTTGGATCAACGGTTAAGCCCGATGTTCCGTCGTAGGCCTGAATTGGTTTGCCCTCAGTTACCGCCATAGGGGTAACAGTGAAGTCCACCATAAATAAGCCCTTGGCGCTCATATCGGCGTTGATCACGGCCTCGATGTCCCCATTGGGGATATCGAGCCACAATCCCTGCTCCGACATCACGCGTATAGCCTTGTTAGCCACAGCCTCACTGCCGTCGAATCCCCACTTGGGGGCTCCCTCTGTGCCTATGTTGGTACCCCCAATGTAGCTGATGAGCATTAGCACATCGGGATCCATTATTGAGAAAGTCAGCACGGGCATGTTTTTGGCCTTTTTTCTCACCTTTGGGGCGGCCTTCCCCTCCTCAAAATGCTCGGTAATTTCCGAGGCGGCTTGCGCCAGCTTGCAGGTGTCCTTGTAGGCAGCACCGATCTTAGCCATCGAACCGGGCATTACCCCGTTAGCACCAGCGGCGCCAACCTGTATCTCGACCAAGCCTAAAGTTATCAATGATCCCATTTCTTTATGTTATTAGTAATCAGTGAATAATCCAGTTAATTCTTATGTTCACAAAATGCTGTGAGATATCTGCCTCCCTTTGGGTGTTCTGGCTCTCCACCACCATCTTCATGCTTGGTAGCTTAACGCTTCTAACGGTACTCAGCACTATGGCAGCAATAGCCTTAAGCCTAGCCCTATCCTCCACCTGCTGCTGCACCCCGCCAATGGTCACCGTGCGGTCCGGCACGTGGATGTTGATGTTCGATGTGGCCAGCTGGGGCTTAAACTCCTGCGTCATGGCGATGGTGTTGATCACCACATCCTCCTTATCGGAGTTCAGCGGCCTTTGGCCTAGGTATACCCCACCGCTCAGCTCGCTCACCAGCGTGTGGTTAGCCCTGAGTGCCTGAAAGGCAATGGCCTCTATGTCGTAGGTCTGCTTCATCGCTATAATGCCTTGTTCATGTTACTTACCAGTTCGGAGAGCATCCTGGGTAGCTGCTGCTGCGCCAGCTGCTCAGCTGAGGTCAGCACGTCGCGTCCCTTCGCCTCAAGGTATATGGCGTAGTTCATACCCGCCACCACCACCAGCACCAAGCCCTCGCCCTGATACCTGTCGCCAATCTTTTCGGCCACTATCCTTCCTGTAGCAACCCCCTCGGCACCCTCCTTCACCTGCTCAAAGCTCTCGTGAATAGCCACCCCGTCGTTAAAGATTGTGTAGCCAATGGAGCTGCGTAGGTTGCCCGTTTGGTCGGTAAATCCCACGCTGGCGGGTATTTCCCTCGCTCGGGTTATGCACATCTCGCCCAGCATTCTCAGCCTGTCGATTTGCCTTCTCTCAACCACCTCAAGGAACTTGTCAAAACGCTTCTGCACGTCGGCCTGTGTGAAGTTTGGTTTTATAGCCATAGCCTGCTGTTCATTTGCCCTGGGGAGAAGTTCAGCACTTGCCCCTTCACCCTTAGGCTGTTGCCAATCTCATCGTTGCACACCTTAACTTCGGTTGCTGGGCCAATAGCCTGAACGCTCTTGGGTAGGTACACCGTCGATGCGAACACGATGGCTTTCCCATCAGGCCCGTTGATCTGCCTACCCGCGCCGTTGGTCTCCTCCCGGCAATTGCCTCTATACACCCACTCGTCAACCGGATTGCTCCAGTTGCCGTCATCATTCTGCGCGGACTCGCTCACGATGTGAACGAAGAGGAAGTGGGGGTACTGCTTCACGGCCATACTACCAGTAGTTTGAACGGTTTCTGATTTGGGGTTTTAGCGCGTTGGGTTTCCCCAGCTCGCTGCACAGCGACTTGTACCACAGCTTCACGGCATCCATGTTCCACGACTGCGAGTAGCCGCCCTCCGACACGTTCGCCAGCGGCAGAATGGCCGAAAAGGACTTATGCATGGCCACCTTGCAGGCCTTAATATCCAGCGAGCCGTTCAGCTCGGGATTCTCAGCCACAATGATGTCCACGTCGTCGTCCGTTAGGCCGAACTTGGCGAGGGTATTACTCAGGTAGTCGCGATTGGTTGCTATTGCCATATCTCACTAAAGTTTAGCAAGGGGCTACGCGAATAGCCCCTTGGGTAGTTTACTTATTCCAGCTAGTGCCGCTGGTTTGCATCAGCACGGAGCGACCAGCCAAGTTCCACGCGGGGAACAGGTTGGCAATACCCTCAGTCACCTCCTTTAGGGGCGATGCCTGCGAGTACTTCTGCACCATGGTGTGGCCGTTCATAGCCTTAATCGCCTCCGTCTTCACATTCATGTCGATAGGACGCTTCCAGTGGGTTTTACCCAGCACCTTGCTCTCAGAGAACAGCACCACGTCGTCCTCGAAGGGGTTGCCAGTGGTACGGCTACCGTCGGGGAGCTCTATGGTGATATCCTGATCGATGATCACGAGCTGTAAGCCTTTCAGCTTCACAGTGCGAGCTAACAGGGAGTTAACATCCTCCAATGAGGGCAATGATGGGATGTTAAGCGCGTTGCTCACTAACGAGGCACACATATTAATCACTTCATTGGTGGCTACCAGCTTCTCCAGCGTGTTCGGGTTCATGAACGCGAACTTGTAGCTGGCACCAATGGCCTTACCAATCTTAATGGCCTCGGGAAAGTCCTTGGTGATGGGTTTAGCCGAGGCGGTGGTAGCCCACGCGGTGTTCACACCAACCTTATGGGTCGATGGCATCTGGTAGTCCACGTTGTACTCGGTTACCACCCCGTGGTTGTTGGCGTTGGTGAATGCCACCTTACCAAGCGAGATCTGCCTCAGGGCGATCCACTCCGCACGGGCGGCCACGCCGTCCCAGCAGTACTTGGTATCCTCTGCCCAGAACTCCACGATGGCTCGCAGGTCGGGGTTTTGGCTCGCCATGGCCAGCATAATATCGTACTCAGTGAGCTCATCCTCCAGCTTCTCACGCGAGATGGCTATCTTAGGAATATCACCCTGAATACGGTTGATGGCCTCACGGGTCTTCCGTGGGATGGTTGATCCCCTCGACACGAGGTCAGCGGCGATCTTCAGTCCCGCCTGACCCTCCAGCATCTTCCAGGTAAGGAAGGGGGTTTCGGTCATCGGGAATAGCGTTGGGTAGTAGTAGGGTTTAAGGTCGTAGGTGTTGATCACGGCCTGCATATCCGTCTCGTTCAACCCCTGCATTAACGTCTTTTGCATAGCTTATTTTCCTTTCTATTGGTTAAGGGTTAAACATACTTGATTCCAGAGAGCTGCGACTTGATCGCACTGGTGATCACTGGACCGTTAGCCTCTTTCACCACTGCGATTAGCCAAGCGTCCACAAACAGGTTATCGTTGGCCACCACGTCGTAGTTACTACCAGCAATGGCAATGGCGTCGGCCTGCTTGGTGATGGTATCAGCAACTGCGAAATCCTTCACGGTAGTACCGTTCAGGGCAGTTACCACCACCAGCACCTCGTCGTCAGCCAACGCCTTGGCGTTAGCAGAACCAATGGTGATGGTGTCGTAGCCGTCGTTGCCCCTGTCGATGTTGGTGATTAGCTTGCCAGTCATCGAGTCAGCCCCGATGCCAGCCACGTGGTCACCCACGGCAAGGGTATGCCCCTTATCCACCTTGAATGATGTGGCGTCGGTGGCGCTCACTGCGCCCTGCACTACTGCTCCGTGTTGTACGTTGTTATTCTCGGTAACGGTAACCAGAATGAGCTTAGCGCCCTTAGCGAGGGTGCCAGAGAATGCCCCGGCAAGGGTTACTACATCCTTGTCGGCGTTGGTGGTCTTGTCAATGGCGGTGATGGTGGCGTGCATGGTAGCCCCCTCATCGGCGATCTTGTCGCCCACCTTGAAGTGGTGGCCCTTGGCGATCTCCAGCGAGGTGCCGGAGCTGTAAGCGGTTACCACCTTCCCGGTCTTCACCACGTTGTACAGGCCGTTGGAGCCAATGCACAGGGGGGTTCCCTCCTGGAGAGCAGCACCGCCTAATGTCGCCACGGATACTGTTACACCGCCGGGGATGTCCGCCAGCCGATGTAGGATAGCCTTATTCACCCGGCTGTCGCTTTTGCGTTCGATCTTAAGCATGGTTGCTTTAATTTTGTTGGTTTAACATCAGATTACACTTCCTTGCCTGTGAGGGTATTCTCGGGCTTGGTCTTACTCTCGATGTACGAGCTCACGGCGCTCGAAACGCCATCCTTGTTCGGTGAACCCATAATCGGCTTGGTTTGCCCGGCAAGCCCCTTGTCGGCCAGCTCCTGATTTAGCGCGGTGATGTCCATTTCTACCTCGCCCAAGTACTCAGCGAAAGCCTCCTCCGTGTCGAAGTTCATACGCTTGAAGTCCTTCAACTTCTGCGATTTGAATGCATCGGGAACGTTGGTCAGCTTGCCTTGCAGCTGCTGAAGCCTTGTCTCGGCCACCTTCTCACCCTTGAACGAGCTTAATTCCTTTTGAAGAGGTTCAACAGCTGCCTTGATGGCGTTGGCCACTATGGTAGCAATGTCGTTCGGGTTGGATGGGTTGGGGTCCTTCGGTTTGCCGGGCTCGGGATCCTTCCTCTCAACCAGGTCGTACTTCTTCTTCAAGTTAGCCTCGTAGGTTCTATTCGCGTCGGACACCTCTTTGTCCACGTCTCGGCGCCAATCCTTGATGAAGTTGTTAACCTTGTCATCGGTCAACTTTTCAACTAGGGTTGTAGCTTCCTCTTCATTTTCGGCCTGTAGCGATAGCATCGTAGCCATCTGCGCCAGCCCATCTTTTCGCACGCCTGCGAACCTTGCGGTCAGTAGTGCGAGAATTTTTTCCTTCATCGTGTTCAGTTTTTAGGTTAAATCAGAATTATGAGAGTAAAATTAATCGTATTACCGTAATACAATTACTGACAAACCCAATAGTTATGAATAAGTTATTACTGCGGTGAAAATTATTTGTGATTAAATTGCCCGTTTTAGTATATATATTAAATATATGTTATACATTTGTATTACAGTAATACGATTATTAATTCAAAACACCGCAACCTACGCCTCTGAGGTGGATAAACATGCCATAGAGCAACCGAGTGCGCCCGCCTCCAAACCATCCCCGCATGGTACAAGTGGGAATGCTCCGACACCCAAGCTTACAGGATGCTCGGCAACGGCTGGACGGTCGAGGTCATCAAGCATATATTTAGCTACTTACCCAAACAACTTACAAGCAATGAGCAGCAGCAAAGACAAGCGCAGCAAGTGCGTACATGTACACTTTAAGGAATCAGGAGCAGATTTCTACTTCGGGTCCATCTCGGCCATTTACGCCCTGTTCACCCCTGCCGATGTGGGGGTAACCCAAAACCGTCTGTACCAAGTGAAGATCGAGCCGGGCAAGCCATACCAGAATAAAATCTGCACCATCAAGGTTGGCCCCATGTACCGTAAAAGGGGGAATCGTGATAATTCTTTTAATAAAGTTGGCATATGTAGAACATTTAAAAATTAGGTGATGATAACAAAACTTAAGTTTATAAATGGATTAAAACAAAATCCTATTGACAAAGACTTTCATATAACACCATGCCTAACGTTTAGCCATGAGGAATACAAATCGCTAAAAGGATTTTGTTTTGCGTTAGAATTAGGTTATTGGGCTTTAGCATGTACTATAATTTTTAAATGTGAAGCGGAGCGGAATTGAGCCCAACGG